>OBVG01000969.1_pt1 | contig 14261 bp, 10 predicted proteins | sample 1501271 | NCBI WGS metagenome assembly OBVG01 (sample SAMEA2579934, study PRJEB22360) | human gut metagenome | biome: human gut; feature: human-associated habitat; material: faeces | place: Denmark | collected 2008/2010 | reverse complement strand
GAGGTGCTAGGTCGCGACCATTGTTTGTAGCACCAATCAAAAGAATATTAGGCTTATGGTCTTCAAAGAAGTCCGTCAAAACCTTTGTATAGCCGTCTGTTGTATAGTATTTCAAAAGAGGGCTTTCAAAAACGTGAACAATATCGGCACCATGTGCCACGAGTTCCTCCGCCTCGGATTGAACATTCTCACCAAGCAGCATAACTTGAACGAGTTGGCCCAATTCCTTAGCAATACGGCGAGCTTGACCGATAAGTTCGTACGTAACCGGATGCACTACGTCATCGATGGTATCCGCTACAACAAAGACGTCTCTATATTCATCAAAATTTGTCACTCCCATTATCGATCACCTCCTTTGGAACCTTCTTCACCTTTAACAGCTGCTAAAACCTTAAACTCACTGGAGGATACACTTTCAACTGTGGCAGCCCGCTGCACAGGATCTTTTACATCTACGCCCTCATCATTGGTATCTACAGGCTCTTCAACCAGTTCTTCGCTAGGCACTAATAGATGAGAAAACTTTTCTGGCTTGATATTATAAGCCAATTCAAGAATTTTCTTAGCCCCTTCGTCTACGGATGAAAGCATTTCTACCTTGCCCCGAAGCGGTGGTTGGTATACCTTGCGCACACGTGTAGGAGAGCCATTGAGACCAATACGGCTTTCATCAATATGCGGCATGTCTCTCAATGTAATATGTGTAATCGTATATCGTTTGGCGTAAATCGAGCTCCAAAGACTGGGTTGACGAGGCTCATTGAGTTCAGCCGTAGCCGTTACCAATAGAGGCAAAGGAACTTCCACAATTTCATAGCCATTTTCATGTTCTCGTTTCACAATCGCCTTTTGAGCTGCTTGGTCTACGGATAATTCACAAGCATAGGTAGTTTGCGCCATGCCCAATTCCTCAGCAATTTGAGGCCCTACCTGAGCCGTATCACCATCGATAGCCTGCTTGCCGCAGAAAATGATTTGGAATTCACGATTCATGGTGCGTTGAATATGACGAATAGCAGAGGCAATTGTATAGCTTGTCGCCAATGTATCAGCACCGCCAAAAGCACGGTCTGTAATGAGCACCGCATCATCTGCACCGAGGGATAAACACTCGCGCAGTGCCGCCTCGGCTAGTGACAACGGTTACACGGCTATCTTCATATTGATCTTTTACCGCAAGAGCTGCCTCTAACGCATGCATATCATAAGGGTTTACAATACTAGGCAGACCTGTGCGGATGAGATTATTCGTTTCCGGATCCAGCTTAATCTCAGATGTATCTGGAACCTGTTTGATACATACTAATAACTCCATACACTCACCCCTGTCTAAACTCTACGCCCTTAGCGTTACGCGGATATTTCCAAGTTTTTACGATGGTTTCGCCACAGAGAACACGGCAGGTACCGCATTCAAGGCAACCAGCGAAATCAAATGCTAAATCGCCATTTTCTTGTAATGTATATAAACCAGCAGGACAGCCGTTTACGAGTTTCATTTTCTCTTCCAAGCTAAAGCCAGCGCCATCCACAATGATATGAGGAGACGTTTCATCTACATAGTATTTATTGGCGCCCAAGCGCTCTTCTAATTTCATAGGGAACGCACCCCTTTCCAAGCATCACGAATCAAGGTAACTAAACCTACATCACTTACACTACTCATCAATTTTTTCATCATTGGTACTGCCCCATCACCGTTTACAGTGAATACATCGCGCATCACATTATTCACAAGAGCTGGATACTCTTTGAATATACGAGGGTTGGATGCGAGGAAGGCAGGCATATTTTTATAAAGCTTCATGTCCTTATATAGCCAAGAATTCTTGATTTGACGTTCATACAATTTAGCAACGCGCTCCATGTTCTCATCGCGCAAGGCTACGTTAACCGCATCCGCTGCACACATGCCAGATTCGATAGCGAGGTCCATCCCACGAATGGTATACCCCAAGTTCATACACATGCGCGCCGCATCACCGACGATAACATACCCATTACCGCCCAATTTAGGTAGCGCTTTGAACCCGCCTTCTGGCACGAGATGTGCACTATGCTCCTTCAATTGGCCATTTTTTAATAGTGGTGCGATTCTTGGATGGTTTGTGAAAGCTAACAGCATATCATCTACCGATTTATTAGCTTTGCCGATATCTTCAAGGCCTACAACCATACCTACGGAAAGGCTGTCTTTATTCGTATAAATAAAGCCGCCACCCAATAAGCCATCGGTCATATCGCCCAATGTAAGCCACGCCATCCCCTCATCACCAGATAGCATGAGTCGATTTTCAAGATCCTCTTTTTTGAGTTTATATACCTCTTTTACCCCTACAGCCATTGTTCTTGGATCTGTAGGGCCTGTAAGACCAGCCTGTTCCAATAACAATGTATTAGAACCTTCTGCGATGACAACTAATTTTGCATATACTTCGTCATCGTGACAGCGAACCCCTATCACGCGACGATGTTTTCCTTCGCCTTCGGTAATAAGCTCTGTTACCTGTACATTAGATACGAGGAGAGCTCCTTTTTTCTCTGCCTCTTCTGCTAGCCATTTATCAAATTTAGCACGCAATACTACGTAGGATTCTTCATTAGGTTCACCATCTTCGTAACTATACTCGATGGTGGTCATTTCATTACCTGTACCAATAGAAATGCGCTCTTTTGTTACCTTTCGTTCCAACGGCGCACGGTCTCTAAAGTCCGGTACAAGACGCTCCAGAGAATGTGTATAGATGCGTCCACCCATCATATTTTTAGCACCTGGTGCGGTTCCACGTTCGATAAGTAAAACTTTTACCCTCTGCTCCGCAAGGCGTAATGCTGCCGCAGAACCCGCTGGCCCTGCGCCAACAACGATAACATCAAATGTTTCATTGCGATCAATTGCCATATACTCAGCTCCTTTAAATGAAAGCTTAGACTTACATAAGTTCATATAGTATATATATTTCTCTATTTAGAACCAAAATACCTTTAAAAATTATCACAGAAAGATGAATATATTCTATATTTTTCAGAAATATATTATAAAAGTCTCTACAGGTTGTATATATACTCATTATATATTAATACTAATGTATACTTTCCCTTCTAAATAAGTGCAATAAAATTCATCAATTCGTGAATTTTATAAGTAAGTCTAGCTTTCACGGTAAAAGTAGCGTATGATAAAGGTAGCAAAAACCCTATACGGAGCAAGACGCGTATAATACGACCGCATAATGCAAGTCCACGGTCAAGGTTAGGAACTCGTTATTTTTTAATTAAGAGGAGGCCCTATGGACCCGTTAAAAATCTTGAAAGCATTATCAAATCCGCATCGGTTAGATATTATATTGTGGCTAAAACACCCGGAAAAAGAATTCGGTGTACAAGTACACTCTAACACTCTTATCGATTTCCCTCATAGTGTGAGCGTTAAGAGTATCCAAAAGCGCTGCGGTGTATCGCAATCTTCTATTTCTACATTTATGAGCATCTTAGAGAATGCTGAACTTGTAGAATCGCGTAAAATCGACCAATATACCTATTTCCGTCGCAACGAAGAGGTTATTCACGAATTTGGCGAATGGTACAACAAAGAAGTATCCATACAGTCTGACGAAATTGACAAATTATTAGAAACGGTTATCTTAGAAGACACTTCATATCCAGCAACTGAGGAAAGCTCCATACCTAGCGAGCAACTAGCAGTCGAAATACGTACTAAGGGACCGCATCATGATGAAGAAAATAAATAAAAGCCCTTCCCTACTTACCATATCTAGGGAAAAACGAAAAGAGCTATAATCTCGGATGTTATAGCTCTTTTTTATGTAATACTATACCATACATGGTATCTATATAACTCATAATGAAAACTTATAATGCAAAAAGAGTGCCTTCCTCTTGGGGATGGCACTCTTTACGTTTATACAGTTCGTTGTGCTTCATAAGCTCTGAATAATTTAGATAATAATTCAGGAGCCAATCGCAATAGCTCTGGGTTTTCACAGAAAGACACACGCAATTGTGTTTTACCAGGGTTATTATCGCCATTTTTACCGCTATAGAAGCCATTGAGCGGCGCCATGAGGAGTGTATATTCCTTGCCATCATCAAGGCTTACTGCACCGTGTTCGGCACACCAAGAAGCAAATTCTACACCATCAAAGCCAGGTTTTGCAACCTTTCTCACGTCGATTACAAAGTAAATAGACGCTTCAGGGCGAGACACGATAAAGTCCGGTTCTGCCTCTTTAAAACCTTTGTGGAGTTCAAAGATCATTTGACGATAGTAGTCGCGTTGTTGCTCATACCAATTGTGCAATTGCGCGTAGGACTCATGTTTTAATGCGCCAAAGATATATTGGCCCAATGTATTAGCGCTGAGGTTTGCCGTATATTCCGCAACGGATTTTTCATAGCACAATTTATTATCTGTAATGATAGCACCAATGCGAAGTCCACAAGCATTCCAAACCTTACTTGCCGTTTCAAGACTGATACGGCGACCTTCGATGCCAGGCACATCTTTATCGGTTAAGGCCCAAATGCTAGATGTTTCTTTCCCTTTTTCATAAGCCAATTCACGGTACGCTTCGTCAGAGATAATCCATAAATTATGTTTAACGCACAATTTTGTATATTCAATGAGCGTTTCTTTGCTAAACAATTGACCTGTAGGATTATCATAAGGAATGATAAGCAACGCCCCAGGTTTTGTCTCGATAATACGTTGTTCGACAGTCTCTACAGAGGGCAATTCGAACTCACCATTTTCATTGAGCTCCCGTTCTACAGTAACCGTTTTACGACCAATGCGAAGACCTACTGCATCATAGTTTGTATAAGAAGGATTGAACATCAAAAGAGGACGTTCTTCTTCGCCAGCACCACCACATACGCCGAGCATGATGATTTCCATCGCCATAGATGCACCATCTGTTACGAGTACATCAAGCCCTGTTGTATCAAAGCCTTGGCTGCGCAAAATGTGGAGAAACGCTTCTCGACACTCATCAGTGCCCGTAGTTGGTACATATGGCACAATCCCATTATGGAACGGGCTATTGACACCGCCCAAATCAAACAACCTACGCTGCATGGCGGGATGCATAGGACGCATTACATTGCCAATAGAACCATTCACCAAGATAGGCGGGTTCTTACGTTCCAAGAATTTAATTTGTCCTAGGCGAATGCCAGACGGCTTCCGAGCCATCATATACGGCGATAATTCTGGTTGTTTCATTTCGATCCAACTCCTCTAAAAATCAACCTTCTCCATTGGAAGGTTTTGATAACTGTGAAAGTAACAAAACACTTACTATACAAGCAAATATACAAGTACATCACAAAACATAAACTATGAATACCTATAGATAGATACATAATATTATAGAGCTTTTACTATAGAAAATCTATAGTTTTATAATATATACTTATTTACCTATGCTTAATTTATTGGTTATTGAAAATAACTCTCATGGTACTTAGTGCGGTCTCAATATACCATCAAAAACTATAATAAAAATGAAAGAGCCCCACGAGAGGCTCTTTCACCATGATATAGATTACTTTTTGAAGCTATACAAATAACTACGACGTAATTGTCAATTATTAGTATAACTTTATAATCGAACCATTGCAGTAGTTATATCTATTAGATAGTCACTTCTACACCTAGACGGAAGTTGCGACCTTGACCTGGCCACCAGTCACCAGGGTTGCCCCAACGAACGTTAGATTGTTCCGCATAGTATGTATCAAAGATATTATTAACACGACCAAATACAGTAACATTTTCACGTACGCGATAGTTCGCACTAATATCAGCAAGCCAATACGTTGTGCGAGGGAAAATATTATCAGCAGGGCCTGGACGGTCGATGACACCACGAATATCTAAATGGGCATCCCATTTCGCATTGTTGTAATCGAGACCTGCATTAACAGCATGTTTTGGCACATACCCATCGCGATTTGCTTTGCGAGTTGGTGTCGCATCAATATGAGTATACGTATAGCCAAGGCGTACGGACAAGTGGTTCGTCAATTGTTTACGCACATCCGCATTGATACCACGAGCTTTTTCAGTGTCAAAATTGCGATATTGGCCTGTAAAATTTGCTGGATCTGTCATAACCCAACCGATTTTATCCTTCGTACTACGGCTGAAGAAACTAAGATTACTATTCCATGTTTTACCGAATTTGTGGTGTACACCTAAATCAAATTCATGACCTGTTTCCGGTTTCAAATTGCGATTGCCATTGAAGCCATCAAATAATTGGTATGGTGTAGGGGCTAAGAAGTACTCTTTATACGCAGCATACACATTTGTCTTCTCATTTACATCATAGCCAAGGCTGATGGATGGAGATGTATGAGTACCGAAGGAGGAATGATGATCAACGCGGATACCAGGCGTTACAGTCCACTTAGGAGCAAATTTCCATTCATCTTGAATAAAGTAAGATGCGTTCGTAAGCTTCACGCCGCCCATGTTAACCACTTTATCTTGACGCCAGTCAAAGCCGACTACTACAATATGGTCTTTTGCTTTATACGTAACTTGATCACCAATACCACGAGTCTTCACATCCGTTAAGTACCCATCATATGTTGTTTTATAATGATTGTTCATCAAGTATAATTGATGGCTCCAACGATTGCTGATTTTATTGTTCCAAATCGCGCGTAAGGAGTCATTTGCTTCATTACCATAACGAATGTGATTAAGGGCACCCAAATGGTCGGAGTACATTACATCACCACGATATGTGTCGTAAGCTATTTTTACATCGTTCTTATCATTGATTGTATTGCCCACCATGAAGGATGCAGTATGGCTGTTGCCATGTTGAGGAATGCGCACGCCATGACCATCTTTGTAGGACCCAATGATATCTTTTTGTACGCCTACACGCCAGTACCAATCTTTTTTGCTACCTTCGTTTGTAATAGCGTATTGCTCTAAATCATTGCTACCGCCCATCACACGAAGTTTAGTTTGTACACCTTGCTCAGGTTTTGCAGTGATTACGTTTACTACACCACCGATGGCACCAGAACCATACAATGTAGAGCCTGCACCACGTTGAACTTCAATGCGATCAATACTAGACATATCTTTCAAAATAGTCATCGGCGGATTCACACCAGCCGCCCCCATATTGATGCCGTCTACCAAATACAATACTTGGTCAGACCCATTGATGCGGAATGCATTGGAGTTCGTGTAACCTACGCCACCACCATACGTATTAATATCTACGCCTGGTACGATATTCAAGGCTTCGTTCATATTCGTAGCATGGCGCTCACGAATATCGTCGCCTGTTACTACGCCTACACTAGCTGGCACTTCTGAAAGCTGTTGTTCACTACGAGTCGCCGTAACAACAATGGTATGCGCTTCTTTCGCATCACCAGCTTCAACAGCTAATACATCAGGAGCACTCAAAGTGCTACCAAATACGAGGGCTAACCCTACGTACATGGATAATCGTTGCATTCTTGATACTTTCATAAAAACCTCCACACACACTAAATTACTTGCTATATATATTTTGTGCCATAGAAACCATTGCGCGGGTCATAAATTGGGAATAAGTCATGACCTGCGATGAATCTACGAAGAACACACGGCGATTGGCGATGGCCTTAACCCCTTGCAAAGCAGGATCAGAATAGAGTTGTTCTGCCGTTGCTGGCGTAGTACCATCAGAAGTATAGGCCACCGATGGGATGATAATAATATCCGGATTCGCTTTAATTAAATCCTCTCGCGTCCCATTATCAAAAGGTCCTAAGCCTAATTGAGCCGCCGCATTGGTAACCTTCAGATATTTAGTCATATCATCAAAGGTTGATCCCTTGCCGCCGGTTAAACCAAATTGCGTATAAAATGCCACTACAGGGCGTTCACCGGTATGTTTATTTGCTAATTCTTCGACAGTTTTCAAATCTGCATCCATACTAGCAATCATCTTTTCATCAGAAGCATGTAAAAGTCCAGCAATTTCATGGATAACTGCTTTTGCTTCCTCTACCGTAGTCGGAGTCTTATAGACGTAAACAGGAATTTGCATATTTCGCATTTCCCCAATCGCATCTGGAGACATCCAGTTTGGAACTAACACTAAATCAGGTTGTACAGATAGCATGGATTCAGCAGTTGCTTTCACATGTTTCTCAACCTTGGCAGACTCGTCAGGCACATTGTTAGGTACCGTGCCAACAGCTGCCACTCGGCTCGGATCAACCAAAGATAACACGATATCCTCTGTGCTCGCAGCGACGGGAACGATGCGCTTCGGCTCGTTAGGCCCCGTACCGGCTACCCCTGTACCATCCGTAACTTGATGTGTGGTGCCCGTAGTCCCCGTCTGCGTAGGACCACAGCCGACCACCAGAAGTACCATCATTAATATGGTACATATAATAGATATTCTTTGTTTCATATTAACGACCTTCTATAACACCTTCCATTGAAATATATAGAGACTGCAATTCCTCCAGCATATCTGGAGCTGCATCCCAATAGCCACGTTGAGCGGCTTCTAACAAAATTTCTGCAATGCGCTGTAAGGCCCAAGGGTTTACATTGCGCATCCAGTCTTGCACCACTTTGTCTAAGGCATATTTGTTAGCATACCCCTCATAAACCCAGTCAGGCAACACATCACTGGTAACATCCCAGCCAAAACTATGAGAAACCACATTAGACATATCCGATGCCCCTTTGTAGCCATGGTTCATCATGGCCTGAATGAATTTCGGATTCTGCGTTTCCCCTTGTACAACGCGGCGAAACTCATCCGATAAGGACCGCATCACGACGCGGCTGCGATCTGTACTATCCCCCACATAGGCACGAGGGGCACTACCTTTTGCATTTCGCACCGCCGCAATGAGACCACCATGATAGCTGTAATAATCATCAGCACTCAAAATGTGCGTTTCCCGATTATCTTCGTTCTTAATGGTTACATCCATCGTAGTTAATCGCCGTTGGAATAGCCTCATATCCTGAGGAATGTCCTCATGCAGGTGAAAGCTACTCCACTTGCTGTAAACTTGTGCAATGTCGCTTAAGGACTCCCAATTTTTCCCTTCAATCAGGGCACCCACACCCGTGCCATAGGCTTGTGGTGGGTCGCCAAAGATACGAAGGCGCGCCTTTTTAGTGGCTAGCATAGGATCTTCACCTTGTTCAACAAGCCAATCCACATCATCATGAATATGCTTTTTCACGTAGTTGTCTTCCAAGGACTCATCTAATTCTGCTACCATTTCAACTGCCTTGTCGAGCCAACTAATGGCAGTAGGCATCATATCTCGAATAAGACCACTGATGCGGCCCATCACGTCGATACGAGGGCGTTGTAATTCATCTAGCGGAATAACCTCGAGACCTGAAATACGACCGTTAGATTGCCATTTAGGACGAACCCCCAACAAGTAGAGGAATTCACCTAAACACTGACCATGACTTCTAGAGTTGCTACTAGCCCATAAGATAATCCCTATCGTCTCGGGATAGCGCTGTTCATTTAAAATATAATCAGCCATAACTTGATCTGCAAGCTCTATACCTAATTGGTAGGCTATCTTTGTAGGCAAGGCTCTTTCATCTAAACCATAAAAGTTACGACCCATAGGTAATACATCGACTTGACCACTCGATGGGGCTCCACCGGGGCCAGGTTCAACATAGGTTCCTTGTAAGGCTTTAGAGATAGAGCTGAGCTCATTTTTGGTTTGACCTAATTTAGGTATATACTCACGAACTATGTCATCTTCCAAAGGCTCTAAACTTTGAGGCGCCTTATAATCTGGTTTATGTATAATATTAGACACAAACGCTCGTAATTCCTGCCAAATTCTATCGATAATCACACTATTACGAATTCCGTCATCATTGATTTCGCCAGCATGTTCCTCTAGATACGACCAATCATGCCCTAACTCAGCGGCTAGCGTTTCAAGACCTGATGCAATATCTCCTTGAGGGGTCCGTATGATAGCGGTAATAAATTCTTCTAAATCTGTCCCCTCAGGGCCTTGACCCAATATATGTAAACCATTGCGCATTTGCATATGTTTCAAATCGCTTAGCTTTTCGTGAACTTCTGTAATTATATCGTCCACCACCATAGTAGGTCCCTTTTCTTCATCGATAAGATGACAGGCCAGGGCCTTTTCGCGAATCACTTCGCCTATGTCAGCTACACTCTCAGGATGCTCCTGTTCAAAATGACTGTGCTCATCTAGTAAAGCTTCTAGTTCTTCAAATTCATCGTAGAGTCCCGCCGTCGTCATCGGTGGCGACAAGTGGCCCACTAAACAGGCTGAACTACGCCGTTTTGCTTGTATACCTTCCCCAATGATGGTTGTCCAGTACGGGTAAATATTTGGCAAACTAGAGATGCCGATTTCAGGATAACAGCTAGCGCTGAGACCAGCCCCCTTACCTGGTAACCATTCTAAGGAGCCATGTGTGCCTACATGAATAACCGCATCCGCTTCAAAGACATTCCGAACCCAGTGGTAGAACGCCAAATATTGATGCGGTGGAGGTAAGCAAGGATCGTGATAAATAGCAGATACATTCTCTCCGAACCCGCGCGGTGGTTGCACCGTAATCCACAGATTGCCATTTGAAAAACCTGGAATGATGACTTCATCATCGTAGACAAATACATCTCCTGGGGCCTCCCCCCAAGATGTAACCATAGCTTGTTGCGTATCTGCTGGCAGTGTTTCAAAGTATGCTTTGTAATCCTTACTGCTCAAGCGACCTTCAGCCGAAGCTAGCAACTCATCGGTAAGCATGGAGCGGTCGTTTGTCATGTGGGATGTAACAATGTCCATTAAATCTGCACTCGTATCAGGCACAGAATCTATCGTATAACCTTCCTCTTTCAGCTGTTCTAATAATCGTAGCACCGACTCAGGCGTATCAAGGCCTGCTGCAGAACCAATATTAGAATTCTTAGGCGGATAGTTGTGTAAAATAATGGCTATCTTTCGCTCAGATACAGGAATATAACGCAACTTAGACCATTTAATAGCTCGCTGAACGACGGCCGCAATGCGCTCTTTCACAGGTAAATACACATAGTGACCACGCTCATCAAAGGTCTGACAAGCCACTACACCGCCTTGAATAACGCCATCTAACTCAGGCTGTGATATGGATAAATTCACATCTAACGGCGTAACTCCTTGTGGATTCTCAGCCCAGGATTTCTCATCCATGTATATGGTATAACCTTGAACGATAGGTACGTCCTGTAACTTTAACTCCTCCAAGGTTTGAGCCCCTAAGGACTGGAAGGAGAATTTACAAGTGTTGATAAGCACGTCAAAAGGGAATACATCCTTCCCAAAAAGATGGTTCATGGACAATTTCATATTCGGAATGCCTACGCGAGGATTCGAACCGTATTGCCCATAAAAGATAATTGGATTGTACTGATGTTTATAAATTTCTTCAAATAAGGCCTGTTGATAATAAATATCCCCCATAATCCACTCGTCACGGTAAAAGTACACCGCAATGGACGGCCAATCAGGGTTCCCTTCGGCATCCATAAACTCATCATAGGTCTCATAGATATTGCCTGCTCGCCCCATAATGGCTTGCCACGGAATTCGGTCAGGTTCTTCCCATTCAGAAATTGGTTTTGTACTGAAAGCACCGTTAATGAGCCGCACATAATTCATGATGCCACTAGTACGACGATAACTTTCAAGGAAAATCCGTTTATCCTCATCTATATTACGATACAGAATATCCGTTTTCTTAGGCTCTACCACATCGATCCAGTATTTTGGATGATGCGCATATAGCCATCGTTCAAGGCGTTCTAAGAATGGCGAGTCTAAGCCAACCCCCATGTTTGTTACGAGTACTACATCGGCAGCACGAAGGCGACTTTCAAAATCACCGTCCCAGAGAGGAGGCTTTTTCATATTGCAAATATCCACTTCGCCTTGTATCAATTCAGGGTAGGTAGCAACGGCCTTTTCTATATATTGGATTTGTTTTCCTAAGTTAGAAATATACATGAGTCGACTCATGATCTACCTCCGAAACACTCGCAAAATACGCTCTGCCGTAATAGTATCCATGGCATAATAACTGCCATTCATCAATTTACATAATTCCTTAGCCAATCCAAGTTTGATAAAGCCCGTTTCCGTATCGATAACGATACAATCTACAGGCAAAGTACCAAGGATACGAGCCCATTGCTTGGACTCCGCTACAGGGTCCTCAGAATCACCCGACGTAGCTCGACCATCGGTGATACATATAATCTGAATTCGTTCCGCCCGATGGGCACGTAACAATCTATCGCACAGGGTATAGGCCATCCGTAAACCGTGAGCTAACGGCGTTTTACCGCCTGTAGGCATAGAGGCTAACAATCGCTCTGCTCGCTCTACGCTGCGCGTGAAAGGCAATAACACCTCTGCCGACTCCTTGCGGAACGCAATGAGCCCTACCGAATCACGGTGGATATAAGAATCTCGCAAGAGACTGAGAATAGCCGCTTTAGTGGCCTCCATACGATGACGCGCCGCCATAGATCCACTGGCATCTACCACGAAAAGTTGATATGCACCAATGCGCTTTTCACGGGCTTTTCGGCGATAATCCTGAGGTTTTATCACTAAAGATAATCCCTTGCCGCCTTGTTGCTTTAATTGCTGGGACTGAGTAGATAGTTTTCCTTGTTCCGTTTTAGTAGCAGCCCGCAATCGTTGGTAGGGTGCTGCTGCACGCAATGTATCGACCAGCGCTAAGTCCTCTAGCGCATGTTCATCTTGGTAAGCTCGAATCATACGCCCTCTCGTGTCCTTTGTTTTGGTCATGAGGCGACGACCTGAGCCCTTGCGATACTGACGGTCTACTGTTTTAGAGGATTCTAGTTTCCATTGGAATAATTGGTTAGCTATACGGGCAACCGTATCGGGCAAACATAAAGAGGACAAGCGTTGTGAGTCGTCTTCACCTACGTTCATAACTTCGGAATCACAGGATTCCTTCTGTGTAGCATCTAAGTCGTTAGATTGATTAGAACCATCAGCTTCACTTGAATCGTCTTGCTGAGAAGATGCATCTTCTGCACTATTCATAGCAGAATGAGTGTCCCCATCATTAGCGTTTGAATCCTTAGGAGCTGCTTCATTGCCCATAGAATCATTTTGGTCCGCTTCATATTGTGCATCTTCATCAGCTTGGTCCGATGCATGTTCGGCCCTATTTTCTAGTTGATTTCTATCCATTTTACTATTTCCATTCTCCCCTTGTGAAGGCTGTGATGTGGTTATGTCATCACGCTTCATCCGATGAGGCAGTACATAAAGAGCGGCCTTCTCTGCATGAATGGGCTTACAGTAAGAAACACCATCAAGAAGCGCCAGTGATTTCATAACTTGGAGCAATACAAACTCTGCACCGTGACCTACAGTACGAGCTTGGAGTGCATAGGAAATGGCTAATGAAATCATTGCATCAGGAATGGCAATCGATGAAATCCGCTTATAATCGATTAAACTGACTACATCCTTAGATGAGTCCTCTTCTATGGAGGCTGACACAGTATCAGCACAAGAAATTCCATCTCGAGTTTGTTGTAATACCGCCACCCTAGATTCCAATGAAGCTGGTTCCATAGATACGTGTACGTCTACGAGTTCCCATTCCCCATCAGTTAAGGCTCTATCCTCATGGTTTATGGTCATAATCAGCAAGATGTGACGGCGTTTTGCCTCTGTTAATAAGGCATGACGCACTTCTGGGGATAGAACATGACCATCATCGATGAGCCAGCATCGCGTATTATCTTCATCTAATAGACTAGAGGACATAATCATCTTGCCTTGCTCGAGAGAGGCTTCAAAATCGATGCTTTCTTGAAGTTGTGAGCTATCTATATAAACCGGTATAACACGATAGGGAATATGCCATGTGTCGAGGCACTGACGAACCATAAAACTTTTACCGACACCAGTCCCCCCAGAAATGACAATGCTATGTATCTGGTCGTTTACAAGACCTATTTTGAGGGCCTCTTGTACAGATGTATCCATAGCTAGCCCTCGATTACCGCAGATACTGCTGTATCGATGCGGTCTTCGTCGTGACCTTGTTCTTCAAAAGGCAATCTCCGCATGCGATGTTTTAACGTCAATCTTGCGGCCACCTTAATGTCGTCATCTATGATTTGTGAGCGACCGTGAAAGGC
>OBVG01000958.1_pt1 | contig 14409 bp, 10 predicted proteins | sample 1501271 | NCBI WGS metagenome assembly OBVG01 (sample SAMEA2579934, study PRJEB22360) | human gut metagenome | biome: human gut; feature: human-associated habitat; material: faeces | place: Denmark | collected 2008/2010 | reverse complement strand
TGGAAGGTTAATTATTCATTTTTGAGCCAGTGTCCAGAAAACCGGGTACATATCACAGGAAGTGCTGAGCGGGGGCGTTCTGTTCCCCAGATACAACAAGGCCCCCGTCTGGCGCTTGCGGCGACGCCAGAGGGGGCCTTGCTGTTTGGGGTATTGCTTTGGTGTGAGGAGGAATCATGTGCAAGGGGCGGTTGCGGCCCCGCACCCTTGTGAGCTATAGTATACCCGAATTACCGGCTGAAATCATGTCTTTCCTGTGAAAGATTTGTTAATCGGCCTGTGAAATTTTTGGGGAGAAAGATGCTTATTTTTCAGCATGAGAGCCCAGCGCCGCGTGCTGACGGCCCATCTCCACATAGGCTTTTGCGTTCTCGATGTTGTGGGCCAGCTGGTCGTCCCGGATGGTCTTGATGACTCGGGCAGGCACGCCTACCGCCACCGAGTTGTCGGGGATGACCATCCCCTCAGGCACCAGCGCCCCGGCCCCGATGATGCAGTTTTTGCCCACGACGGCGTGGTTGAGGATGGTGGCATGCATCCCGATGAGGCTGTTGTCCCCCACCGTGCAGCCGTGGACGAGGGCGCTGTGGCCTACCGTGACGTTTTTGCCCAGAACGACCTGCCCGCCGGGGTCGCAGTGGAGCACGGCGTTGTCCTGCACATTGCTGTTCTCGCCCAGCACCAGCGCGCCCTCGTCGGCCCGCAGTACAGCTCCGTACCAGATGTTCACGCCCCTGCCCAGCGTCACGTCGCCCAGCACCGTCGCATTTGCCGCCACAAAGACGGCGCCCTCATCCCGGGGCATTTTTCCACCAAAGGAGAGCATCATTGTTGAAAAACCACCTTTCTCTTTTGCTTCATTTATGGTATTCTTTATTATAGCTCTTATTGTCGGAGCAAGGAAGCCCCCAGGCTTCCGAAGGAGTATCAAATTATGCAGTTTCATCCCTTTGCATGGCGGCTTCTGGCTCTGGTCCTGACCGCTGCATTCATGACCACAGCGGCGCTGTCCGGTTTCGCCGTCTACGCGATGCCCATTCAGGCCGCCTACCCGCAGGAATCCATCTACCTCTTCGATGCCGACACCGGCGAAGCTCTCGTGGAGCAGAACCCCGACCTTCCCCGCTGCGTCGCCAGCCTGACCAAGATGATGACGGCCCTTCTCGTGCTGGAAAGCGGCACCGACCTCAGCGCCGGCATCACCATCCCGGCCAGCCTCACGCCGGAGCTTCAGTCCATCCGGGCCAACCGTGGCCATACCATCGGCCTGCAGGCCGGCGAGACGGTGCGCCGCATCGATATGATGTACGCCATGCTCCTGCCCAGCGCCAACGACGCAGCCAGCGTGCTGGCCGTCGATACCTCCGGCAGTCTGGCCGCCTTTGCGGCTCAGATGAACGTCCGGGCCAGCCAGCTGGGCTGTACGGCCACCCATTTCACCTGCCCCCACGGCCTCTACGACGGCGGCAACTACTCCACGGCCCGCGATATGGCGAAGATCGCGCTGGCCTGCTATGCGGACCCGACCTACCGCCAGATAGCGGACACGGTGTCCTATGAACTGCCCGCCACCAATGTGCATCCGGCCCGGACGGTCACGACCACCAACAAGCTTTTGCAGCCCGGCAGCGGCTTTTACCGTAGCGATGCCCACGGCATGAAGACCGGCTTCACCACCCAGGCCGGGCGGTGCTTCGTCACCTTTGCCCGGCAGGACGGCCATACGTACGGGCTGGTCATCCTGGGCTCGAACTCCCAGAATATCTTCCGGGAGGCGGCAGAGCTGTTCGACTGGGCCTTTACCAGCCCCGAACTGCACCCCGCCCCGGCAAAGCCCGAGGCCGAACCCGAGAAGCACGGGCTGAGTGCATTCTGGCACAAAGTGTTTGGCTGATGTTTGAATGTTAAGGAGGACAAGCCTATGAATCGACCCACCTTCCTGCGCCGGAGCACGGCGCTGCTGCTCACGCTGGTGCTGATGGTCTGCGCCGCCCTGCCCGGGTTTGCCGCTTATCAGATGCCCATCCAGACGGCCAGCGACACCGAGTCGGTCTATCTCTTCAATCTGGATACCGGCAAGCCCATCCTCAGGCAGAACTCTGACCAGCAGCGCTACATCGCCAGCCTCACCAAGATGATGACGGCCCTGCTCTTCCTCGAGAGCGGCAAGGACATGAACGCTGAGATCACCATCCCCACCAGCCTGACCCAGGAGTTCAAGGACATCCAGAACGCCAACGGCTCCACCATGAACCTCCGCATCGGCGAGACGGTGCGCCGCATCGACCTGCTCTACGGTCTGCTGGTGGCCAGCGCCAACGACGCGGCCAGCGTCATCGCCAGCGACGTCTCGGGCGGCGACCTGACGGCCTTTGTGGCCCAGATGAACGCCCGCGCCAAGGAGCTGGGCTGCACGGATACCACCTTCTCCTGCGTCCACGGTCTGTACGACTACGGCAACGTCTCCACGGCAGAGGACCTTGCAAAAATTGCCGCTGCCTGCTACGCCAACGAGACCTATATGCAGGCCGCGAACACCCTCACCTATACGCTGCCCGCCACGAACCTGCACCAGAACGAGCGGACCATCAAGTCCACCAACCTCATGCTGGACCCGGAGTATGCCTATCACCGCGACTATGTCCGGGGCATGAAGACCGGCTTCACCACCCTCGCAGGCCGGTGCTTCGTCACCTTTGCCCAGCAGGACAGCCACACCTACGGCCTCGTGGTGCTGGGCAGTGATATGAACAACATCTACCGCGAGTGTGCGGAGATTTTGGACTGGGCCTTCTCCAGCTTTTCTGACCGTCAGCTCGTGGACACGGAGACGGTGCTCACCACCATCCCGCTGACCAAGTGCCGCACGGAGAAAGCCGTGGAGCTCTACGCCGCCAGCGGCCTCAGCGGTTACGGCCACGCCGACGATGAAGTGACCTTCGAGTTCTCGGTGCCGGAGAGCACTTCGGCCACCGTCAAGGAGGGTGCTGTGCTTGGTACGGCTACCGTCTACCTCGACGGCTACGAGATGGGAACGGTGGACCTTGTGACCCACAAAGAATATGTGTCTGACTTTCGCACCGACGCCAAAACGACTCTTCTTCTCATGGCCGCGCTCATCGGCATCCTCATCGTGCTGGGCTTCCTGACGATGGTGGCCGGCGGCGGTTCGCTGAACCTGCGGCGGCGGAGTCGGTCCCGCAGAAGATAATAGGATCAAACAGCAATCGCAAAAGCTCCCCGGAAGGGGAGCTTTTGCTTTATCCAAGCTTCGCTGCAAGAACGGAAAGTGTGATTTTGGGGTTCACCTGTGCGGCAAGCCGCTGAATGGCCGCATCGGCCAGCGAGAGGGCGCGGCGGGCGGCGTCAGCCGTCAGAGGGGTGCTGGCACATCCTCGGAGCCCGGCGGCGGCTACGGCCCGGAAATCGCTCAGCAGGGCCGCTGCTGCGGCCTTGTCCTTTTCGTACCCGGCCAGCAGGACGGCGGCGGCATAGCTGTCGTGGGCCGCAGCGGCCTTGGCCAGAGTCAGGGCCTTTTCCACCTGTTCCCGGCGGGCGTCGTCCCGGGAGGCGGCAAGCACTGTGCCGATGTGGCCGTCGAACAGCTCACTGTAGAGCAGGGCCTGCTTTTTGTCCACGCCCTGCCCGATGCACCACTGGGCGCATTCCTCGGGGCTGACCGGGGCTACGGCGAAGCTGATGCAGCGGCTGCGGATGGTGGGCAGCACACCGGCCAGCGAATCTGCCGTCAGCAGGAAGAGTACGCCTTCCGGCGGCTCCTCCATCACCTTCAACAGGGCGTTGGCGGATTCCTCGTTCATCCGCTCCACATGGTAGAGCAGGACGGCGCGGCCCTCGGCGGAGAGGCTGGTATTGAAAATTTCGGTGCGCATGGCCTTGACCTGACTGACGAGATACCGCCCGCCCGAGCCCATGCCGGTGACGGAGATAGCCTCCCGCACCACGCCGGTCTCGATGCGGCCGCTGTCGCGGTCGCCGGCTTTTCCCACGGCACGGCAGCATTCGCCCCGCAGAAGGGCCTCAGCAGGTGCGCCGCCTGCCGGGTAAAGATAGTCTGCCGCCACGCATCGGGCCGCGTAGCCCGCGCCCAGGCCCGTCTCGCCCACCAATAACACGCTGTGGGTCAGACGGCGGCTGCCCAGCATCAGGCGGACGCTGTCTTTCAGGGCCGCATTGCCCGCAAGGCGGTCTATCATCATGTGCGGCTCACCTCCGGTTCTTCCGCTTCCACTGCTCCCGGCGTATCCACGCCCGGACGCTGCGCAGTGCCTGCGGCCCGAAGAAGAGCACAAACCCCAGCATACTCAGCAGATAGCTCACCTTATACAGCCACCCGGCAGTCAGGAAGCTGAACAGCCACATGGCAGCGGCGAAGAGACCGAAATACTTCACCCTTACCGGGATGACGAAGAACAGCAGCACCTGTACCTCGGGGTAGAGCATGGCGAAAGCCAGCAGCAGCGACAGCGACAGGCAGTAGGTGTCGGCGGGGATGCCGGTGACGAGACAGCCCAGCGCGGTGCCGAGCATCCCCAGCAGGAAGTAGAGGTTGAAGCGGAAATCGCCCCACTCCTTTTCCAGCGCCGTGCCGATGAACCATGTGAAGTAGATGCCGAGGATGACGCTCAGCGGCCCGCCCCCCGAAAACGGGATAAAGACGAAGGTGATGAGCCGCCACACCTGCCCCATCAGCAGCAGGCTCCGGCTCAGGCCGAGATAGACGGAGATGAATTGGTTGACGAACAGCTCGATGGCGTAGACTAAAATCTGTCCGCCTACGATGATGGAGATGAGGTTGGGGATGCAAAAGCGGCCGTATTTCCGCTCAAGGCTGGAGATCCAGTTCATAGACAGACGCCTCCGTGAAAAGAATTTTTGCGGCCCATGTCCGGGGCCGTTTTCTGTCTTTCATTGTATCATGTTTGCCCGGCCCATTCAAGAAAATCCGTGGGAAGTGCGGGATTCCCTTTTGGTGCGTTATCGGAAGAGTATCCCGGCTGGAATGATTTTTTAACTTTTTCCACTGGGTTTTCCACCGATTTTGTGAAAAAGAAGTGGGGTTTCCCACAGTGTTTTCCACTTTTTCCACCGAGTTTTCCACAGAAAATTGAGCTTTGGGTTATACACGATGTATTCTAAAACGGGAAAAGAGGGAAAATCTGGGGAGAAAAGAGATCACAGAGCCTTTTTTTGAAAAGGAAGTCGAGGCCGAAAATTTATTTTCTGCGGCGTTTCGCGCTTGGGGCAAAAGCGCCTCTCCCCTCTGGAATTTTTGACACCCGAGTTTTCCACAAACGCTGCCCGGCAAAAACCATGTGTGGAAAACCGTGGGAAAACCCGGGTTTTCCACAAACTAAAAAGCGCCCCCGGGGCCGGACGGCCCGCAGAGGCGCTGGAATGCTGGAAAATTTATACGGCCCCGTAGATGCCGTGGACGGAGACTTCGCCGGTGAAGACCTTCTCCTCGCCGCTGTCGGTGCGGACGATGAGCTGACCGTCGGCGTCCACGTCGATGGCTGTGCCGCTGCCTGTGCCGCCGCCCGGCAAATCGAAGGTGACGTGGCGGCCCAGATTGACGCAGGCCGCCTTGTACTCGTCCCGGAAGGGAGCGAAGCCCTCCCGCGCGAAGGTGTAGAGCGGACGGTCAAAGCCGAAGTCCGTCAGCGCCTCGGCCAGCCACTGGGGGTCGGCGGCAAGGTCCACTTTCGCGCCCTGCAGCTCGAGGGAGGTGCCGTTGGGCAGGTTTGCGGCGTCGAAATAGCTCTGGGGCTGTGCCAGATTGATGCCGATGCCGCAGACGATGCCCCGGCCCTGCATCTGGCAGCCGTAGCTGACGCTCTCGCAGAGGATCCCCACGATCTTTTTACCGTTCAGCAGCAGGTCGTTGGGCCATTTTATCCGGCAGTCCACGCCGTAGCGCTGGGCCAGCTGATCGCGGACGGCGAGGCTTGCCAGCAGCGGCAGGGTGGCAGGCTGGGCCAGCGGCTCCCGGATGACCGCCGTATAATAAAGGGCGCGGCCCTCGGCGTTCACCCAGCTGCGGCCAAGACGGCCTCGGCCTGCGGTCTGATTGGTGGTGTATACCGCGCCCACCGGGCCGAACTCTTCAAAATGCTCTTTCGCGTAAGCGTTGGTGCTGCCGCACTCGGACAGCCAGCGCACCTCGTTGATGCTCATGCTTTGGGTACCTCTTTGTGCTCGTGGCTGACCACCTTGCCGTCGGCAAGGGTCAGGATGCCGTAGGTGTTGGGGCCGGTGTAGCACCGGCCGCAGGAGCCGGGGTTGAACAGGAACACCCCGCCCCGCTCTTCTGCCACCGGGATGTGGGTGTGACCGAAGAGGGCGACGTTCGCGCCCCGGGCTGCGGCTGCGTCAGCCAGCGTGTCGAGGTCGTATTTCACCCCGTACAGATGGCCGTGGGTGTAGAAGACGACCACCCCGTCAAAGGCAGCAAGCCCGTCCAGCGGTTCCAGCGCACCGAAATCGCAGTTCCCGGCTACAGCATAGGCCCGCAGAGAGGGGTAAAAGGTGAGCGCCTGCTCGAGGTCGCGCAGGCCGTCGCCCAGAAAGACGAGCGCGTCGATGCTGTCCGCCTCGGCGGCCAGAATATTTTCGACGGTCAGACGGCTGTTGTGGCTGTCGCTCAAAATCAGAAGTTTCGTCACGGGAAAAGGATCCTCCTCAAATTTTATTCCGGCTCGCGCTGCTGGATGGTCAGCAGTGCCTTATATACTTCGCTCTTGGAGTAGGGCGTCCCCTGGGCTGCGGCCTTGGCGGCGGCAGTGGGGCCGAAGCCCTGTCCGGTCAGCTCGAGGGCGCGCTGTGCAGCCTGCTCGAGGGTCATCTCTGCTTCCGGCTCTGTGGAAGCCGGCGCACCGGCCATGACCAGAACATACTCGCCTCTCGGCTCGCTGGCGGCGTAGTGGGCCTGTGCCTCCCCGAGGGTGGTCTTCCAGATCTCTTCGTGGAGCTTGGTCAGCTCACGGCAGAGGGTGATGCTCCGCTCCGGGCCGAAGGCGTTCACGAGGTCGTCCAGCGTCGTGCGCAGCTTGTGGGGCGCTTCGTAGAAGATGACGGTCCGCTTTTCACCCAGAAGCTCAGCAAGACGCTCTTTTTTCTGCTTCCGGTTCACGGGCAGGAAGCCCTCGAACACCCAGCGGGAGGTGTCCTGGCCCGAGACGGCCAGCGCCGTCACGCAGGCGGACGCCGCCGGGACAGGCACGACTTTGATGCCCCGGGCCAGCGCGTCCCGCACGATGACCTCGCCCGGGTCAGAGACGCAGGGCATTCCGGCGTCCGAGCAGAGGGCGCAGTTCTCGCCCGCCTCAATCCGTCGCAGGATGCCCTCGCCCTTCTGCAATGCGTGCTCGTAGTAGCTGACCATCGGCTTTTTCAGGCCCAGATAGTTCAGCAGCCGCATGGTCACGCGGGTGTCCTCGGCGGCCACGAAGTCTGCCGCACCGAAGGTGGCGGCCACGCGGGGCGGCATGTCGTCCAGATTGCCGATGGGGGTTGCCACGATATAAAGAATACCGGCCATGATTGACCTCCCTGATGTTGTTATTTTACTTCTCCGTACATCGCCGCCCCGGCGGTGATGAGCACATCCGGTTCGATGCGCAGGCCGGTGCGGCGGTTTTTCTGGGCTTCCACAAGAAAAAGCCACGGTGCGGCGTCAGGCTTATTCTTCACAAAGGCCAGACGCTTCGGCTCGAGGCGGTGCGCCCGCAGCACAGCCAGCACCTCGGCCAGACGCTCGGGCCGATGGCAGAGGGAAAGCTTTCCGCCGTCCTTCAGCAGGCGGAAACCACAGGCGCAGACATCCTCGAGGGTGCAGTCCGTCTCGTGGCGGGCCGTGGCGCGGCCCGCGTCGGTGCTCTGCGGCCCGGCGGTAAAATAGGGCGGGTTGCAGGCGCAGACATCGAACTGGCCCTCCCCTTCCCGGAAGGTGCGCAGGTCGGCGAGATAAGGGGTGATGTGCCCGATGCCCTGCGCGGCCACAGCCTCCTGTAAGAGCGCACTGGCCTCGGGCTGCAATTCCACGGCGGCGCAGGGGCCGCGATGGCCCCGGTCGTGCCACTCAAGGCTCACGATGCCGCAGCCGGAGCACAGGTCTGCCGCCTTCTGGCTGCGCCGCGGCTCGCAGAAGCGGGCCAGCAAAAGCGCGTCCGAGCCGAACCGGTGGACGGCGGAGCAGGATACTTCTGTTTTATTATACAAAATCTCGGTAGAATGTTCCATACGCCCAGCCGAAATCCTCCGACAAAATATTGTGTCCCGAAAGATGAAAAAATTATACAGGAAAGAAAAGCAGCAGACCCGCCTGGCAGGTCTGCTGCTTTTGATGCGTTATTCGCGCGCTATCTGCTAAAAATTATTCAGCGGTGATAGCACCGGTGGGGCAAGCGCCCTCGCAAGCGCCGCAATCGATGCAGGCGTCTGCGTTCACAACTGCAACGCCGCCCTCAACAGCGACTGCACCAACGGGGCAAGCGCCCTCGCAAGCGCCGCAGCCAACACATGCGTCAGAAACCTTGTGTGCCATAATAGAACTCTCCTTTATCTCCCCGTGCTCAGTATTTATGAAGAAATCTGCCCCTGCACGGCTCTGGCAGACCCCTCGGAAATCATATCCTTGACTGCATTCTAACAAAGCCGTTTCAAAAAGGCAAGACTAACCGTGCCCGCCCAAAAGCAATTTTTCGTTTTTTGGTGGGTTGCACAAAAGCACAGGCTAACTTTTGGAGAAATTTGAAGAGGTTTTTTGGCGAAAATCACGAAGCAAAGTTAGTTTTAACAGACTAACCGTTCGAAGATCCCGCCATTTCCGGCCTCTTATTTTTTATCTTTTCTGCCGCAGCCGGGGCAGGACGAGGTGCCGTCGGCGTTGGCCGAAGCCACCACCGGGGCAGGGTCGCGCACGCCGGAATAATCGTCGTCCGGGTCGGGGCGGCGGGGTGCGCGCCTGCCGCCGGAGATATACTCGCAGACGCTCACCTTATAGTACCGGGGCGCGAAGGCCTCGGTGCCGCAGCGCACCCGCAGATAGCCGGAGATGGGGTTGACCTCGAGCACAGTGCCGAGGCCGTCCGGCGTGCGGACGGTGCTGCCCACCATGGGCATGATGCTGTTCAGGTACTCGTAGGCGCTCTCCTCGTAAGCCAGACAGCACATCAGGCGGCCGCAGGCACCGCTGATCTTGGCCGGGTTGAGGGAAAGACCCTGCTCTTTTGCCATCTTGATGGAGACGGGCTGAAAGTCTTTCAGGAAGCGGCTGCAGCAGAAGGGCTGGCCGCAGATGCCCAGACCGCCTATCATCTTGCTCTCGTCGCGCACGCCGATCTGGCGCAGCTCGATGCGGGTGTGGAAGATGCCGGCCAGGTCCTTGACCAGCTCACGGAAGTCCACGCGGCCATCGGCGGTGAAATAGAACATGATCTTGGAGCGGTCGAGGGTGTATTCGGCCTCCACCAGCTTCATTTCCAGCCCGTGGCGGGCGATGCACTCCTGACAGGTGTGGTAGGCGCGCTTTTCGTCCTCACGGTTCTGGCGCATCCGGCGCACATCCACGCTGTCGGCCATCCGGGTGATGGGCTTGAGGGCCTTGGGGACGGCGGAGTCGGCGATCTCCTTCACGCCCTGCACCACTTCGCCGCACTCCACGCCCCGGGCCGTCTCGACGATAACATAGTCGCCGGTCTTGATGGGGGTGTCTGCGGGGTCAAAATAATAGGTCTTGCCGTTGTCCTTGAAACGGACGGATATAACTTTCTTCATAGCATTCCTCTTTGGGGTCGTATCGAACGTATATAAGCCCGGAACATGGGCCTTGAGCAGTCTGGATAGGCGCTGTGCCTGAAATTGCGATAAAATTCCATTCTGCATTCTAGTATAGCATAATCCGGCCCGTATTTCCACGAAATATGGCAAGAAAGTAGCCGGGATATTCCCATTGACTTCCTAAACTAAGGTGGCTTAAGGAAAGTTTTGTTAAATATTGACCTCAGGACTATTGCAAGGAAGATTCCCTCGTGTATAATAGGAACGATAAGAAGCGTTCAGAGTGTGCTGCCGTGGTTGCGGCGTACCTCTTGCCGCGCGGCGGTATAAAAAAGAAATGGATAGGAAATCATGGAAAAATTCAGTGTCAAAAAGCCGTTCACCATCCTTGTTGCGGTCATCATGGTCCTGCTGCTGGGCTTCGTGTCCATCACGAACATGCAGACGAACCTTCTGCCCGACATCAGCACGCCATACCTCATGGTGGTCACCGTCTACCCCGGTGCCAGCCCGGAGCGTGTGGAGTCAGAAGTCTCCGATGTGATGGAGAACGCGCTGGGTACAGTGTCCGGCGTCGAGAGCATCACGGCGACCTCGGCAGAAAACTACAGCCTTCTGCTCATGAAATTCGCCGAAGGCACCGACATGAACAGCGCGATGGTCAAGACCTCCAATAAGGTGGACCAGACCGCGACCGGCCTGCCCAGCACCTGTCTGACCCCCTCCATCATCGAGTACAGCCTGAACATGAACGCCTTTATGACGGTGGCTGTCAGCCGGGAGGGCAGCGATGTCTACGATCTGTCGGATTTTGTGGATAACACCCTCGTGCCTTATGTGGGCCGCACCAGCGGCGTTTCCAGTGTGTCGGCCAACGGCCTCATCGAAAAGATGGTGCAGGTGCAGCTGAATCAGGATAAGATAGACGAAGTGAACGCCCGCCTGCTGGAACTTATCGACACCCAGCTGGCCGACGCCCGCGCCCAGCTCGATGACGCCGAGGCACAGATCGCCGAGGGCCGCGCCGAGTACGAAAAACAGCTGAAAAACTTTGGCGACACGGTCTCTGACACCGTCATGGCCCAGATGGGTACGGAGGTGGCCGACGCCGTCACCGTCGTGCGCGACCAGGCGCAGGCTTTGCTGAGCAGCATCAACCAGCTCATCGGCGTGGTCAATGAGCCGGAGATCCAGCAGGCCCTCATCGACGTCCGCGACGGCCTGCAGCGTGTCGTGGACCAGTTCAACCAGACCGGTATGCGGGACATCGACTCCCTCATCGAGATCGTCGGCGAGCTGCGCGACATCACCGATAAGCTCACCAATGCTCTGCAGGAGCTGCAGGGCCGTCTGGGAACCAGCGACGGCACCGTCTCCGACCTTGCCGACGAGCTGGAAGTCTCCAACAGCCTGAGCACCATTTATAAGACTCTGGACGAGGTCATCAAAGCCATGGATAATGTCCCCGGCCTGATGAACCAGTTCTCCGTCGCTCTGGGCAACTATTCCAGCCAGCAGCTCAGCGCCTATATGCAGTTCACCGAGGCTCGGGAGAAGCTGAAGGACTACGAGAACCAGCTGGAAGACGCCAAGCAGCTCTACGAGGAGACCAAGGAAAAGGCCCTTGCCAGCGCCGATGTGGCCAAGCAGCTGGACATCAAGACCCTCGCCCAGCTCATCTACGCCCAGAACTTCTCGATGCCTGCCGGCTACGTCGCCGATAAGAGCGGCGAGTCCTGGCTGCTGAAGGTCGGCGAAGAGTACGACAGCGTTTCGGACATCGAGGGCGCACTTCTGCTCCACGTCGATGGCTTCGGCGATGTCCGCCTCTCCGATGTGGCCGACGTGGCCGTCATCGACAACGCCGAGGCCAGCTACACCCGCCTGAACGGGGAGCGGGCCGTGGTGCTGAAAATTTTCCGCAACGCCAATTCCAGCGCCAGCAGCGTCTCGGACGGCTGCCTGAATGCCTTCAAAGAGCTGCAGGCCCAGTATTCTGACCTTCACGTCGTCGTCCTGTCCAACCAGGGCAACTACATCACCATCATCGTCAACAGCATCATCAGCAGTATGCTGGTGGGCGCTGCGCTGGCCATCATCGTGCTGGCCATCTTCCTGAAGGACATCAAGCCCACCCTCGTGGTCGGCGTCAGCATCCCGCTGTCCGTCCTGTTCGCCGTCGTTCTGATGTACTTCACCGGCCTCGACATGAACATCATGACGCTGGCGGGCCTGTCGCTGGGTGTCGGTATGCTGGTGGATAACTCGGTCGTCGTCATCGAGAACATCTACCGTCTGCGGGGCCGGGGCGTACCGGCGGCCCGCGCCGCCGTGCAGGGCGCTCGTCAGGTGGGCATGTCGGTGGTGGCCTCTACCCTTACTTCGGTCTGCGTCTTCCTGCCGGTGGTGTTCGCCTCCGGCACGGTGCGCAGCCTGCTGCAGCCCATGTCCATGTGCATCGGCTACTGCCTGATGGCCTCTCTCATCGTGGCCATCACCGTCGTGCCTGCCGCTGCTTCCACTGTCCTGAAAAAGGCTGAGCCGAAGCGTCTGGTCTGGTTCGAAAAGATCCAGGATAAGTATGCCCACAGCCTCGAGTGGTGCCTGAAGCACCGCGCTCTGCCGCTGCTGGCCGCTGTCGTGCTGCTGGCCTTCTGCGGCTGGAAGGTCTTCTCCATGGGCGTCGTCCTTCTGCCCGAAATTTCCAGCAATGAGGCCACCATCGCCCTCTCCACCGACGACGGCCTGACCAAAGAGGAATCCTACGGTGTGGCCGGACAGGTCGTCGAGGCCGTCATGGCCGTGGACGGCGTGGAAGAGGTGGGCGTCACCACCGATACCACCGTGGCCGGCATCGACATCGGCCAGCTGGGCCTGCCCAGCGCCATCACCGACCTGCTGAGCGCCGCCAACAGCTACGGCAGCTACCAGTTCAACGTCATGCTGGACGAGTCACTGTCCTCTACCCGGATCGCCGCTGTGGAGCAGGCCCTGAACGATGCGGTGGCCAGCGTCGAGAACTGCACCGGCACCGTCGAGATCAGCGGTATGCAGGACCTGACCAGCCAGCTGAGCAGCGGCCTCTCTGTCAAGATCTACGGCCCCGACGCCGATACCATTACCGCACTGGGCGATAAGGTCGTCCAGATGGTCAACGACACCGAGGGCTTCGCCAACGCCGCCACCGGCCTCGGTCAGGGCGATGCGACCATCAATCTGGACATCGACCGCGACAAGGTCCGCGCCTATGGCCTGACGGTTGCGCAGGTCTACCAGCAGATCGCCGCCAAGCTCACCACCACCACCACGGCGGAGACCCCCGTCACCGTGGACGGCTCCACCATGAAAGTCCAGATCAGCGACAACCTTGACCCTGTGACCAAGGAAAACATGATGGACATGACCTTCACCACCAGCGTCATGGATGCCACCGGCGCCATCACCACCGGCACCTGCACGCTGGGTGACATCGCTACCTGGTCCACCGGCACCGCCCCCGACTCTATCACCAGCGAGAACCAGACCCGCTACATCACGGTGTCTGCCGACACGCTGGACGGCTACAACACCACGGTCCAGTCCCGCGTGCTGCAGAAGACGCTGGACGACTTCGCTCTCTCCGATGAGATGCCCGAGGGCTGCTCCTTCTCACTGGGCGGCGAGTCCTCCACCGTCAACCTGATGGTCGATGAGATGGTGCAGTGGATGGCTCTGGCCCTGCCCTTCGTCTATCTGGTCATGGTGGCGCAGTTCCAGAGCCTGCTGTCCCCCTTCATCGTCCTGTTCACGGTGCCGCTGGCCTTCACCGGCGGCCTGCTGGGTATGCTGGTCACCGGCCAGCAGCTGACCATGATCTCCCTGATGGGTTTCATCGTCCTGATGGGTACCGTCGTCAACAACGGTATCGTCTTCGTGGACTACGCCAACCAGCTGCGTCTGGGCGGTCTGGAGCGCCGTGCGGCCCTTGTCGCCACCGGCAAGACCCGTATGCGCCCCATCCTCATGACCACCCTGACTACTGTTCTGGCCATGCTGCAGATGGTGTTCAGCAACGATATGGCGAGCCAGCTCATGAGCGGCATGGCCATCGTCATCATCTGCGGCCTGAGCTATGCCACCCTGATGACCCTGTACATCGTCCCCATCCTCTACGACATCCTCTTCAAGAAGCCGCCGCTGGTGGTCGATGTGGGTGACGACGGGATGGACGACATCCCCGACGATGCCGCCGAGTATATCGCGCAGTCGAACGCCGCCGAGGCTCAGCCCGCCCAGCCGGAGGCCTGAGGCTGTCTCCTATCTATATAGAATAAGTATCTGCCCCGAAACCGCTGCACAGTCTGATGTGCGGCGGTTTCTTTTTGGGGGCTAGCCCTCTCAGTCACGCCGCAACCCGGTGCTGGCGCAAAGCGCCTGAGAGGGCTAACCCGCTGCCGGTGGGCCGCCCACACGGCGATAGGAAGGCTCTTTGATAGAGCGCTGTCCCGGAAGGCCCTCTCCGTCTCGCTCCGGGTAGGATCATGTCGGTGGCGGGAGCATTCATGGACAGCCTATTGACAATTATGTAGGGGGGGGGGGGAAAAAAAGAAAAAGGGGGCCTCAAGGGCA
>OBVG01000955.1_pt1 | contig 14548 bp, 12 predicted proteins | sample 1501271 | NCBI WGS metagenome assembly OBVG01 (sample SAMEA2579934, study PRJEB22360) | human gut metagenome | biome: human gut; feature: human-associated habitat; material: faeces | place: Denmark | collected 2008/2010 | reverse complement strand
AACCTGTCGAAACAAGAATATAAATTTTTACTGACAACTACCTTGACAATCAGCGATAGCGCACCTAACTCATCACTGAAGTAACGAGAATGCGGTGCGTGTTTTTCAAAGTATCGATGAATTCCTGAATATTACTTACGATTATGTCGATAAGCATGGACCGTTTACTGAAGAAAGCTATGAGAAATGGCTGGACACACAGCTCGGAGAAGTGGATTGGGATTGGCTGGAATGGTAGTCGAAATGTACAAAAATCTGACCGATAGGGCAGGAAACTCCTGCTTTATCGGTCCTCTTGCCCTCCGCCCCGCACCAAATACAGCGCCGCATATCTGCGGAATTTGAGATCAATTATCAAACCTTTCCCAAATATTCCCTTTTCAGTTCATCTATTATTTCAAACGGAAAACATTCCGCACAGCCATCCGGGATTCCTTCCAGACGCTCCCACAGCTCTTAAATCATATGACATTTCAACCAGCTTTTGCAACCTGCGGCTTTTTGCTGAATTATGTTCCATACAATATCTTTCGATTAAAATTCATGAGTATTTCTGCATGTTGATCCGCCTTTTCATTTATTATATATTTTATCCTTATTTTAAATTCTACCGAAGGACGTGCGTTGTACCGTTTACCCCTCAAACACGCAGCCGGGCATCCTCTTCTCACCCTCTACCTGCAATATCCCTCCTCAACTTTCTCAAAATCCCCTCTTCCGCCTCCTCATCCAGCGGCTCTCCATACAGCACCCTATACGCAAAATCCTTCGTTGGGAACATTCCCATTTTTACCATCTCTTCCACCTTTGTATCGTCATACTGCTGCCGCAAAAGAAGATATTTATGCGCTGTGGCTTTATGCCGCTCATAGCGTTCTTCCAGATGAAGCGCCTTCACATTCTTCTCCATTCCCGCCTTCGGATGAAAGTGGATCGTGCAGTCAGCAGCCGGGACCTTTTCCATGTTGACTCCCACAGGCAGATCCGGGTAGAGCCATGTACAGCCTTCGATTCCATCTTCATAGGGATTCATTCCCAGGAGCTCTTCCCTTTTCATTCCATTGCAGTTCTGCCCGCTGGGAACAAGATTATAGAAGCACATTGCGAGCGCCGGATATTTTCCCTTCGGAAAGAAATGGTCGATCTCCAGTGTCCTCAGTTTTCCTCCATTTCCATTCTCAACAACATCCAGATACTCCTCGTCACAGTAGGGACAGATCGTGACACCAAGGTTTTTAATAAACATGTACGCATTATATTTCGTTGACGCATCCACATATTTATCACTTCCGGCACTGAAATAATCGGAATACATTCTCTTAAACTCATCAAACTGCAGCAGCTCCGGCCTGCCGATCATCTGCTTCAAAGTCTTCACATCTGCCAGGATAAAATCAGAAAGCCAGCTCCAGTCATCCCTGGCACTCATGTCCTCAAAGGTCCCTGAAACAGTCATGACACGGCTGATATTCGCAAACAGGTCTCTCCTGTATCCCTCCGTCTTCCTTTTCACAAATGCTATAACTGCTTCAATATGAGCGGCCTTAGCTGCGGAAAGCCGCCCCTCTTTCTCGGGTATTTTAATCACGATTTCTCACCTTCTCCATCTGAAGTTCAAATGCCCTGCGGATCATCCGATCCCCGATGTGCGGAATCAACTGCCCCATCGACATCAGGAAAGACTCATCAGCGTCACCATGATCCCCATACATCTCCAGCCGCGAAAAAGCACTCTGCAGAAAGCTTCTAGAATACTCCCCGATGGTGTAATCGAGGAAAAATCCATCCGCCAGGATCGTGTGCATGTTCGCGCCAAAATATTCCTTATCCGACCCGTTCTTTACCAGAGCATTTCCTGTCTCCCGGTCAATCGTCAGCCTGGTGATCTCCTCCGGCAGAACATCAGAAAGCATAAATGGCGAATGCGTGCTGAGTATGATCTGAATCGTAGAAGGTCCCTGATATTTCTCAACGATTCCCAGCATGCGGGCAATAAACTGCCGCGCCAGCTCCGGATGCATATATGCCTCCGGCTCGTCCATCAGTATGATCTTGTCCAGCCCTCTGTTGGTCCTGTCAGAAAACGAAAGCTTCAAATAATCCTCCATCCCACCAAGGACCTTGGCATACTGGTATTCCCCGGTGCTGAGTCTCGTAAACTCGTATGGAAGAAGACACTCCGTAAAAATCCCCGCATCATCCGGACGATACTGCTCCATGCGTTCAAAGAGCTCATCAAACAATTCCCGATACTCCGGTCTCTCCATATCGACCACCGGTATGGAACATGTGTCCACCGTGAAATACCGGTCATCCAGCTTCTCGAGAAAACCGGCAATGTCCTTAATATCCCCCATAATCTGCCATAACAGCCCATGTGGATCCCCATCCCCGGCTCTGTCTATATACTCCGCCAGCCATGTACATCTCCTGACAATGGACATTTTTTCTCCATCTGGCAGCACAGTCGGATCGATGCTCTCCCTGCGCGTTTTCCCTATATAATAGTCCATAAACTCCTGGTAAGCATCCAGGTCCTCCGCCGGCTCCTCTTCCGCATTAAAATTCCGGATCTTCTCGACCCATTTTCTCAGATACTTCGCATAATCCGTCCACAGATCATGAATGAACATCTGCTTGTTCGTCAGCGTTTTCTTCTTTTTCCTCTTCCGTACACGTTCCCTGACCTCTGGATCATAGACTGCGCGTTTCTCATCCTGCAGCCTCTCATAAAACGTCCAGTATTCCTTCTCCACCGCCCTGGAAAGCTTTAATGGATACTGATCCGCAAAATTATGCGTCGACAGCACAAACGAAACCTGACGTTTCCCGCTCCCCGGTTCCAGACTCGTAAGATATTCTCGGATATAGCTGCAGATCTGCCAGAGCGATGTCCTCTGATATGGAAAAGCCGCCCTGCCGATCCAGTCACTCCTAAAATCCGTAAAATCCTCCTTATCATCCGGATACGGCGGCCGTATGAACGCATGAGCATCATAACAGTTCATGATCATCGCCATGTCACGGACCTTTAATTCCGAAAGATTTCTTTCGTATCCATATTCTTTTACCGCGCAAAATCTGACCGCCGTCTCGCCCGGCTTCAACGCTTTTTCCAGCGCAAAACGCACCGTCCGCAGCGTCCCCGCACGCCTCGCATTCTCCCTGATCGGCTCCGGAATCGTCGAATCATCCCTCTCCACAGGCTTCGGAAACTGCATGATCTCCATGTCACATATCTCAAGGAAAAATTCCGTATCGCTGATACTATAAAGAAGAAAATACGAGTCATCCTCTCCTTCCCACTTCCTATGATACCGCACATCATGCTTCGCCCCGATCATCTGAAGCAGATTCGTCTTTCCAGACCCTGTTTTTCCAACAAGAATATGCAGGTTGTCAGGTTTCCTGTCTCCACGGATGACCGCAGACGCTGATGATTGACCACGGTATTGGATCGACAGCTTTTTGTTTGAGAAATTGATCTGCCAGCGGGGATCGAAGATGATTTCCTGGGTGGTGTAGTTTTTGAATTTGTTTATGTAGGCGTAGATGAGGATCATGAGTTGGGCTCCTTTATTGGGGGAGATTAAGATTTATGATACAAGATATTTTGATTTAGTTGATATTTTGTCTGTATATTGTGTCTTATTTAAGTTATACACCTACATACGGGTTTGTCAACCTAATATTCTGGTATATATTGTGTTTTCATCTTTCTGTAATGACTCCATGGTAATATTATCTTCAGTTTCCAGTTCTTCCCATTAGATTTGTTCGCGCTTATATATTATTACTAAAACTTCCCACACCGATATGGTGTGTTGAACCTTGAAAATTCAATATTTCAGCCAATAAAAAAGGCATAAACCTGTTCCGTTTGGTATAATGGAATTGACTAGAAACCATCTTTACAAAGGAGATTTATGCCATGTCCAGTATACCACAAAACCATTCTGATGAAAAAGCCCTAATTGACTGCGTTCAGAGATTTTTTTCTAAACACCATATCGGTAAACTTCTTGCCAGATGTAATGGCATGAAAGAAAAAGGTGTTTCGCCGGTTTCTCTGCTTCGTTACAAACTCAGTAACATTTTTGTCGGAAGAAGTATGTATATGCAGCAACAGACCGGCTCTTTTGAGGAAGCGTTTTCCAAGAACACGTTCTACCGTTTCCTTAATTCCGCAAAAACAAACTGGCTCCGTTTTACTTCTCTTCTTGCTGCAGATATCATAAATCGCGACATCAAAGGTCTGACGAATGATAGCAGGAAAAATGTCTGAGCAGTCTTCCCTATCTCCACGTAAATGCATCAATAAGTCATTTCCTGTCAAACTCTTATATTTCTGATTTTCACAGTTGCCACATTTTATCTGCTTTCCCTCGCGTTTTGGGCATAAACCATTTTTCCAATAGTTCCAACATTGTGTGTAATATCCTGTCTTTCCGGTTTTGGGATTCGGCTTTCCTGATCTCTTGCTATAGACATCAGTTCTGCCCTTGAAGAATGAATAGAAATAGTTGGCGTGTTTTGGTGTAATCGTCTCCAGGTATTCAATTCGTTTCTTAAGAACATCAATCTCAGTCCCTAACTTTTTTGTTTCATTGCCCATACCGCTGCTCATAGAATTATCTACACTTTCTTTTGAATGCACCCTTATGATTTTAACGCTTTTTACCAGTTAAACAAATAATCATCCAAATCTTCAAATGCTTCCTTCAGCTCTGAATCCTTTTCCTGTTCTATTACTTTTTCAAGAAAAATTGCATCTGAATCCGTTCCCACAGCACTTAAATCATATGACATTTCAACTAACTTTTGCAGCCTGCGGCTTTTTGCTGAATTATGTTCCATGCAATATCTTTCGATTGGAATTCTTGAGTATTCCTGCATGTTGATCCGCCTTACCACTTATTATATATTTTATCCTCTCCATATATAAACTAAGACTTTCCAGATTTAAAATGGAAAGTCTCTCGCGATCCGAACCTCAATATCATCCATGCTGGTCTCCAAAACCTTACCATCACTTGAAAACACTACGGCCCGATCAGGACGATTCAAATTCAAAACACGGAATCCCTCAGCGCAACGGGTAAACGCATAACCATTTACAATCATATCTGCCGCATCTGCAACCTGCTTCACATCAACCATTTGCCACCTCCACGCCTTTAATTGGATTTAAGAACTTATCGACATCGAAATACAAATTTTGGAGAATAGGAACTAAATCAATATATTCTTCTTCCGGTTTCTCATTGTGCTTATACTTTGCCATAACAACAAGATATCCATTGTCCCACTCTTTCACTGCTGTATATCGTTCCAACGAATACGGAGCAATGAACCGGATCACATGGTTTCCGAACTGGAACACGGTATAGTTTTTCTCATTGCTAAGAGTTGCTACGCCACTCATGCCAATTCCTCCTTCAAAAGTTCCGAAACCATTTTATAGGTTCCATTTATTGTTTCCACTCTTTGATATCAACCATGGTATTGTCTTCCACATTCAGCATACGTCAATATCGCTGTGTAGTCAAGCTTTGACCATTGCTTTTTCAGGAACTGAAAGCAGTGGGCCTCACTCTCCCACAAAATACCTCCCATTCCTCTTCCGATCAAACAATGCATAATACTGCACCACCTGGTACCTCTCGATCCATTCCCTGTAACTATTCTCTGCCAAGAGATCATACCAGTCCCCATCCGCGGTCACATATCCGGCGAAATTAAACACCGGGATCTGCGCTCTTTGGTTCATCCGGTAACGGTTATCCGCGGACGGCTCCAGAATCCCGTTCCATTACGTAAACGCTATGGAGCGTTTACAATTTAAATAACAAAAAGGAAGCCACCTCTCCGAACTCTCCACCAACCATAGGAAATCCCAAGCGATCGCTCCCTTTTTCTCTCATTCAATATTCACCTATAAACTAAAACTACTACAACCTACAATCAACCTCTTGGTTCCGGCGTTCCCATGCAGGTGCCGATATCTCCTACTCCAACACCACACCCCCCACAACACTCTTCCCAAGATCCTTCACTCTCTCAATCTCCAGTTCCAGCGCACTATACTTAGACATACCGCACTGCTCAACAAACACAACTCCATCGCACTCCGGCAGCTTCTTAACGGTCTCAGCGTCCTCCAGCATGCAGTTTCCAGAGATCACGCGGATTCCACTAAGCTCTTTCTCCAGCGCCTCTGCAGCCCCTCTAAGGACCTCAGAATCCACATCACCGGTAACAAGAATGGTCTTCATTCCGTCCGCATAGTTCTTAATATTCGCCGCGATCAGCCCATACTCCGTCTCGGCGTTCACGTTGCATGCGCGTCCCTCAAGACGATTCAGCCATGCGTCGATCGCTCCAGCTTTCTTTCCGCCCTTGGAAAGTTTACCAAGTACTTTCACCTTATAACGGAATCTGAGATCCTTTGCGGAATACAGCTTATCGCTCATCACGAACGCAACACAGATTCCAAACACAACAAGGAAGCCACCGAGAACTCCGCCGAGAATTCCGTATTTGATCGCGCTCTTTAACGCGGCGCGTTTGGAAGAATCAACTTCTTTCGGCTCCTCAAGTTCATCATACGCAGTCTGCTTTGTCTGTAAACTGTCATTCAGCGTTGTCAGCTTCTCGGTCTGCTGACGCTGAAGATCTGCAAGATCAAGGTTCACCAGCGCGCTGACACTCTCGTTCACGATTGAAACAGTATGTTCCCCAATACTTGTGGCGATCCGGTCATGCATATCGTCTACATGTGCCAGAAACGCGTCAAGAACTTTCTTGGCATCTTCTTTTGTCGTATGCTTTACATCAATCGTGAGCATGCGGTTTAACTGGCCGTCCAGGTTCGCACCGATGGTCACTTCCACGAGCTCCTCCAGATATCTCGGCTCCGTCTTTACCTGCTTCGCAACATCCTCAAGGACCGCGCTGCTGGTTAAAAGAGACTGATATGCCTGAAGGATCGTATCTGTATTATCACGGTTCTGATACTCCATTCCCGGCATGATCTGATATCCTGTGGAAACGAACAGATCTGCTCTCGCCTCGCATACATCGTACGGACTCATGTTGATCCAGATCGAATGATCCAGATATTCCTGCTGATTCGCAATATCTGTTCGGAGATTTTCCATCTCACGCTCATACGTGGACTTATTCTTCTCATAGAGCTCCAGATCATTCTGGTAAGTTACTCTCGCTTCCTTCGCCGTCTCCGGGTCATTCTGCTTCCTGTAAGTCATCGCGCCCTTCGCACCGCCAAGCAGAACCGCCATAATAACCGCGACTGCAAGCACCGGTCTCCACTTATGAAGAACCGCAAACATCAGGTCCTTCAGGTCGATCTCTACAACTTCATTTGAATTGTTTTCCATGTTACTCTCCTTCATCTTTATTCTCCAACATGTAAAATCCCACGCAAAAATTATTCCACCGTCACACTCTTCGCCAGATTTCTCGGCTTATCCACATCAAGTCCCTTCGCGACAGATACATAATATCCCATAAGCTGCAGCGGAATCACCGCAAGACTCGCCGCAAACAGCGGATCCGTCTTCGGGATATAGATCACAAACTCCGCGCAATCCTCGATGCTGTAATTTCCATAGGTCGTGAGCGCCATCAGGTACGCCCCGCGGCTCTTGCACTCGACCATGTTGCTGACAGTCTTCTCATAGAGATCCTGCTGTGTCAAAACACCGATCACCAGCGTTCCCGGCTCGATCAGGCTGATCGTTCCATGCTTCAGCTCCCCGGCCGCATAGGCCTCAGAGTGGATATAGCTGATCTCCTTCATCTTAAGACTGCCTTCCAGGCTCACCGCATAGTCGATTCCACGGCCGATAAAGAACATATTCTGCGCGTTCATCTGCTTCGCCGCGAACCACTGGATCCGCTCCTTGTCCTCGAGAAGCTTCTCGATCTTATCCGGGATCGTCTGAAGCTCCGCGATCAGCTCCGCTGCCCTGTCCTCATCGATCATTCCACGCACGCGGGCAAATTCGATGGATAAAATATAGGATGCGATCAGCTGTGTGCTGTATGCCTTCGTCGTCGCAACCGCGATCTCCGGTCCCGCAAGCGTGTAGAAAACATGGTCCGCCTCCCGGGCGATCGTGGATCCGACTACATTGACAATCGCTAACGTCTTAACCCCATGAGCCTTCGCCTCCCGGAGCGCCGCAAGACTGTCCGCCGTCTCACCGGACTGACTTACGATGATCACAAGAGAATTCGGTGCAAACAGCATTCTCCGGTAACGGAACTCCGACGCCAGCTCCACGCGGACCGGGATCTGCGCCAGCTCCTCGATCACATACTGGGCCGCGACACCAACATGATACGCGGAGCCACAGGCAACGATATAGATCTGCTGCAGCTTCTGGATCTCTTCCTCCGTGATTCCTACTCCGCCAAGATCGATCTTACCATCCCGGACAACCGAATTTACTGTATCACGGACCGCTTTCGGCTGCTCATGGATCTCCTTCATCATAAAATGCTCAAAGCCTGCCTTCTCCGCAGCTTCCGCATCCCACTGGATCTCCACCAGATCTTTCTCGATCTCATCGCCGTCCAGATTATAGAACGTCACACTGCCTTTCTGCAGACGGCACATCTCCATATTTCCGATATAATAAACATTTCTTGTATACTTCAAAATAGCCGGAACATCCGATGCAACAAAAGATTCTCCGTCCGCCACACCGATGATCATCGGACTGTCCTTTCTCGCCGCATAGATCTCTTCCGGATAATCCCTGAACATAACCGCCAATGCATAAGAGCCGCGGATCCGCACCATCGCATGATTGATCGCATCCACTGGTGTGTGCTCATACTTCTTATAATAATAGTCAATCAGCTTGATCGCAACTTCCGTATCCGTGTCAGAATAAAAGCTGTAACCTTTGTGCTGCAGTTTCTCCCGAAGTTCCTGATAATTTTCAATAATACCATTATGAACACCGACCACATTTCTATCATCACTGCAGTGCGGATGTGCGTTCAACTCACTCGGCTCCCCGTGTGTCGCCCAGCGTGTATGCCCGATTCCGCATGTTCCATGCAGCGCCATTCCGTCATTCGTCTTCTCCGCGAGAACACGCAGGCGACCTTTCGCCTTTACGATCTCCACCTCTTTTTCGCCGTCACGCACTGCAAGTCCCGCCGAATCATACCCGCGATACTCCAGCTTTGCGAGTCCATCCAGCAGCACCGGTGCCGCCTGTCTATGTCCAGTAAATCCAACAATTCCACACATATATATTCCTCCATCATTTTCATCAATTCCGTTTCGTTTCTATACACCAACAGGGACCCGATTCTCAAAAATCCAGTCCCTGCCAGTTTCCTGCTATCTGTTTATTCTATTCAAATACAACGCATCCAACAACGTACTTCTTCAGATCAAATACCTTCTCAATCTCAGCCTCCACAACGCTGTACTTTGACACTCCACACTGTTCCACGAGAATAACGCCATCGCACTCTGGAAGCTCTCTAACCGTCTGTACGTCCTCAAGCATATTATTTCCAGCCACAACCTGGATCTCTCCAAGCTCACTCTTCAACGCCTCCACCGCATGCGCCAGCACGCCAGCATCCGCACTGCCCGTAACAAGGATCTTCTTCATATCCCCCGCATAGTTCTCCACGTTCGCCGCGATCAGCTTATACTCCACCGCCTCATCGACATTGCAAGCCCGTCCTTCCAGACGATTTAACCACGCGTCGATCGCGCCAACCTTCTTCCCAGCAGACAGCTTTCCAAGGATCTTCACCTTATACCGTTCCTTCAGCTCCCTGGAAGAATAAACCTTATCTCCCATAAGGAACGCCACGCAAACAATAAACGCAACGAGGAACGCTCCGCCGAAGCCGCCTACCAGACCAAATTTAATTGCGCTCTTTAATGCAGCTCTCTTAGAGGAATCCTCTTTCTTTGGCTCCTCAAGCTCATCGAGCTCTGTCTGTTTCTCCTGAAGACTGTCATTTAAGTCTGTGATTTTCTGGGACTGCTTCTTCTGAAGATCCGCGAGATCCAGATTTACAAGTGTGCTGACACTCTCATTGACGGTAGAAACCGTATGTTCCCCGATACTTGACGTAATCTGTCCCTGCATCTCGTTTACATGATCGAGGAACGCATCAAGGACCTTCTTTGCCTCTTCCTTACTTGTATGATACACATCAATGGTAAGAAGACGGCTGAACTGGTTTCCATTCGTACCAATCGTTCCAATCGTCACGGTCACAAGCTCTTTCAGATATCTGGACTCCGTGCCAACCTTCTTCGCGACATCCTCCATCACCGCACTGCTTGTCAGCATAGACTGGTATGCCTGAAGGATCGTATCCGTATAGTCGCGGTTCTGGTAAGTCATTCCCGGCATGATCTCATATCCGGTGGAAACATAGAGATCAACTCTCGCCTCACCGACATCATACGGACTCATATTGATCCAGATCGAGTTGTCCAGGTAATCCTGCTGATTGATAATATCTGTCCTCAGGTTCTCGATCTCTCTCTCATATGTCTCTTTATTCTTCTCATAAAGCTCCAGATCCGCGGTATAAGTCAGATCCGCCTCTTTCCTTACCTCCGGATCACTCTGGCTCTTATAGGTCATATATCCCTTCACACCGCCTAAAAGCAGTCCGCAGATAACCGCCACAAGAATCACCGGTCTCCACTTGTGGAATACCGCAAACATCAAATCTTTTAAATCGATCTCCTGCTCGTCTGTATTGTAATCCATCTTCCTTCTCCTTTTAATTTTTTATCTCGATCCACGCCCTGTCAATACAACCTTGACCGTCAAAATCAGAATCTTAATATCCTTTAAGATCGACCAGTTGTCTATGTACTGCATGTCCAGGCGGACAACCTCATCGAAGTCCCTGATATCACTTCGCCCGCTGATCTGCCAGAGACCGGTAAGTCCCGGCGTCATGCTGAGACGGCACTTGTGCTTCGCCTCATAATGCTCAAACTCATCAACGGTCGGTGGTCTCGTTCCGACAAGACTCATATCACCCCGAAGCACATTCCAGAACTGCGGCAGCTCATCGATACTCGTCTTACGGATAAACTTTCCGACCTTCGTGATCCGCGGATCATCTTCCATCTTGAACATCAGACCCTTTACTTCGTTCGAAGCCATCAGCTCTTTCTTTCTCGCCTCCGCATCTTTATACATAGAGCGGAACTTATAAAACGTAAACTTACGTCCATTCTTTCCGACACGGGTCTGTCCAAAGAACACCGGTCCCGGCGAGTCCAGCTTGATCGCTGGTGCGACAAAGATCGTAGCGATTCCAAGGATTATCATTCCGACCATACTACCGACAATATCGAGCGCCCTCTTTGCGATCATCTGTCTCGTCGAGAAGAGATTTCTCGCAAATGTGACCGCTGCGTACTTTCCAACACGGTTTAACGACTTCTTTCCGGAAACTGAAAGATCAAACGCATCAATATTTACATCCACAATGATTCCCATCTGTTCCAGCTCACGGACCCATTCGTTCATAAGCGGAGTGCGCATCAGCTTGTCATCGATGATAAATACCTCGTCCACATCGTTCCGGATTACATAATTTAAGAAGTCCTCGCGGTGCGCTACCACTGGGATCTCGCCAATTTCTTCCACCTTCGCCTCGTCCGTAAGTACCAGACCTGCGATCGTCCGGTTCCATTCATTATACTCCTTAAGATTCTCAATCACATCCCCGGCCTGATCTGATGAAGTGACAACAAGAAGACGGTTACTGTGGCGGCTGTTCCGGTAGACCTTTACCATATACTGCTTAAAAATCACTCTCGCCGCATACATCATGAATGTATTAATCACAATCTGATAACCGAAGACGAGACGTGAGAGATCTGCGGAACGGTGCATCACAAACAGCGCCATAATCAGGACTGCCGAAAAGATCAGCTCCGACTTCACAACGTTCACAAACTCATCGAACATTCCTCTCCGAAAAAAATGATGGCTGAAATCCAACAGCACGAAGATCAAACCATACAGGGCGATTGCGAATAAAAGCAGCCAGATCTGATCTCCATGCTCAAACCTTCCATAAAAGATCCCGTAACGGATCCAGAAGGCAATTCCCATACTGACAATCAGGCTGCACAAGTCAACGATCAGTACGAGAATACTCTCGAATGTTTTCTTGTTTTCGTACATAATACTCTCTCCCAGATTCTATCTTATTTGTTATAACATAGAATCTGTCCTAACACCTTACTTTTCTATGAATTTCTGCATGATTCCATCGTAAAATGTCAATACATGCCCAAATATTCTACCATAGATTTCTCTTTAATAAAAGGAAATCCGTCAAAAATTGCGGATAAAATATTACCTTTTATTTTCTTTCCACGATTTTATGATCTTTTTTCGCTTCTTCCGCACTTTTTGTGTACTGACTCCGCAAGGTTTACAACTTATCTCCCTCGTCCCAAATATAAATTTCCGCTTCATCGTTTTCCTACCGCTCAATTTTTGTAATTTTTAGCCCTTCCATTTTCGTTGCGGAATATAGCAAAAATCCAGTACCCAGTAGCATATATTCATTCGGTCCCTCGATAAATTCGAAAGATATGTAGAAATATCTTAGCACATAGTCATAACACAACTTGCGAGCATCAAAAAATTGATAAACTGTTACGTCCGATTTTTAATAGGGCTTATACAACAGCATTTGCGTGTGGCTCCGAAGCAGGAAAATGGATGTTTGAAAGTCGTGCGTTCATAATTACTCCTAATGGGCGTAACATAAAAGAATATGAATACAATGCCCAAGATAGAATCCATTATCGAAGTATATTAAAAATTCCAAGAGATGCCTGCACGACAGTTCCGATATAATACTCATTATTCAAAATGCGGTTTACCTGAGCAATGCACCACTTAGCTTGCTCACTTGTTTTAAAACCGCTATGGTAATTTAAGTCATTCATTCTTTTATACTATAAATGAGCAAATACCGAAAAGTGCACAAAAATTATGACTTATTGTGCATGTAACACGGACATTGATTCGTTTAATATTCTTCATGTCTGCATGTGAAAGACTTAATAGTGCAGTTTTTCAAATTTGCTCATTTATAGTTTTATAATTGAATGGTGAGAGAACTCCCTCTGCATTCAGTCTGTTTGCTATATTTTCAGAATTAACACCATCCAATTTCAAATTGAAAATTTTTCGTACAATGCCTGCCGCATACTCATCGATAATCAGATGTCTTTTATTCTTAGGATCTTTCTTATGCCCATACGGTGCAAAAGAGCCGATAAAATCTCCTCTCTACATTTTCATTTTGAATTGACTTCTTACTTTCATGGAAATATCACGACAATAAGAATCATTAAGCAGATTTTTAAACGGAATTACCATAGAATCGGTGCCATCATTGGACAGAGCTGTATCGTAAGCGTCATTGATCGCTATAAAGCGAATATTCATAACCAGGAATATCTGTTCCAGATATCTTCCCATTTCGATATAGTTTCTGCCCAGACGGGATAAGTCTTTTACGATAATGCCATTGATAATTCCCTTTTTGGCATCTTCCATCATCTGCTTAAATCCTGGACGTTCAAAATTCGTTCCGGAGTATCCATCGTCTGTATATTCTTTGACGATAGTAAATTCCGGGTGATTTTTGATATATGCGTGAATGAGTTCACGCTGATTTGCTATACTGCAGCTCTCCGCTTTATCTCCGTCTTCCGATGAGAGTCTTGCATAGAGAGCAAATTGATTATTGGTTTTCCGATAAAAAACATAGAGTCATTAGCCTCCTGATCACTTGTGATAACCAGAAAGCTAATGGCTCTATATTTTAGTAGGAACTATTAACTCCTACACACCCAATAATATGATACCACAAGTGGCTTACTTTTTCCATAGGTTTCAAAAATAAATCTTGCTACATTTCCATATTCATTGAAGATCCCTACAGATTTTCAAAATATCCCGTAGCTGCTTTTCGATATTTACATAGGCCCTGCTCAGCTGTAATCGATCAAAAGCATATCTATCATCTGTTACATAATTTGGTATATATGCTTTTATGCGTGCAATTCGATAATAAGGTTTTGAAAGCCCCATCTTTATTTCCTCTCCTTTTTAGCAAGAATATTCACAAAAGTTTCCCCAAACCTTGTCCACATATAATTTTGATCTCTTCCATCCGCAATGGCTATTGTATGATTATTATACTCTGTCTTGTCTGGAAAAGAAACCATCAATCCCAATGCTACAAGCCTCAAAATTCCATCATCAACATTCTGGTAGTTCACGTTTTCACGCATACCTACCGCCAGCAATTCAATGTCTCCCGGAAGTAATCTGTCAATTACTTCAGAGTATTTCATCACTTCATTCCAAGTAATTTCACCGTTCAAATAGGGAAGGTATGTTTTTGCCAACATTTGTGGTTTATCAAGATCCCTGTGTGTTAGGATAGTTGTCAGTGAAAGATAATTACATTTGTGGTAGTATAG
>OBVG01000946.1_pt1 | contig 14734 bp, 12 predicted proteins | sample 1501271 | NCBI WGS metagenome assembly OBVG01 (sample SAMEA2579934, study PRJEB22360) | human gut metagenome | biome: human gut; feature: human-associated habitat; material: faeces | place: Denmark | collected 2008/2010 | reverse complement strand
TGTGTCCGGAATGACTCTGGAACGGGCATCCAGTGATACTTTTAATGAGGATCTGTGTAATAAAGCAGCATCCTGTTCCGGAGTGTTACGGGTATCTTCTGAATCAGCGGTATTGTCTTCGCAGGCGGAAATTTTATTCCGGAGGGCACGCTTCAGGATCCGTGCATCTGCCTGGGACAGAGAGAAGGCTGGTGCAAAATCTGGGCCTGCGATATCCTGTGCATTCAGCGCAGTTTCTGCGATTTCTCCGTAGCCGTTTGCCTGAACTGCGATCAGGGCAGCAGCACCGCGCAGATAAGCCTGATAGACCGGAAAACTGATCCACCATTCATCGCGCTGGTTGATCTCTACCATAACCAGCTTTCCTTTAACATTTATGCCTTCGTAATCAGCGGCAGTTCCCTTTCCAAGATAAACAAGTTCGTAATCCTGAAGACCGTCTGTCTCGAAATTTGTCTGATATCCGCCCATCTGGAAGGTATGTTCCAGACCGGTGTCATCTGTGAATTTCAGGACTGCTTTCTCGAACTCCCATCCGTCCAGAGTGAAAGTATCTCTGGTGACATCGATAAGACCGATGCGTTTCATTTCTTCATATAACATATTTCCTGTAGCTGTCTCCGCAGGAGAGCCTGCGGTGCGGTAGCCCAGAACAGGATTTGTTTTTTCTTTTTCCATGCGTCTGGCAAGCTGGTAGGACCAGTTGGTGTCAATGCAGGAAATACAGGAATTTTTAATGTTCAATGTTATCGCCTCTTTCCTGATTTTATAAAGTGATATGTATAAGTTATTAATGGACATAACATATAGTAAAAATATTTTAACATAAACAAAGAAATGCAACAAGAGAAGGCAATGTTATAAAGGAGATCTTTACAGGGAAGAGATTGCCGGATTCCAAAGATAAATGAATATGGTAAAAATGAATAAAAAAAAGTAGAATATCAAAACTAAATTATTGACATTGACTAAAATGGATTATATAATAAAAATATGTAATGATATCAAAGGTCAAAGGTGTGCCAGTGGTACACGTTTTGTATCAATTGTAGTGGAACGATGTCAGTGGAAAAGTCTCAGCGCGGAGTAAAAATATTTTTTGACTTTTGAGTCCTGATATCATATTATACAAATAATGCATGTTTCCAGTAATATGGAATTAAAAGGGAAACCGGTGCAAATCCGGTACGGTCCCGCCACTGTAAAAGGGAGCTTTTTATCATATACGTCACTGCTGAAGAGGCGGGAAGACGATAAAATGCGATGAACTTAAGTCAGGAGACCTGCTTGCATTGGAAAAAAGGTTATTTCTTACGGTGTATAAGAAAGGCTTTATTTTTATACCTAAAATACGTTTTAAGAAAAGAATCTTTTTTATTTCAGAAAAGGATGTGAGAAAAGAAAACTTGAACTTTTATACAAATACGATAGAAAGGTAAAAAAGGAATGAAAAAGATAATAAGTTTTATATTGACAATGATTATGCTGCTCACCTGCACCAGTATTTCAGTTATGGCAGCCGATACTCAGAGTGATACAACAAATCAGGACGGAAAAATGACAATAGGAGTGTCCGTATATAATCTGAATGATGCAGAAGTAAGAGCATTTAGAAATTATTTTGAAAATTATGTCGGCATGGCTTTTGAAGTCGAGTTTTTATATTCTTCCAGTATAAGTACTGCAGAAGAAGAAATCAGCTTTATCAATGAGCTTCATGAAAGAAATGTAAAGGGAATCATTTCTTTCCTTTCTTCAGATCTTGAAGAAGTTCTTCCGGTATGTGAAGAATATGGTATGTATTATGTACGTGGATCAGGAACGATCAGTGATGAAATGTATGAGAAAGTAAAGGATAATCCTTATTTTCTGGGAACGATAGGAACATCTGTTGAAACAGAAATGGATGCGGCTGCCAATATGGCGGAGTATTTTGCTTCAGAGGATCAGAATAATCAGAATCATTACATAATAGCATGTGGAGGAGCTGCTATCGGTAATGAGATGCATCGTCTGAGAACGATTGGTATTCTGAATAAGCTTCAGGAAGCATATAGCCTGTCATATGAGAAGCCTGTAGAAGAACTGGTGAATACGCAGGATACTGAAGAAATTGAAACAGGTAGCGACATTAAGATTACTCTGGTTCCGGGGTATCCCAAAGATTATCTTGATGAAAAGCTGGCTGATCCGCTGAATACAGGAGAGTATAATGTTATTCTGAGTGTAGTGAGCGCAAGTGATTTTATCAAGGTAATTGATGCTTATGAAGAAGAGAACAGTACAGATGTATTGTTGGGTTCAATTGACTGTTTTACAGAAGATACATACGAAATGTTTAACAAAAAGGGATATAACGGCAAGGAAAGAATCGACTATCTTGTAGGAAAATATGGTGCTATCGTTGCACCATCATTTGTTGCCATGAAAAATGCTCTGGAAGGCTTTGCAGAAGATTACCGTGAAGATGGAAGTGCTTTCCGGCTGCAGCAGTCATTCTGGACAGCGGATTCAGTAGATGAGTTTAATAAGCAGTATGCGTTATCTATTGGAATGTATGATAATACATATAGTGTAGAGGACATGATGGAAGTTCTGAAATCCTATACATCGGAAACAAATTTTGAACAATTCCGGAAATTTACGGAAAAATAGATAGAAAATAAAAGTCTAAAATAATTGACGTATACATGATAGTATGTTATGATAAATAAGTATTCATGCGGTCATTTAATGATTTTAGAGATAAGTTCAGACCAGCAGAAGCGTCCTGCTGGTCTGATTAAAAGGGAAACCGGTGTAAATCCGGTACGATCCCGTCACTGTGATAGTTGGTTTTCAGCTGAATGCCACTGGGAGATATTCTTCTGGGAAGGTGCTGAAAATGGGTAAGCTTAAGTCAGGAGACCTGCTTATTTCTAGTAAAAGAGATTCTTGCGGACGACGAGAAATCCTGATTAAGAGTTACAACTTCATGTGTTGCATATATATATGTTTGATTCTTTAACGGTAAGATTTCGTGACGGATGCGGGAGCATCTGTCTTTTTTTCGCTCAAAATCATAGGAATGGACAGTATGAGAAGGAAGAAAAACAACGAAGAAACAAAAAAAGAAAGGAAGTAAAGGATGAAAAAAACAAAAAGAGAATTACTTGTGTTAGCAGCAGCAACAACAGTTGTGTTATCAATGGGAGTTACTGTACAGGCGAAAGGTGATGAGAAGGTTTTAAACTTCGGATGTCAGATGTACACAGATGGATGTGTAAACAGTGCAAATGATGAAAACGGTGGATGGAATGCTATGAGATATGGTATTGCTGAAGCATTATTTAAATTCGATGACAATATGGAAGTTATCCCGTGGCTTGCTGAGAGTTATGAAGTAAATGACGAGCATACAGAATGGACGATCAAGCTGAAAGACGGAATTAAATTCTCTGACGGATGTGATTTAACTCCGACAAAGGTAAAAGAGTATTTTGATCACATGAAAGAGGTAGGACCTTCCGGATCTGCCAAACCGGAGAAATATCTGGAATTTGAAGCAGAAGTTACTGTAGATGATGATGCAAATACAATTAACATCAAAACAAGCAAACCATATGCAAACCTTGTAGGACAGCTCTGCCATCCAACAATGGGAATTACAGATGTAGAACATATTGAAAACTATGATAACGGAATTATTGGAACAGGTCCATACAAGATTGAAGAATTCAATGGTGTAGGTGTTGGTTATACATTAGCTGCAAATGAGTATTATCGTGAAGATGTCCCATACGATAAAGTCAATCTGCTGTTCATGGGAGATAACTCCGCAAAAACAATGGCACTTCAGAGCGGTCAGGTAGACCTGGTTGAGAACATTACAAACGTAGCTGATATTCAGGACTTCCAGGATAACGATGACTATACTGTTGATATCGCATCAGGTGTACGTTGTGGATTTGCATGGATGAACTTTGACGGTGTTCTTGGAAACAAAACACTTCGTCAGGCAATCCTGATGGCAATTGATAATGATACAATCTGTAATTCCAGAACAATCGGTGGACTTTATACACCAGGATTCTCCGTACTGCCTTCTACTCTGAACTATGACTATGACAAACTGGAAAATCCATATACCTATGATCCGGAAAAAGCAAAACAGATTCTGGATGATGCAGGAATCGTTGATACAGACGGAGATGGAATCCGTGAACTGGATGGTCAGAATATCAACCTCAGATATATTTCTTATGAAAACCGTCTTCTGAATGACTTTGCAGATGCTCAGGCACAGTATCTTACAGAAATCGGTATTGGTGTTGTTCCTGAATACGGAAGCTCAGATGATCAGTGGAGTAAACTTGCAGCACTGGATTATGACCTTAATAACAATAACTGGATCACTGTTGGTACCGGAGATCCTCTGGCATATATGGCTAACTGGGCAACTGATACCAGCTACTGCGCATACTCCAACCCGGACTATGACAAGTTATATGAAGAATTAAAAGGTGAAATGGATCCGGAAAAGAGAAAAGATCTGATCTTCCAGATGCAGCAGATTCTGGTAGATGATGCAGCGGTTCTGATTGATGGATACTACAACTCATCTATGATCTACAGTAAGAAAGTTGGTTCTGCACATATCCATACAGCAGATTACTACTGGCTGTCAACAGAAATTACTCCTGCAGAATAAGAAAAGTCTGCGAATTGTGAAGTTACTGAATAGTTACAAACAGAAATAAAAAGAGGTGTCTTTTTTGAGTAAAAAGCAAATAATCAAGCGTTTATTACAGATTGTGATCGTATTGATCGGTATCAGCTTTATTACATTTGCACTGACCTTTATGTCACCAGGTGACCCTGTACGAAACATGTACACGGCAACCGGTGTAATGCCTACTGAAGAAATGGTTCAGGAGACACGCGAGGAACTTGGTCTGAATGATCCGTTTCTGGTGCAGTATACCAGATGGCTTAAGAACTGTCTGAAAGGTGACTTTGGCAAATCATACAGCTTAAATAAACCAGTTACAGAACTTCTTGCAGCCAGATTATGGCCGACTTTGAAACTTACATTAATGGCCATGATCCTTATGCTGGTTATTTCTGTACCTTTAGGTATGTTGTCTGCCATATATAAAGATAAATGGATCGATTATCTCGTCCGGGGAATTACATTCCTCGGATGTGCGATGCCTAACTTCTGGGTTGGACTTCTGTTAATGCTGGCATTCTGTGTTTATATCAATGCATTTCCGGTTATCAGTTCTGCGGGAGACTTTAAGAGTCTGTTTCTTCCGGCTTTGACACTTGCGATTGCAATGTCTTCCAAATATACCAGACAGGTAAGAACAGCGGTGCTGGATGAACTGAGTCAGGATTATGTGATCGGTGCACAGGCAAGAGGAGTAAAGAAATCAAAGATTATCTGGGGCAATGTATTTCCAAATTCATTGCTTCCGCTGATCACAATGTTTGGTCTTTCCATAGGATCACTTCTTGGAGGAACCAGTGTTGTAGAAGTAATCTTCTCTTATCCGGGTCTTGGAAACCTTGCAGTTTCAGCAATCACATCCAGTGATTACAATCTGATCCAGGGATATGTATTATGGCTTGCCCTGATTTATATGGTCATTAACCTGATCGTTGATGCATCTTATGTTTATATTGATCCACGTATGCGTTTAAAGGAGTAGAATCATGAAAAAGAAAAACAGATTTTTAGCAAATAAAACTTTTGTCGTGTTTTCTATTCTTGCAGTCTGTATTATTCTGACAGCAGTATTTGCACCGGTGGTAACCAGAGGGGTTGACCCGTTAAAAGGTTCTCTGGTAGATGCACTGCTTCCGCCATGCAAGGAACATATTTTTGGAACCGACAAAATGGGCAGGGATATTTTTTCAAGAGTTATTTATGGAGCACGTGCATCTCTGTCAGCAACCTTTGGTGTTGTTGCCCTGATCTTTCTGGTGGGAACTGTTACCGGAGTCCTTGCAGGATATTTCGGAGGTGTCATTGATGCTGTTATTATGCGAATTGCAGATATGATGCTTGCTTTCCCAGGACTGGTACTTGCTCTTGCTGTTGCAGGTATTATGGGCGCAAGTATCAAAAATGCGATCATCGCTATTGTAGTAGTAAGCTGGACCAAATATGCGCGTCTGGCACGAAGCCTGGTTATGAAGATCCGTGACAGGGATTATGTATCAGCAGCGATCGTTACCGGTTCCAAAACACCGTATATGCTGTTTCGATATATGCTTCCAAATGCACTTCCTACACTGATCATTACTGCTGCGACAGATATAGGTTCCATGATGCTGGAACTGGCAGCAATGTCCTTCCTGGGATTTGGCGCAAAGCCGCCGGCACCGGAATGGGGTTATATGCTGAATGAAGGAAGAGCGTGTATGCAGTCCGCTCCGTGGCTGATGATCTTCCCGGGTCTTGCTATTTTTGTAGTAGTTGTTGTATTTAATATGCTTGGGGATTCCATCCGTGATATCCTCGATCCAAGAAATGAGTAGGAGGAATAAACATGCTGAAATTAGATAATGTGACAATCTCCTACAAAAATGTTCCAACTGTTCAGAACTTTAATCTGGATATGAAAGAGGGACAGATCGTTTCTCTGGTAGGAGAATCCGGAAGTGGAAAAACCACTGTTATCCGTGCTGTTCTGGGACTTCTTGCAGGTGGCGGTAAGGTCACAGAAGGAAGTATTACGTTTGAAGGAGAAGACCTTTTATCCTATACACCGGAACAGTGGAGAAAACTTCGTGGTTCTGATATTTCCATGATTTTTCAGGACAGTGGTGCAATGATGAATCCGACACGTAAAGTCGGAAAGGTATTTACAGAATATATTCTTACTCATGAGAACATTTCCAAGAAAGAGGCATGGAGTAAGGGAATCGCAATGCTGGAGCGAATGAGACTTCCGTCTCCGGATAATATTATGGAATCTTATCCTTTCCAGTTATCCGGTGGTATGAGACAGCGAGTTGGTATTGCGATGGGAATGACTTATCAGCCGAAGCTTCTTCTTGCAGATGAACCGACTTCTGCACTGGATGTAACAACACAGGCGCAGATCGTACGTCAGATGATGAAGCTCAGAGATGATTACCATACAGGCATTATTGTAGTAACCCATAATCTGGGTGTAGCTGCCTACATGTCAGATTATATTGTTGTAATGAAGAACGGAAGAATGGAAGACCAGGGAACAAGAGAGTATATTCTGAAAGAATCAAAGAACGAATATACCAGAAAACTTCTGGAAGCAGTTCCATCCCGGGGAGGTGAACGATATGTCTGAAAAAAGAGAAGTCATACTGGAAGCGAAACATGTAACCAGAAGATTTGCGGCATCACATGGACGTACTCTGCTGGCGAACAATGACATCAATCTGAAAATGTACAAAGGCGAAACACTGGGTCTTGTAGGAGAATCCGGATGTGGTAAGAGTACATTTATGAGATTTCTGGTTTCTCTTGATACACCTTCAGAGGGTGAGATTCTGTACCGCGGTACAGATATCACGAAATTAAAGGGAGAAGAACTGAGAAATAACCGTCAGAACATTCAGATGGTATTTCAGGACCCGACCTTATCTTTTAATCCGAAAATGAACATTCGTGATATTGTGTGCGAACCTTTGATGAATTTCAAAAAGATTAAGAAATCTGAGAAGGATGCTGTCTGCAGAAAACTTCTTGAGATGGTAGAATTACCGGGAGATTTTGCGGATCGTTATCCTCACAATATGAGTGGTGGACAGCGTCAGCGTGTTGCAATCGCGAGAGCACTGGCACTGGAACCGGAAATCGTTGTTCTGGATGAAGCAACTTCCGCTCTTGATGTTTCTGTTCAGAAAACAGTAATTGAACTGATCACGAAGCTTCAGAGAGAAAAGAACATCACATTTGGTTTTATCTGTCATGATATTGCACTGGTTCAGTTAGTGGCACATCAGGTAGCCGTTATGTATCTTGGAAACCTCGTAGAGGTTCTTCCGGGAAAAGATCTTGATATGAAAGCAATGCATCCATATACAAGAGCACTGATGGGTGCAGTATTTGATATTAATATGGACTTTTCCAAACCAATCGAGAGTATTGAAAGTGAGGCTCCGAGCCCACTGGATCTTCCACAGGGATGTCCGTTCCAGGGAAGATGTGAGCATTGCATGGATATCTGCAAAAAGGAGAATCCGCATCTTGTAGAAGTGGAAAATGGACACAGTGTTGCCTGCCATTTGTTCCAAAAGGGCAGTAAATAATGAAAAAAGATAGTCTGATCTCTGGAAATATAGGAAAAGCATTATTACTTTTTGTACTTCCACTGATTGCGGGAAGCTTGATCCAGCAGTTGTACACAACGGTTGATGCGGTTATTGTTGGTCAGTTTAGCGGAAAAATCGGACTTGCAGCAATTGACTCTGTGCATACGCTTTTTAAATTTCCGCTTAATTTTATGAACGGACTTGCAACAGGTGCGACGATTATGATCTCCAGATATTTTGGAGCAAAAGATAAAGAAGGACTGCATTGTGCAGTGCGGACAGCTCTTTTACTTGCAGGTATTCTGGGAATTATCTGTGCAGCAGCCGGGGCTGTTTTTTCCCCATGGCTGCTTGATATTATGTCTGTTCCGGAAGAAGTCCGTACAGGATCACTGATCTACTGCCGAATTTATTTTGGCGGAATATGGGCAATGATCCTTTATAACATGATGGCAGGAGTCTTGCGTGCGTTTGGAGATTCTAAAAAGCCATTATATGTACTGGTCGTATGCAGTGTGGTCAATATTGTTGCAGATCTCATACTGGTAGGACTTCTGCATACTGGTGTTGGAGGAGCGGCAGCAGCTACTGTACTTTCTCAGATTGTAAGTGTTGTACTTACCGCATATTTTCTTGTGAAATCTGATTTCCTGGAAGAAAAGATAGGAATCAGAACTATGAGAATCTGCAAAGAGCATATGGGAATGATGATAAACAAAGGTTTCCCGTTAGCTCTTCAGTCCATACTGTTTCCAATTGCCAATTCTATTGTTCAGGCAAGTATTAACACAATGGGAACTGACAGTATTGCAGCATGGGGAATCTGTGATAAACTGGATTTACTGATCTGGCTGATAGCGGATTCCATGGGACCTGTACTGACTACATATACCGCGCAAAATCTGGGCGCCGGTAAGGCGAAAAGAGTAAAGAAGGGAGCCCTGATCGGTACGGGCTTATCTGTGATCGCGGTAGGAATTATCAGTATTGTCCTTTATTTCGGTTCCGGACTGATCGGACCGTTGTTTATCGATCAGAAAGACGTTCCGACATTGATACCGCTGGTTATAAGATATATGCAGATGATGGCACCGTTCTTTGTATTCTATGCTGTTGCAGCAGCTCTTTCAGGAGCATGCAGCGGCCTTGGAGAAACATTGGTGTCAATGGTTACTACATTACTTACAATCTGCCTGTTTCGAGTAGTCTGCATTCTGGTTGTTTTACCATCATTTGAAACAATGGAATGTATTGTATGGATTTATATTGGATCATGGATAGTGTCAGGTGTCACTTTTACTATTTTATATCTGGCAAAGGTCGAAAAATTCTACCATAAGAAAAGTAAATAAAAAGATTATAATCATTTCGCAAATGATAGATGAGACAGAGGGTGCAGCAGGAAGAAGAATCAGACGGTATCCTCTGTTTTTATATCATAGGAAATGATTCCGTAATGTTCCTATGATATAAGAATTTGATATTTGCAATTTTTTTAACAATAAGCTATTGACAGAGAATAAAAAGCTGTTATAATAAAATTAACAAATGAACAAGTGCTCATATGATGATATGAAAATCTATTCATGAGCCGGAAAGGAAAAAATACAATGAAAAAGACTTACAAAATCGACGTAGACTGCGCAAACTGTGCAAACAAAATGGAGGAAGCTGCTAAGAATACAGCTGGTGTTAAGGATGCAACAGTAAACTTCATGATGCTGAAAATGATCGTTGAATTTGAAGAAGGACAGGATCCGAAAGCAGTTATGAAAGACGTTCTGGTAAACTGCAAGAAGGTAGAAGACGACTGCGAAATCTATCTTTAATTCAGGAGCGATTCCTGTTGATGATATATTTACGGGAATTGTCGTAAATTAGCAGAGAGGGACTGCAGCACAGAGATATGTCAGACGGTTATGGTTATCCACTGATATATGTTCTGGCGGCGGTCCTGTTTTATAAGAAGTGAGGTATTAAGATGAATAAGAAGCAAAAGAAGATGCTGATCAGAATCATCGTAGCGGCGGTATTGCTCGTGCTTTTTTCTAAATTACCGATAGATGGATATGTCAGATTTGGACTGTTTATGATTCCATATCTGGTAATTGGCTATGATATTCTTCAGAAGGCATTTAAAGGTATCAGAAATAAACAGGTATTCGATGAGAATTTCCTGATGGCAGTAGCTACTGTGGGAGCAATTCTGCTCGGAGATTATTCTGAAGGTGTTGCGGTTATGCTGTTCTACCAGATTGGAGAACTTTTCCAGAGTTATGCAGTAGGAAAGAGCAGACGTAACATCAGTGAACTGATGGACATTCGTCCGGATTATGCAAATATTGAGGTGGATGGAAAACTTGAACAGATAGACCCGGATGAAGTTGAAATTGGTACTGTAATTGTTGTACAGCCAGGAGAAAAAGTTCCAATCGACGGTGTGATCATTGATGGTGTTTCTACTTTAAATACCAGTGCACTGACCGGAGAAAGCCTTCCAAGAGATGCAAAAGCCGGAGACGAAGTGATCAGCGGATGTATCAATATGACAGGTGTTCTAAAAATCCGTACCATCAGAGAATTTGGAGAATCTACAGTATCTAAAATTCTGGAACTTGTGGAAAATTCCAGCTCCAGAAAATCAAAATCAGAGAATTTTATTTCAAAGTTTGCCAAATATTATACTCCGGCTGTATGCTACGGAGCACTTGCACTGGCCTTTATTCCTCCAATCGTACTTCTAATCATGGGAAAAACAGCTATGTGGGGTGACTGGATCTATCGAGCACTTACTTTCCTGGTAATCAGCTGTCCATGTGCACTGGTGATCAGTATTCCTTTAAGCTTCTTTGCAGGAATCGGTGGAGCAAGTAATCAGGGAGTTCTGGTTAAAGGCTCCAACTATCTGGAAACACTTGCACAGACCAGCTATGTAGTATTTGATAAAACCGGTACAATGACACAGGGTGTTTTTGAAGTAAGCGGAGTTCATCATAATGAGATTTCAGATGAAAAACTGCTGGAATATGCAGCTCTTGCAGAATGTTCTTCTTCTCACCCGATCAGTAAGAGCCTTCAGAAAGCATATGGAAAACCAATTGACAGAAACAGAGTAACGAATATTGAGGAAATCAGTGGTAATGGTGTAACTGCGAAAGTGGATGGTATATCTGTAGCAGCAGGAAATGCAAAATTAATGAAACGCCTTGGAATTTCCTATCAGGAATGTCATCATGTTGGTACAGTAATTCATATGGCTGTAGATGGAAGATATGAAGGTCATATTCTTATTTCTGATATTCTGAAACCTCATGCAAAAGAAGCAATTGCTGAATTGAAGAAAGCTGGTATCAAGAAAACAGTTATGCTTACCGGAGATTCTAAACGTGTTGCAGATCAGGTAGCAAAAGAACTGGGAATTGAGGAAGTTTACAGTGAACTTCTTCCGGCTGATAAAGTAAGTAAAGTAGAAGAATTACTTCATCAGAAATCCGAAAAAGAGAAGCTTGCATTTGTGGGTGACGGTATCAATGATGCGCCGGTACTGTCCAGAGCAGATATTGGTATTGCTATGGGTGCACTGGGTTCTGATGCAGCGATTGAAGCAGCAGATATCGTACTGATGGATGATGATCCGCTGAAAATTTCCAAAGCGATTAAGATTGCAAGAAAGTGTATTCATATTGTATATGAGAATATTTATTTTGCAATTGGCATTAAGATTTTGTGTCTGATACTTGGTGCGCTGGGAATTGCCAATATGTGGATGGCTATTTTTGCAGATGTAGGTGTTATGATCATTGCGGTATTAAACGCAATCCGTACTTTATTTGTAAAAAACCTGTAACTGTGAAGGTACTGAACAGTTACAAAAATTTATAGAATAACAGACAGTTGCAGACAGGAAGGAAAATGGTGAAAGCGTGGAAAAACATAAAGACGAGGCTTGTGACTATTATGAAATTCATGAAGATTCAATGGAAATTATAAATAAAACAATGCCAGAAGAGACGGAACTTGAGGATTTGGCAGATTTGTTTAAGATTTTCGGAGATTCTACAAGAATCCGTATTCTGTTTGTGCTTTTCGAAACAGAGGTATGTGTATGCGACCTTGCGAAAGCACTGAATATGACACAGTCTGCAATTTCCCATCAGCTTAGAATCCTGAAGCAAAACAAACTGGTGAAGAACCGACGAGAGGGAAAGTCCATTTTTTATTCTCTGGCAGATGATCATGTGCGGACGATTATCAATCAGGGAAGAGAGCATATAGAAGAAAATTAATCCGATGTGAACGTATGGTAAAAGTAAAAAGCAGGGAGTTGATATTTCAAGTATTGGCTCCCTGTTTGAAAATATAAAAGTTTTATAGAACTAACTATTGAAAGTGGAATTTACAGAATGAAATAAGAGCCTGCCAGTGGATGATAAGATCTGGCAGAGATGGAATGAGTGGAAGGAGAAGATTTGATGCGAACATTACGAGTAGCAGACCTGGAAGCAAAACCGGGTGAGAAAGTATCAGGATTTGTGCACATCATCGGGGCAGAATTCGGAATTCCGGTAACACTGATCTGTGGAGAAAAAGAGGGGGAGACTGTTCTGATCTCCGGTGGGGTACATAATGCAGAATATGTAGGAATTCAGGCAGCTATGCAGCTTGCAGATGAGCTGGATCCGAAGAAGATCGCAGGAAATATCATAGTGATCCGTCTGATGAACCGGACGGGATTCGAACACCGTACCATGAGTCTTACTTATGAGGATGGAAAAAACCTGAACAGAGTTTTCCCTGGAAATCCGAATGGTACACTTAGTGACAGGATCGCTTATACTGTTGTGACAGAATTTTTCCCGAAGGCAGATTACTATGTGGATCTGCACTGCGGTGATGGATTTGAGGGACTGGTATCTTATGTATACTGTACAGGGGCAGCAGCTCCGGAAGTAGCTGCAAAGAGCCGTGAGATGGCGGAGATCGCACATGTAGATTATCTGGTAACTTCCATGTATGGAACAGGCGGAGCTTACAACTATGCCGGAAGCATGGGAATCCCAAGTATCCTGCTGGAACGTGGACACAGCTCCCGCTGGTGTGAAGACCTGGTGGCAGAAGACGTTCATGATGTAAAGAATATTCTCAGACATCTCGGAGTTCTTCGTGGTAAATCCCATATGCATGGAAAACCACCGGTAGAAGTAAGTCCTGTCATCTATGAGGACGCACCGGTATCAGGATGCTGGTATCCTGCGAAACAGCCGGGTGAGACATTTAAAGAGGGCGAAGTACTGGGAAGAATCTGTGATTACTTTGGACGTGAACTGTTTGTATACAGAGCGAAAATGGGGGGGATTATTCTTTACCAGACCATTAGTCTGTGTATTATGAAAGATACTCCGATGGTTTCCTACGGAACCTGGGATGAGGATACACAGGGGAAGATAGAAGTTGGATGTGAAGTGTGCGGAAATGCGAAACATAAGCATGGACACCATCATAAGATGGATGACAAACACCATAAACGTCACGAACATCATAAGCATCGTGAAGAAGAGTGAGATCTGCGAAAGGCAGAAAGTAGAGTATAAATAAGTATAAACTGCAAACTGTAAAAAATACGGCTACGCTATATCTGAGTTAAATCCAGATACAGTGCAGCCATATTTTATAGGATTCTTAGTTATTTTCCATTTGCTCTAATTCATCTATCGTTTTGGATACGATTTTTCCATCGTTTATCTGCTGAATTGATTTATGAATTGAAGCCATATTCTGTTCAGAATAGAATGGGTCTAAAGTGTCTTCGTGAAACAGAATCTGTGTGAAGAATCTTACATCTGAGTCATCTGCCCAGCAGACCATACCTACTGCATCAGCCATTTTCTGTGCATCTACACTGTAGGCGGACATACAGGAACAATTCTTATACGGTCCTGCGCTCATGATCAGGATATCTTCTTTTCCATTTTCCTGCATCCATTTGGCAAGCTGTTCCGTAAGAATATTCTGCGCATGCTTCGCTTGCTTGAAAAGTACCGGATCCATGATCGGATCCTTCAGAACAGTCTGGAGAACCAGTGCCTTTTCATATTTCAATGCTTTTGCCTGCATTTCTTCTACAGTACCGCAGGCAGGTGGACATGCAGGAACCAGGTTGTAATTTCCACAGAGATTGTCCTCGCAGAACTGTCTGTATTCCGGCACAAATACCAGATCCTTTGTATCCATGATCGCCGCATCTGCGAAACCCATGGAAAGTGCTTCTTTTATTAAATCCATAAGAATGTCTCCCTTCTTAAAGCGGATTATTTATTTTTATCTTTTACGATTATAACATTTTGAAGTAAATAAAAACAGAAAAATCAAAATAAAATATATTACTGTTCACTTCGTTCACAGTAACGTAGCCAAAATTCATTCCAGATTGCCTGCGGCAATGGAATTT
>OBVG01000924.1_pt1 | contig 15118 bp, 10 predicted proteins | sample 1501271 | NCBI WGS metagenome assembly OBVG01 (sample SAMEA2579934, study PRJEB22360) | human gut metagenome | biome: human gut; feature: human-associated habitat; material: faeces | place: Denmark | collected 2008/2010 | reverse complement strand
TACCAAAAAATGCTGACCAACGTAAATCGCCATTTGCGGAACGCATTAAATTACAAAATGCGTGGTTAAATTTACCACTTCTGCCAACCACGAATATTGGTTCTTTCCCACAAACAACAGCAATTCGTCATGCGCGTGCTGCCTTCAAAAAAGGCGACCTTAGCTTAGCCGATTACGAAGCTGCGATGAAAAAAGAAATCGAGTTAGTCGTACGTGAGCAAGAAAAATTAGACTTAGATGTATTGGTACATGGCGAAGCAGAACGTAACGACATGGTGGAATATTTCGGCGAACTACTCGATGGTTTTGCTTTCACCAAATTCGGTTGGGTACAAAGTTACGGTTCACGTTGCGTGAAACCACCTGTGATTTACGGTGATGTTACTCGTCCAGAACCCATGACGGTACGTTGGTCGCAATATGCCCAAAGCCTGACCAATAAGGTGATGAAAGGCATGCTGACTGGCCCAGTCACGATCTTACAATGGTCTTTCGTGCGTAACGATATTTCTCGTGAAACGGTCTGTAAACAAATTGCGGTAGCGCTTTCTGATGAAGTATTAGATTTAGAAAAAGCAGGTATCAAAGTGATTCAAATTGATGAGCCTGCTATTCGTGAAGGTTTACCGTTAAAACGTGCAGATTGGGATGCTTATTTGAAATGGGCAGGCGAAGCCTTCCGTTTAAGCTCAATGGGTTGCCAAGATGATACCCAAATTCATACGCACATGTGTTATTCCGAATTTAACGACATTCTACCCGCTATTGCCGCCTTAGATGCCGATGTGATTACAATCGAAACCTCGCGTTCTGACATGGAATTACTCACCGCATTTGGTGATTTCAAATACCCGAATGATATTGGTCCTGGCGTATATGACATTCATAGCCCACGTGTGCCTGCAGCAGAAGAAATTGAACATCTTCTTCGCAAAGCATTACAAGTGGTACCGAAAGAACGTTTATGGGTAAACCCAGACTGTGGTTTGAAAACACGCGGTTGGCCAGAAACAATTGCGGCATTAAAAGTGATGGTGGATGTCACGAAAAAATTACGTGCTGAATTAGCATAAAATCAGTAAAAAGAAAGGCGAACATGAGAGGTTATCTCTGTTCGCCTTTTCTTTTGGTTAAAAAACTAATTCATTTTTGACCGCACTTTACAGGCTAATATATTCCATTTTAACCTTGCAGAGGCTCTTCAATAACTGCTCTGCCATCTTACGATGACTTAAACGAAAAGGCTTCTCTGCAAATACTACTCGCTCAATTTTTGATACATCCAATTGATTTAAGTAAGCAAAATTAATCGCTGTTTGCATAGCGGGCAAGCTTGGGTTAAATGCTGCATTTTCTGCATAGCGACCACAAATCATTTCCCCATTTTTAAATAAAATGCCGACACCATGAGGGCTTTTAGAATAAGGTGAATGCGCTCGGTTTGCCCCTAAAATCGCTTTATTTGCCACTTCATCTTCCGTCGTCAAAGTGAAACCTTGTTCTTCTTTGTTTAATAGAAGCAAATCAACACCTAAATCTTTCGGCCCAAAGCTATCGGGTAAATATTGAGGAAGTGGATTATTTTGGCTATGTGGCAAATGGATTTTCAAATCATCCGCTTGATAAAGCTCATTCATAAATTGACGACAGTGACCGCAAGGCGTGTAATTCACCACGATATCCGTGATGCGAGGTTCATTGCGTAACCATGCATGGCTAATCGCACTTTGTTCAGCATGGATGGTTTGAGCTATGCTACTACCCTGAAATTCTTGATTCGCACCAAAGTAAAAATCACCACTTTCACCAATCGCAATCGCTCCAACATGAAATTCTGAAATGGGTGTGTGGCTATAACAAGCTGCTACGGGCAAAAGTGCCAAACCTAATTGAATAGGCGTAAGCTTAAATTCATCACAAAGTGACCGCACTTTTTCAGCTGGTAAAAAACCTTTCCATTCTTGTTCTTCTAATGCAGAAAGAATTACATTTGAAAGTGGCGAATCGGCTAATGCTTGTTGAATTTTTTGTTGCATATTAAATCTCCTTATTTTTATGACTCATTCTACGCTATTTGAGAAAAAACCTAAACGCTAAAAGCATTTCGAAATATGTTTCTAACCTTTCACCAACGCTTTAATACCTAAAATAAGCAAAAAAATAACCGCACTTTTAAAGTGCGGTCATAAATTAAGATATTTTATTTACTCGTTTTATAACAATGATGGAGCCACACCAAGTAGTTTTCTTGTGTAATCCACTGTTGGATGATTGAAAATATCTTCGGTGCTACCCGTTTCCAAAATTTGGCCGCCGTACATTACGACAATGCGATCAGATACTTGACGTACGGTTTGGATATCATGAGAGATAAACACCATGGCAAGATTGAGTTCTTTTTTCAAATCCGCCAATAAGTTTAACACCTGAGCACGAACGGATACGTCTAACGCAGAAGTCGGTTCATCCGCAACAATCAGTTTTGGATTCAGCGCTAAAGCACGTGCAATCGCGACACGTTGTTTTTGCCCGCCCGATAAACGAGTTGGCTCAACTTGTGCCGCAGAACGTGGTAAACCGACGCGAGAAAGCAAGTCATATACACGTTTTTCCCGTTCATGGGGTTGTAACACATTGTGAATATCCATTGGGTCACGCAAAATATCCAACACTTTCATACGAGGATTCAGTGCTGTTGCAGGGTCTTGGAAAATCACCGATACTTGACGACCGAATTGTTTTCTCGCTTCTGAGCTACCATATTGCATTTGTAAGCCGTTGAATTTCACTAAACCGGATGTCGGTTTAAGCAGCCCAATGATCACGTTGGCTAAGGTAGATTTCCCGCATCCAGATTCCCCAACTAAACCAATGGTTTCCCCTGCTTTAATACCAAGACTCACATTGTTTACTGCTGTGAATTTTTTACGTCCAAACAATGAACCGTCGCGAGAAGGAAACTGCACCACGATATTTTCTAAATCAATGATGTTTTGTTCTTTAATGACTTTAATACTACTGCTCATATTATGCTCCTTTCGCTTCCGTTACAGGCTTAGCTAGATGAGAAGCCCACAAGTGAGACGGTTCGCCTTCTACAGCGGTAAATACCAATTTTTGTTCCGGATTTGCATCTGGCCGCAATGAACGACTTGCAAAACGGTCACCTGTAGCAAAATCGTAAGGCGATGGTACGCTGCCTGGAATTTGATATAAACGTTTCGCACGGACTTCAGTTGAAAGTACAGAGCCCAATAAGCCACGGGTATATTCGTGAGTTGGGTTGGCAAGCAATAAGGATGTTGGTGCCATTTCAACCACTTGTCCCGCATACATTACCGTAATGTGGTGAGCTAATTGTGCAACCAAGGCTAAATCGTGGCTAACAAACACCATCGCAAAGCCCAGTTTTTCACGTAATTCATTCAATAATTTCACCACTTCAGCTTGAACAGTGACGTCTAATGCGGTTGTTGGTTCATCGGCGATTAATAATTTCGGTTCACGAGTTAATGCCATTGCAATCACCACACGTTGACGTTGACCACCAGAAAGTTCGTGAGGATAACGATTCAATACTTTTTCAGGATCAAGGTGTACCCATTCCAACAATTTTTCTGCGGTATGGTGACTGCCACGTTTGATGAGCTGTGCCATTTGATCTTTGATACGCATTGATGGGTTTAACGCACTTAAAGAGTCTTGGTAAATCATCGCAATTTCAGAACCACGCAATTCACTTAGATTGTTAGCGTTAAGCAAACTGTGTTGTTTTCCGCTACGATCTGTGAAAAGCACTTCCCCAGTAATTTTAGCTGTTTTTGGTAACAAGCCCATGATAGAGAATGCTGTAATAGATTTACCACAACCGGACTCTCCTACTAACCCCATGGTTTCCCCTTCATTTACGGTGAAGCTGATGTTATCAACCAATGGAATTTCACCATAACGATTCGGGAAACGGATTGATAAGTTTTTCACTTGTAAAATCGGTTTTGCATTTGGATCTAATTGCATACGATTCGTACGGGTGATTTCTTTTTCATGTAATTTGAGCAAGTAACGTTTTAATGCAAGACCTTCAGAAAGCGCTTCTTGTACGTCAGTAGAAAGACGTTCATCTGATTTACCTTCTGGTTTTTTACCGCCTTTCAAGCGCGGGTTAACCAAGGCATCGGTAAGCCCTTCCGCTAAGATATTTAAGGCTAATACGGTTAAAAGAATCATCACACCCGCAAAGGTTGTCGCCCACCATGCACCGTTTAATACGATGTTACGACCTTCAGAAAGGATGTTACCCCATGAAGGATGTGGAGGTTGTACACCTGCGCCTAAGAAAGAAAGCGAGGCTTCAAACACAATAGCATCTGCCACCATTACGGTCGCGAAGACTAAAACCGGTGCCGCGGTATTGCGTACAACGTGTTTGAGAAGAATATAAGTACGGCTACCACCAATAACACGTTCAGCACGCACATAGTCTTCATCCCATTGTGATACCACATTCGCACGAACTACACGAGCAAGTTGCGGGGTATAAACCACGGCAATGGTGATGATAATGACCGGCACTGAGTTACCAAAGGTTGCTAATAACACTGCCGCTAATGCGATACCTGGGAAGGCCATTAAAATATCCATTAAGCGCATGATAATTTCATTGCCCCATTTCTCGGATGTGGCTGCAGTTGCACCTAAAACACTACCGAAAATAATGGCGCAAGCTACCGCACCTAAACCGATAAATAAGGACGTTTGGGCACCATAAACAATACGAGAGAAAATATCACGACCAAGTCGATCAGTCCCAAACCAATATTCCGCACTTGGAGCACGCATACGTGCGATCACTTCTAATGGATCATGTGTTGCTACCCAAGGGGCAAATACCGCCACTAAAGCAACGAAAACTAAGAATAATAATGAAATTTTTGATGCGGTGGAAAGTGCTCGGAATCTCGCACCGCTTGCAGCTAATCGATCTGCTAAACCTTGACGAAACATTATAGACTCCGAATTTTAGGGTTAATCAACACATAGAGAATATCAACGATAATATTCACTAAAACGAAGGTAAAGGCGATTGTCAGAACCACCCCTTGTACTAAGTGTAAGTCATGATTAACGATACCGTTAAAAATCAATTTACCCATGCCCGGTAAGTCAAAGATTTGTTCGATAACTACCGCACCACCAAGTAAGTAGCCTACGCGTAAACCTAATACTGTTACTGGTGTGATTAATGCATTACGTAATACGTTGTGACGAATAACAGTTGCATAAGGCACACCGTTACCAATCGCCGTTCTCACATAATCTTTATCCATTTCTTCAACCATGGTTGTACGCACTACACGAATTAATGACGCACACACCGGCACGGCAAGCGCAAGAGATGGCAAAATCATGGAATTGATATACCCCATTGGGCTTTCGCTGAATGGCACAAAACCACCAGAAGGCAACCAATCTAATTCCAAAGAGAACCATTGAATAAGTAAGATACCTAACCAGAATGATGGTGTCGCAACCGCTGCAACAGAGATTAAACGAATCACTTGGTCTACCCAGCTATCACGATAAAGCGCGGCTAGTACACCTAATGAAAAAGAAACTACTGCCGCAAACACCACACCAATTAAGGTAAGTTGTAAAGTGATAGGGAAAGATTTCGCTAACATACTACTGATCGGTAATTCTGGTGGCATAGTCACACCAAAATCTAATACAAGTAAATTACCTAAGAAACGAAAATATTGAACAAAGAGTGGATCATTTAAGCCATGTGATTCGCGGTAAAGTTGTTTTGCCGCTTCACTAGCACTTTCGCCCAATGCCACCGTAGCGGGATCACCTGGTGTGAATTGAAGCACCACAAAAACGAGTGCTGTTACACCTAGAATCATGACTGGCAAAGCCATCAATCGGCGTAACAATAACCGAAGTATCATTTCCATCTGACTTCTCCTATTCTAGCTTGAGAAATTCGTTAGCTTCAAAAATGAAGCAAAACAATCAAATTCAAAAACAAAATGAATTATAGTAATCATAATGTTCAGCCTAAGCCCTGTCAATCCAAGTACATAGAGCAAAATTCAAATCTGTGATCGGCTTCACAAAGATTTTTTTGAAATGAAATTGAGAGAAAAAATGATTGAAAAACAGAGAGAAAAATGACCGCACTTTGGTGTTAAAAAGAAAGAAAAAAGGCTGTTGATTTCTCAACAGCCAAAACATTAAATTAAAAAGTGCTTTTATTTACGGCCCACACCGAGGAAAGATAAACCGGTTGTTGCCAATGGTTGATAGCCTTCAAGGCTACTATCATCCCATGCAGAAGGAAGTTTACGATGAACAATCGGATAAAGTGGTACTTCAGCCGCAATAATGTTAATCGCTTCTTCCCATGATTTTTTCGCTTCAGCGTGATCTTTTGCTCTCACAGCTACATTGAGTAATTCAGTCACTTTCGCAAATTCAGGGGTGTTGCTCCAGCGGAAACGACGTTTCGGCCATACATCACCACGATACCACCAGCTTAAAAGCAAGTCTAAGTCATCACCGAACACTGATGGGTCACCCGGCGCAATTGCCACTTCATACACACCTGGATCCACGTTGTTGCTGTATAACGCACCTGATTGTAAGTGTTGTAAAGTCACTTTCACACCTGGAATCTTGTTCCAAGACTCTAAAATTAACGGTGCAGATTCTTTCACCCAGTCATGGTCGGTTGCGAGCAATTCAAATTTAAGCTCAGTTACACCTGCTTCTTTTAATAATGCCGCTGCTTTTTCCGGATCATAAGGATATTGAGTTGATGCCTTAATATAATCTGGGTGAGTCGTTTGTAAGTATGATGTTGCAGCTTCTGCATTACCATCAAATACAATATCAACAAGTTTGTCAGTGTTTAAACCATAGTGTAACGCTTGACGTACTTTTGAATTGTTAAACGGAGCTTTCTCACAGTTAAACATTAAGAATAACAAGCCGAAAGATTGAACGGATTGCACTTGTTGTTTTTTGTTTTTCAAGCGACTAATGTCTAAATAAGGCACGCTTTCCATTGCTTGAGTACGTTTAGACTCTTGTGCAGTTACACGAGCTGCGGCATCAGACAGTAATAACCAAGACATTTTTTCAACTTGCGCTGGATATTTACCATTGTAAGGTTCATACGCTTCAAAGACGATTTTGTCATCTTTCACCGCTGAAACAAATTTGAATGGACCAGAACCAACTGGGTGTGCATCAAATGCAGATTGTCCTACTTTGTCGATCACGTGTTTCGGTACAATTTTCACGCAAGTTAAGCGGTTAGCAAATAAAGCAAATGGATATTTCAATTTGAATTCCACCACTTTATCATCCACAGCTTTCACACTTTCAATGAAATCAATAAACATCACAAATAATGATTTATTGGCTGGATCCATAATACGATTGAAAGAATACACAACGTCTTCAGTGGTGACCGGTGCACCATCATGGAAGGTTGCACCTTCACGTAAAGTAATGCGCCATGTTGTTTCATCAACTTGTTCTGGCTCTTTTCCTGCTAAAGCAAGATAAGGTTCACGAGTTGCAGGATGCAAATCCACCAAACCTTCAAAAATGTGCAAGTTTGCTGCATAAGGTGAAGCACCACTTGATGTCATTGGGTCAAAACCGGTAGAAAGCGGATAAGCAATCCCCGCTTCAATGGTTTTACCTTTAATGTCTGCAGCAAAGGCTTTTGGTGCAAATGTGCCTAATGTACCACTAAATGCAAGACCTGCCCCCACGCCAGCCATAAGTTTCATAAAATGACGACGAGATTCATTAGTTTCAAAGGAAAAATGCTTTGTCATACTAAACTCCTGATGAGTAATAAAATCATATTTTTGGTTTTTAAACCTAGCCAAACATTTCATTCGAAAATGAAGTAAAGCAATCAAATCTTAGAATAAAATGATTTGCATCAATCATAATCATCTTCGCTTCATTCTGTCAAAGGGGAAATATTGAATGTGTGATCTACTTCACAGAGTTTTTTTCACAACTCAAAATAAAAGTTTTTAACTATGCATAATTTATTATAGATAGTTTTTAACTATTAAATCACTAGATAATATGAAATAGCTATCAGAAAAAACGATGCTTATAATGACCGCACTTCCCAAGCAAGGGAACAACATTTTAATCAACAATAAAGAGGAAAATACTATGTCAAAAACATCAATCGGTTTAGATAAAAAAGCATCTGAAAAATTAGCAGTAAAATTAAATGAATTATTAGCAACCTATCAAGTATTCTACACCAACGTGCGCGGTTACCACTGGAACATTAAAGGGGTAAACTTCTTTGAATTACACGCAAAATTTGAAGAAATCTACACAGATTTAGTAGTAAAAGTAGATGAAGTGGCAGAACGTATCTTAACTTTAGGTTACACACCGCATAACGGTTATTCACAATACTTCCAACACTCACGTATTAAAGAAGAGTTAGGGGTAAGTGATGCGCAATCTTGCTTAAAAGGCACATTAGAAGGATTAAAAGTATTACTTGAACAACAACGTGAAATCCTTGAATTAGCGGGTGAGTCTGATGATGAAGGTACCGCTTCTCAAATGAGCGACTACATCAAAGAACAAGAAAAACTTGTTTGGATGTTCCAGGCTGCTTGTCAAACTTGCCATGCTTAATTTGGCATTCATATAAAATAAAAACCTGCTGAAAAGCAGGTTTTTATTTTGTTTTTTAATATGTATATTTATAGCTTTTACTGATTCTCTTTCTGCATTTTTTCAAACATCTCTAAACTTTTTTCTTGTAGCTTATCTAATTCTTTAAGCATCTCTTCCGTATAGCCAGCTTTTTTAATCCAATACTCTGCTTCTTTAGCATCCATATTGCCTTGCCCACTCAATGCCATAGCGGCTAACTCCTCAATCGCCTCTTGGTTCCCTAATTCTGCAACCTTCTTAAGGAAAAATAGCGCTTTATCATCATCTTGCTCAACACCAATACCTTCGCCATAGATATAATATAACTCAAGAAGCGCATCTCCATAATTAAGCTCTGCGGCGCGTTGATAGTATTGAATGGATTTAGCTAAATCAGCTTTTTCTCCATAATACAAACCTAATTGATAAAGTGCTTCTGGTTCATCATTGCTCGCTGATTTTTCTAACCAATATAATGCCTCTTTGTTATTCTCCTGCTTGTAGTAAAAAAAATTCATTGCGAGCAAATATTGTGCATAGCCATGTTCTTTTTCTGCAGCTTTAACTAATAAAGGCTTCGCTTTTTTCAATTTATTTTCTCGAAGATAAAGATCAGCGAGATTCGTCATCCCTATCGTATTATTCTGTTTTGCTGCCATTTCATAATATTTCATCGCTTCTTCAATACTAAAAGGCGTGCCGATTCCAAATTCATAAGCATAGCCTAAAGAATCCACATAATGCATATCGCCAGAATCCACTTTCTTTTTAAGTGCATTGAAACCCTCTTTCATCAATGTTTCATCTTCTTGAGTTTCACCTACTGTAATTTTGGTGACTTCATTTCCTAATTCAAGTGTATTACCTTCTTTCCTCAATTTTTCATCTTTTTGAATTTTACCTAATATAATTTTGGCAGCTTCATTCCCCAACTCAAGCGATCTTTTCGCTGCTTGGGCGGCTTCCTTCAAATTGCCATTATTTTGTTGATGAATAGATAGGAAAAATAAAGCATCCGCATTCTTTAACTTTTCAGCTTCCTGAAAATACTTCACCGCTAGAGTACGATTTACGGGATATGAAATACCGTAGAAATAATCATAACCTTCTTCATAAAAGGTTTTCGCTTTTTCAGCGCGCTGGGCTTGAGTCATGGGTATCTGTTCAATCATCACCAAGTCTGTTAGAGCCTCATTTGATTTCACAGGTATAAGATGAGTTTGTAGATTTAATACGGTTGCTGCAATTAATGCGACAATATTTGTCATTTGGATTCCTTTTGTTAGAGGATTGTTCTGTTTCCATTCAAGAATAACAAGCGGTTAAATTTCTTCCTTGTTTTGCAAAAACACGATGAAATTCAACCGCCCTTTCATTATTTTTTCTTGTTTAATTTTGCTTCTAATGCTTTAATTTTTGCTTTAATTTTTTTGTTATCCCGTTTGGTTTCTTTCTTTTCAATTTCATATCCTTGTTTATAAGCTTCTAATGCCGCATTATCATCTTTGGCGAATTCTTCATAACGCTCTGCCAATTGATAATATACATTATATGAAGCTTTTTCTTTCTCGCTTAAACTTTCATCCAATGCAATTATGTTATTAAATAACGCTTCTGCCATTTCATAATTTCGCTCAACACCTCTACCTTCTAAATAGCGAATAGAAAGCTCATTCATGGCCTCTAAATTTTGTAATTGAAACGCTTCTTCTAATAACTCAAGTGCTTTCTTATCATCCTTTTCTACACCTTCGCCGCTTTCATATAAATAACTTAATTCAAGCATCGCCTGAGAATCATTTAATTCAGCACCTTTTTGATAATAATAAATCGCTTTTTTTATGTCCTGATTATGATAATAACTCGCTAAATACATGATGGCTTGGAGGTTATTATTTTCAGCCGCTTTATTGAGCCAATACAGTGATTCTTCTGAGCCTGCTTCATAAATGCTATAACCTAAATTGTATTGTGCCACATCATTATTTTTTTCAGCCGCCTTCAGCATAAGCAGTTTAGCTTTTTCAATTTTATCTTGTTCAAGATAAAGTTCACTTAAATGTCCTAATGAAATCGCATTACCTTGCTCAGCCGAAGGGGTAAAAACTTTAATTGCCTGTTTAATATTCTCTTCAGTGCCGATACCGAAACGGTAAGCATAGCCAAGTACGTTAGAATAATGTAAATCGCCTTGTTCAACCTTTTCTTTTAATGCCTTAAAGCCAGCCTTATATAATTCTTCAGAATCCCCCAAATATTCCTGTTCGGAAATTTCCGCTAATATATATTTCCCAACCTCATTTCCTAGCGCAATAGCAGAATCAGCATATACTCTAGCTTGTTCAAGATCGCCATTATCTACCGCATTCATCCCTAAGAAAAAGAGGGCATCAGCGTGACCTAAATCGGCAGCTTCTTTTAAAAATTTATTCGCTAAAGTACGATCAACGGTTTTTGTGATCCCATATTCATAATCAAAGCCTTTCTCATAAAGTGCTTTTGCTTTTTCAAGACGTTGGTCCTGTGTCATTGATGTCATATCACCTGGATGTTTTTGTGATAACTCAGGAAGTGAGTTTAATGCGTTTGCAGCAAAAATAGTTGCAATGATAGTGACAATAAGATTAAGCATTTGTATTCCTTCTATTTTAAGAGCGGTTACATTTCTACTTTATGTTATAAAAACATTGTGAAATCTAATAAACACTAAATAATATAGTTATTCACTCAACTATTCAAGAAAAAATACCTGCAAATTTAGAAATCAAGGGAATAGATGGGATTATGATTCAATTAAAAAATAAGGACGTATTACACACGCCCTTAATTTAAACGTTATTAACGTTATAATCAAAATACTTTTTTCTACACAACGGGCTTTTGTCTATAAAACAATAATCCTGGCAAGGCTAAACCTAAAACTAGTGCCCCCAAAATAAAGCTGGTGTTGATAAAAGAGCTGATCATTTGCTCAAATAATGTATCGGAAAAGCCATAATGATGAATTTGTACGATAGCAATCATCGCTTTATAAGCATGAACACCCGGAATCATTGGAATAATTGCCGCGACGGTAAAGACTTTTGGATGGGCTAAATAACGATGAGATAAATGCACGCCAATAAAACCAATCACACAAGTGGCGAAAAACGTAGCAAAAACAATCGGGACTCCAAAGTGCAATAATAAAGTTCTCGTGACATGCCCAAGCGCGCCTAAAATAGCACAATACTTTAAGGCTTTAGGTGGAACATTAAATACTAAGGCAAATCCTACTGCTGGAATGGCTGCAAAAAGCATATCGTCGAGTAAATTCAGTAAAAACATTCTATTACCCCACCCACGAAACAATATTTAAAAGATCTAATGCAAAGACAATACCTAAACAAGCACCAAAAGTGAGAACCGTAGCGATGGTCCATCGTCCTATTCCCATATTGACATACCCTTTTAAAATATCTGCAAGTGAATTAATTAATGGGAATCCTGGGACGAGTAATAAAACGCTAGAAGCTAATGCGATATGAGGATCATTACCTAAACTATATTTCAAACTGACACCGGAAATCAGTGAGGCAACAAAAGCGGTAATGGCAAAAACGATGAGTGGATTGTAATGACGTTTAGAAATTTCTTGTCGAACAAACATGGCAATGGCAGAAGCAATAAAGGTGATTGCACAAATTGTGATATCTCCGCCAGAAAGGTGAGCAAAAGAGGCACAAGATAAACCAATCATAAACACCACCAAATAACGGTTATATTTTAATGGTTTTAATTTATCCAGTTTCTTTTGAGCCATGGACAAATCATACAAGTGATGCTCTACGGCAACCACAATGTGCTGAACATCCGTAACAATTTGCATATTAATGCCTTTATCGACATTCTTCCGCACGGTGGTAATACAATGTTGCTTAGAAAGTGTGGTTAATAAGACGGCATTTGCCGTTAAAGCACACTCTACGCTTTCAATGCCTAAAGCTACACCTAATCGCTGTGCCATTTGTACGACGACAGCACTTTCTGCTCCATGCTGTAACAGTAACAAAGCGGTTTCCACACAAATACGGGTAACCGCTCGTTGGTATTCCTGATCCATATCTCTGCGCTCTTATTAAAGTAAACGTTAGAGATTATAGATCGATGAATAAAAAATACTGAAAAAATGACCGCACCTATGATCCAAGTCAAAACTTCAGTATTTCAAAGCCCTATTAATCAGCTGAGATTAAATAGCTTTATCAAAATACAATGGCACATCGCTTAACTTAGCCATATTCGTGATATAAGCTAAAACCGCTGGTGGGAATTCGATTCCTTTCACACAAGTCAGATTTCGTAATACCGGGAAAACGATAATATCTTCAAGAGAAAGTTGGCCGTTTAAGGCATTTTCAGATTGAATTAATACAGCTAATTTCTCTAAATCGCCTTTTAAGCGAGCGAGATAGGTTTCTGTCTTCGCGATATTTTCAGCAAAATCCCCAATAAATTCCGTTTTCTTTTTAGTGAAATAATCGACCGCACTTTGGGTTTCAAATTCTGCTAAGCCAATTTGCGTAAAGCGTGCAGTCGTAAGATGACCATAATAACTGCCGACTTCTTTTAACCATGCTTCAATTTCAGGACGAACTTGTTCAGATAGGATTTTTTCACCAAAATGCTCATCTACATAATGCACGATATCCAAACTTTCTGGCATCGCGGTACCATCTTCTTTGATAAGAATGGGGACAACCTTTTTGCCCACTAAACCAATTGGCGTTGCTTCATCATCATTTGCCAGCACTACAAGTTCTACCGGTAAATTTTTTAAACCGAAAATCATGCGGGCTCGCACACAAAACGGGCAATGATCGTAAACATATAATTTCATTTTTTACTCCTCTTTTTCCTGTAATAATTTTCCTAATCCACTTTGTCGTTTTACCGTATTTCTGACCGCACTTTGCCAGATTTTTTCATTGGCAAATACGGAAAGCTGATTTTTCGCACGGGTGACACCGGTAAATACCAGCTCTCGTGAAAGCACTGGATTAGGTTCTGTTGGTAACACCATGACGGTATGTTCAAACTCCGAACCTTGGGATTTATGAATTGTCATCATAAATGCAGGCTCGTGAGCAGGAATACGACTGGTAGAAACTTCTCGATTGCCAAACCATACTTTGCCTTTAGCTAAACACAAGCCAATATCACCGTTATACAGTTTCACGTTATGATCGTTTTCGGTAATCATAATTGGCTTACCAATATACCAATCGTCTTCTTGACGGAACCAAAGTAATTTCTCCGCTCGTAATGCTAAAGCAATTTCACGATTTAATTCTTCCACACCTAATGCCGAAGCTCGAAGTGCAGTCAAAAATCTCACCGAATTAAAACTGTCTAAAATCGCTTCTGCATAAGTTTTTTCGTTGCCCTTTTCATCTATAAATTTTGCATTGAGATCTTTCTTCTGAGCAAAATAAGTTTGAAGTTGGGTTAAATAAACACGGTAATTTTCAACCGCACTTTTCACTACTTGGCGAACCGATTCTTTAACGTCTTGTTCTTCATCAAAATGATGAAAATGTAACTCTTGTGGATATTCCACAAAGGTTGCTACACTGCCCTCACCTTTTCCCTGTTGAATTTGCTCAGCAAGTTGTTTAATACCAGAATCGTCTCGGAAACGTCGACTAAAGGTTAAATGGCAAATAGCATCACGCAGCGGACTATGTTCATCTGAAATTGGAACGGTATAGCCTGTTGTTGTATGAATATAATCAGCTTGAGCAGGACTATAATCTTGCGTTAAAAATTGTGCAATTTCACCTAATACCGCGCCAGCTTCCACAGAAGCCAATTGAGCTTGGTCACCCAATAAAATTAAACGCGTTTCGGGTTTCAACGCTTGCACCAGTTTCGCCATCATAGGCAAATCAATCATTGAGGTTTCATCCACCACTAATACATCAATTTGCAATGGATTGTGTGCATGATATTTTACGCTATCGGTAAAAGGTCGAACACCTAGCAAACGATGCAACGTTTCTGCGCTTTTAGGAATGGATGCACGTAATTCATCTGAAATCGGCATTTGTGCCAAAGCGTTTTCGATAGATTCCGTTAAACGAGCCGCGGCTTTTCCCGTTGGTGCGACCAATTTAATGTGAAGTTTGCCACCAAATAATTCCTGTAATACACATAACAAGCGAGTGACTGTCGTGGTTTTCCCTGTTCCTGGTCCACCTGTAATCACAGAAAATGGACTTTTTACTGCCGTTGCGACTGCTACTTTTTGCCAATCAACTTGTGCTTGTTGTTGAGGAAAATAACGATCTAATAAGGTTCGAATTTGTTGCGGTTCTACCGATAAAGTGCGGTCATTTTTCAATGCGTTTTTAATATATTGCGCCAC
>OBVG01000902.1_pt1 | contig 15568 bp, 12 predicted proteins | sample 1501271 | NCBI WGS metagenome assembly OBVG01 (sample SAMEA2579934, study PRJEB22360) | human gut metagenome | biome: human gut; feature: human-associated habitat; material: faeces | place: Denmark | collected 2008/2010 | reverse complement strand
CAGTAGCCCCGGCTGGGTATAAGAATAAGCAGTGCCGTAAGCAGACGTCGGTACCATAGCGTCCCAAGGGACGCATTGCGGTCGTATTGTGACCGCTTATGTACCGCTACGCTCTGCGACAGGAGCGCATCGTACTAAAGTGCGAGCGTGCCGCGTTTCTTATACCTTGCCAAGGGCTACGGGGATTTGATAGCATTTCTTTACTAACTTTCCATCTATCTTCAGCCAGTCTCTCCCCACCTTGCATGGCAAAAACAACACCTTCACCCCAGCGGCCTCGGCTTCCGCCAGAGCGGTACCAAATTCCGGCTGCATTTCCACATAAGGACGTACTTCCGTCACTCCTTCCATCTGAATCACAAAGGCAACCACACATTCATATCCTTCCTGTCTCGCTGCGGCCAGTTCCCGCAGATGCTTCACCCCACGCTCCGTGGGTGCATCGGGAAAATAGCCGATGCCGTTGATCTCCAGAGTACAGCCTTTCACTTCCATGAGTATTTTGTGCTCCCCTTTTTCCAGATAGAAATCAATGCGGGAATTTCCATAGGTATACTCCGGTCTGACCACATCATAGTCCTGCGCCTCCAGCCATTCCTTCACGACCTTATTCGGTGCCTGACTGTCAATGTTGATCCAGCCGATCCTGTCTTTATAAACAGCCACCAGGTCATACAATGTCTTTCTTGCCGGATTATCCGACTGTTCCAGACGCACCGCTGCCCCGGGGAGCAAAAGTTCCCTGCATCTTCCGGTATTTTTCACATGCACCGTCTCCGCTTTCCCTGCAATCTCCACATGGGCAATAAACCGGTTGGGACGGTCAATGAATTTTCCCTCTACGATCTTTCCATACTTCATGTAAAATTTCCTATCCTTAACTCTATCCGCTCCCCGACTTTCGACACTGCTTTACGCCCCCAATTGCCAAGACTCTGCGGCATTTCCCGAGGTCTCCCGCGACCGTCCGCCACATGCTCATTCTATCCGCACTCGCCGTTCCGCATAGACTTCACTAGCAGCGGCACCTCGAACAACAGCATCACGATCCATCCGACCATATTGGCCCAGGCCAGGCTGGCAAATTCCATCTGTAACAGACGGATCATTACAAATACTGCCACAACTCTGCCGAACATATTCATAAATGTGCTGTACAATGTCACTTTCAGATCACCAATACCACGGAAGAATCCCTGCACACCATTGGTCAATCCCGGCAGAATATACATCCAGGAGATCAGATGCAGATAACTGATGCCCAGAGATACCACCTGTGCATCCCCGTCCTCGGCGAACAATGTCATGATCTGCGGAGCCAGTCCCCAGATCACACAGAACAATCCGATGGAATAGACCAGTTCGATCAAAAGACCTGTCTGGAATCCCTTCTTCATCCGCTCCTTATGCCCTGCACCCTTGTTCTGTGCCAGAAAAGTCGTCATGGCATGTCCGATATTCTGCTGTGGTGTATAGGCAAAATCATCCACTCGGTTCACCGCGGTAAATGCCGCCATGACCGCAACACCCTGCGTATTGACCACAGACTGTATGATCAGTTTTCCCAGCTGCAGACATACCTGCTGCATGGCACTGGTACTGCCGTAGCTGACTGTCTTACCCAGCAGGCTCTTATCGAATACCCACCACTTTTTCCCAAGACATAAAAGAGGAATCTTTTTCTTAATATATATACCGCACAGCAGGCAGCAAAGTCCCTCGCTGAACACTGTGGCAATGGCACTTCCCGCCACACCCCAGCGCAGTACCACAACGAAAAACAGATCTCCGAAGATATTCAGGAAAGCACTGGTCACCAGAAAATACAGCGGCGTCTTGCTGTCTCCCAGCGCCCGCATGGTATTTGCCAGAAAATTATACATGAACGTAAAGATCAGGCCCATGAAAATGATCCTAAGATACGCCGCAGCTTCGGGTATGGCTGTCTCCGGCACCCGAATGAGCCGAAGCACCGGATTCGCCAGAAGAAGCATCAGCAGTGAAAACACTACGGAAAACCCGCAGCCAGCTAACATCGTCGTACTGATCTGTCTGGATAAAGTATCATAATCCTTCGCTCCGTACTGGGAGCTCATCAACACACTGGCTCCCATGCACATCCCGCTGATCAACAGGATTGCAATATTCATAATAGGAGTGGAAGTTCCCACTGCTGCCAGTGCCTGCTCTCCCACATATTTTCCTACGATCACGGAGTCCGCAGCGTTGTAGGTCAGCTGAAACAGATTACCCAGTACCAATGGAATTGTGAAGGATACTAAGGGAAGCAATATCTTCCCCCGGGTCATGTCATGTTTCTCTATCGTACTCATTGCTTTATTGTCCTTTCACTGTCATTTTCTTCGGTAATTGTCTTTCCTTCTTTTTAAGAATTCCATCCTCTTCTGAGGCCGCCTCTGTACTGTCCTGCACTGCTTCATTGCCGCTGACGGATGGTGCGCTTTCCTGTTTTGCGCTCTCCAGGCTGTTCTGTTTCTGCCCATCCGCACTGTTCCCGGATGCTGCCTGCTGTCCGCTGTCTGTCGAAGCAGAGTCTGTCATTTCAGCCATATTGGCACTATCCTCCGCAGCCTCACCCTCCGGCATAGCAGCCTCCGCTTCCGCCATTGCCGCAGCCGACTGGATCTCGTTCTCTGCTCCTGCTGTATCCCCCGACCGGGCAGCATCCACCGCCTCTTCCTGGATCTCCTGATCCTCAGTGATACCGTAGGCCATCTGTGGTGCTGCCGTATCCGCATTGCCGGTACTGTCTGCCATTTTAGTACTGCTCATTGTCATATACAATACTCCCGCTACCACGAAACACAGGCAGGCTGCCGCAATGCGGGTCACATAGCGCATCGGGAACTTATGTACCCTTCCCGAATTTCTGATCTGTCCGCTTCGAAGCAACAGATCCTCATCCACTCCGGACATCGCCCGGAACAGTTTTTCTTCTTTTAAATTCACATCTTGATTATTGTTCTTATTACAATCGCTCATATCCTTCATCACCGCTTTCGTCTCTTTCTCCGTCTATAAGACGATTCCCTGTTGTTCCAGATATTTTTGCAGTTTTTTTCTGGTCCGGAACAGCGATGTCTTCACCGTATTCAGATTCATTCCATAACGCCCGGCGATCTCCGCATATTCCTCTACGAACCAGTATCTGCGTAGGAATACATTGCACTCCTGTTCCGAAAGTGTATGCAGGAACGCATTGATGCTCCGCTCCAGTTCCGCCGCTTCCACGGCTTCTTCTGTGTTATGCGCCGCCGGAATGCACTCTGCCAGTTCATCCAGTGTCGTATCCATAATACCATTCCCACGTTTCTGTGCATTTTTCGCCTTCCATCTATCAAACGACAAGTTCCGGGTAATAGTTCCCAGAAACAGCTCCAGACGATTCGGTTTTTTCGGTGGAATCGCATTCCAAGCCCGCATCCAGGTATCATTCAGACATTCTTCGGTATCTTCTCTGTCATGCAGGATATGATAAGCAATACTATAGCAGTATTTTCCGTAGCTCTTTTGTGTCTCTGCGATGGCCTGTTCGTCCCTCGCCCAATACAGTTCCAATATTGCGGTATCCTCCATTGGCTGTCTCCTTTCCAAAAAGGGCACTGCCACAGTTTTTTCTGTAACAGTGCCCCTCTTCATTTCTCCATTTGCTCCGTTCCATCTTATCCGAGCTGGAATTTCTTCGCATTTGCATTCAGTGAACCCGCAATTTCATTCAGCTGTGTGGTAGCCTGTCGGCAATCCTCCACGATCTCCGCCAGCTGATCCATGGTAGCTGCGGTCTCTTCGGTGCTTGCCGCATTGTTCTGGGAGATCTCGGTAAGTCCGTCGATCTTCTCCACCACATCCGTCTTATAATTCTCAATATGATCCAGCTCGCCGGAGATCACATTGATCTCACCGACTACCTTCTGAACCTCCTGGTTCAGGGTGCTGAAGACATTCAGCGTGGTACCCAGCTTCTCGTTCTGCTGATGGATCTCACCTACCACACCGTTCATGATCTGAACGCTCTGGTTGGAATTGCTGATCAGGTTCTCCACGATGCTGCGGATCTTGTCTGCGGATTCCCTGGACTGGTCTGCCAGACCACGGATCTCTTCCGCTACGACTGCAAAGCCTCTGCCCATCTCACCGGCTCTCGCTGCCTCAATACTGGCATTTAATGACAGCAGGTTGGTCTGGTTCGCAATACCTGCGATGATATCGGTAGCTGCCTGAATCGCCTGTGCGGACTCGTTGGTGATATTGGTCTGCTCCTGCACCTGATCCACCGACTGCTGTGTATGAGAGCTGATCTCCAACAGTTCCTTCAGGGTGCTGTCCACGGTAGCATTGCTCTCCTTCATGTTGACAGCACTGCTGCTCAAAGCATTAACACTGTCTGCCGTACGACCCAGTGCATTGCTCATCTCGTTCATGCTTTCGCTGACTTTCTGGGTATCCGCCGCCTGTGTGGTAGCTCCCTGGGCAATCTCATTCACAGCTGTATTTACAGAAGAAATGGACTGTCCGATGCTGTCAAAATTGCTGGTGAACGTTCCCGTAAACTCATTCATATCCAGCATGGAATTGTGAATATCCCTGATAATTCCGGAAAAGCCGTTCACTACAGAGTATACAGCCCGTGCGCTCTTACCTACTTCATCACTGCGGTTTAACAGCTTATCGGGAACCTTGAAGTTCAATTTACCCTCTGCGATCTGATCCAGATTACCTACTACACCCAGTAGTGCTTTGGAGATCATGCCTACTACAATAAAGGTGGAGACACAGAATGCTGTCACAAGGATCAGAATCGCTATTGCTCTTCCGGTTACAATCCCTTTGTAAAGCGCATTCACTTCCCTTACCGGCATACAGGCAGCCAGAATACCCACAACCGTGCCGTCGGTATTCTTCAAAGGTGCCAGATATGCATAGCATCCGGTATCCCCCAGCTTCAGGGAATTGGAAAAATAGCTTTCTCCACCCAGTACCTTGGAAGCCACTTTTTCACTCAGAGTGATGGTACCTCCGGTCAGATTGGTCACAGCCAGATCACTGCCCCAGAACAGTGCCACATCCACACCGGCATTCTGTTTCAAAGCATCGAGTACCTGCTTATTGTCCGTAAGATTCAGTTCCCCTTTATAAAGTGCTCCGTTCTCGTATGAAAAGTCTCCGGGAGCGGAATTGTTCAGGCTCATTTCCAGTGCATATTCCGTCGCTGCCAACTCATGCTTCATCATCGCGTCGGAAATTCTGTCCCCTGCGGAATTCAATGCCAGGATGGCAATGACTGCGATCGCTATAAGCGGTACCAGTACGATCGCCAGGATCTTGACTACCATGTTAGCTCCCTTTTTCTCCTTCAGGCGCTTAGCTTCATCAATACCTGTCCCATTTTCCCCTTTGATCTGTTCTTTGCTTACCTCTTCTGTCATAAATAAAGCAACCTCCTTTGTACCTTTAACGGTTCATGCATAATAGAATTATACCGCACAGTTAATAAAAAAGCTATTCTTTTTCTGCAATCAGATCCTTGATCACTTCGCCTGCGAGAATCAAGCCCGCTACAGACGGTACAAATGAAATACTGCCGGGGATGGCTCTTCTGTCCGTGCATTTATGAGTGGTACCCGGAGGGCAGACACAGCCTGTCTTGCAGCTGTTTTCCATATTTTCCAGCGGCTTCACCGGGCTTTCCGTAGAATACACCACCTTCAGCTTCTTCACACCGCGCTTTTTGAGTTCTCTGCGCATGACCTTCGCCAAAGGGCACATGGTAGTCTTGTAGATATCCGCCACATGGAACTGCGTGGGGTCTAATTTGTTGCCGGCTCCCATACAGCTGATAACGGGAACTCCCGCCTCCTTCGCCCGCATGATGATCTCCAGCTTGGCAGTCACGGTATCCACCGCATCCACCACGTAATCATACTGGGTAAAATCAAACTGGTCTGCCGTCTCCGGGAGATAAAAACATTTGTGTACTGTAACCTGTGCCTCCGGGTTGATGGAGTGTACACGTTCCTCCATGACATCTACCTTGTATTTGCCGATGGTCTTCCTGGTAGCGATGATCTGACGGTTAATATTCGTCAGACAGACCTTATCGTCATCGATCAGATCAAAGGCTCCTACACCACTGCGGGCCAGAGCCTCCACCACATAACCGCCGACACCGCCGATGCCGAAGACAGCAACTCTTGCGCCGTACAGGCGCTGCATGGCTTCCTTGCCGATCAATAATTCTGTTCTGGAAAATTCATTTAACATTTCAGTTCTCCTACTAATCTACTGGGGATACTCCTGGAAGAGTATACCACATCTTTACAGATTGTCATAGAGTCCCTGAATAAAATTTTTCACCTGCACGTTATTTTCCGGTGTGGTGTCCTCCAGAGTGGCATGGATAAAGGGCTTGCGCTCCTTCATAAACTTCAGTACAGAAGTATAATCCATCTGTCCCAGACCGCAGCCTACAGAACGAAGCTTCCCGTCCTCGGGAATAAAGTCTTTCAGATGTACCATAGCCACATCTTCACCCAGCAGATCGATTGCTTCATCCACGATAGCCACCTGATCCTTGTAATTGCAGTAATCCAGCAGGTTCACCGGATCCAGAATGATCTGAAGGTTGGGAGAATTGATCTCATCCAGCACTCTTCTGGCTCTGGCGGGGTTGTATACAATATGCTTCCATACCGGTTCGATGGCCATGACAACGCCCATCTGCTCCGCGTATTTTACTACCGGGCGTAAATTGGTGATAAAGGTCTGTAATGCTTCTTCTCCGTGGCATTCCGGTACCGCGGTATAGGTCTCGTTGGGAGCACCGGTCTCAGTTCCCACGACACCGCAGCCCAGCCAGGAAGCAAAACGGATATGTGCCATATAACGGTGGGTAATTTTCGCAAGCTGCTCCGGGTTGGGGTTTGCCAGGTTCAAATAGCATCCTAATACCGCAACATCCACCTGATTTTTTGCGAATACATTTTTCATGTACATGGCAAGTCCCGGGGTCAGCGCCTCATCCGTGGTGGGAAACTCGCTGATCACCTTGCCCGGAGCCAGATGTCCGCAGGCAAAGCCCAACTCATGTACATTGGCAATACGCTCCTCAAAAGGAAGCTTTTTCGTATCATGTAAACGGATTCCTAACTGCATATTTTCCTCCATTCCGAACACGGCTCCTGGGCCGTATTCTCTTCTGCTTATCTCTATTATAGCGTGAGCTCACGAATTCCGTGCTATCGCACTCTACATCCTGCTTCGCAGCTATCATGATCAGCTTCGCCGTTCGCCGAGAGTGAGCAAGCTCCCTCTGGCTCTCTTGCGCTCATTATATCAACGTCTGATCAGTTCATCCACACCTTCCAGTTCGTAAGCTTCTCCGACCTGTCCTTCAATCTTCACATTGTCCAGTGTCAGTTTTGCTACATTTCTGGCAAACATTCCGCGCTTGCTGCTCTTCTCCACGCCGTCAGACATGGCTGGGACATCACACTTGGCATCTTCAGCGTAGCTGATGGAAATGTCCTTCATGTAGATTTCCTCGATCTTCTGCTCGGGAAGTCCGTCGAAGAACGCAGCTGCCACATGGCAGTTCGTACATTCCATGTTTTCAAATACCATCTTTTTCACCTGCGGTGTTCTGTCATCCACAGGGTAAACATCTCTGGACTGGACATAAGTGGTCTTGCCGTCGGGATCACAGAAATAGAAGCAGTTGACCACCAGCGGTGTCATCACATGGTCCAGCGTCAGATTTCGGAAAATGATATTGCTGAGAATTGCATCTTTTCCTCTGCCGCGACGGGTCTTGATACGCAGACCTCTGTCTGTATGACGGAAAACACAGTCTTCCACCGTCAGATTTACCACGCCGCCTGCCATTTCACTTCCCAGAGTTACGGCACCGTGGCCGTTCTCCATAAGGCACTGACGGATATGGATATTCTCGGAAGGAGTCTTATGCTTTTTGCCCATGTAGATCTTACCGCTCTTGACTGCAATACAGTCATCTCCCAGGGAAAAACGCACACCCAGGATCTCCACATTTTTGCAGGATTCCGGATCCAGTCCGTCGGTGTTGGGGGAATCGCTGGGATTCTGCACGGTGACACCGATGAATTTCAGATCATTGCTGAAATAGGGATGCAGGGTCCAGGAAGGGGAATTGCAGAAGGTCACACCCTGCAAAGTCACATTTTTACATCCGCTGATGAAAAACAGTCTGGGACGGAATGCAATATTCATAACCTTCGGATCCTTCCACCAGTTTTCTTTGGAAGCATTGCCGTTGATCTTACCCTGCCCATAGATCACCACATCCTCTGCACCGATACCACAGATAATGCCGGAGAACATAGGTAAAGGATTGCCCTCCCAGGTGCCCAGATTGTACTCGTCGGTCTCATCATAGCTCTGCAGCATTCCGGGGAACGTAGGGAATTTCTCTCTGTCGGTAAAGGCCTTCAGCTCCGCACCCTCTGCCAGCTCGATCCGGATATGGCTCTTTAAGAACAGGCTGGTTATGCGGTAGATTCCCGCCGGGAAATACACTCTGCTGTTCACCGGACATGCCATGATGGCAGCCTGAATAAAGTGGGTATCGTCATGTTCCCCGTCACCCTTGGCACCGAATCTGGTCACATCCAGAGTCACGTACTCATAATCCGTCTTGAAAGATACTTCGCCCTGCTTTTCTCCGTTCACATAAGCTTCCACCACATATTTCTGATCCGGCTTAAGGCTAAACAGGGAAGTTATAGTCTTCTCTGTGGTCAGTGACGGCTCACCGTTTACCCGCAGCTCCACGGGCTGTTTTGTAAAATATCTGCCGCCGTCTGCGATCTCTATGGTCGCACTGCGGGCAGTATGCATAATATGTCTGATTTCCATGCGCTGTTTCCTCTCGTTCTCTACCTAATGCACTCCTGATATTTTTCCGCTAACAATAAATGCTCCGCACATGCCTTCTGTACGGCATCGCAGAATACCTTTTCCGATGTGGCATCCATGGCAAACCTATTTTCCTTTGCATCATAATACTGCTCCAGCATACGCTTTACCGCACTGCGGAAATTGTCCAGAAGCTCTCTGTAATTCTCGTAGATCTCCGGGCTGATCTGCTCTACGGTATGAAGCATGACTGCGGTATAAGCTGCACCGTTTTCAGCACTGAATTCACTTTCTGCATGCTTTTTCAGCACACGCATCTGTGCCATGATATCCGGATAGCCTTCTTTTTTATTCTCCGTGGTCTCATAGGCCGCATAGACGGGATACACCAGATCCGCCGCCTGATAAATGTTGCCCAGACCTGCACTCTGCTGCACGGCTGCCAGGTCGAAAATGCCTTCCTCCGTACGGGGAAGTGCCTTGATTTCCTGAATTGTCATAGTTCCTCCTATATAACAAAGGCGTTCTCCTGCACGTTTATTGTAACAAAAGAACGCCGTTTTGTGTATGATCTTTTACAGAGTTACACCCTGCTTGAAAATAGCCATATCATGGAAGCCTGCTGCCTCGCTGCATACCTGCCTGCCGGAAGCGGTCTCCACTACCAGATCAAACAAAGCCTTAGTCTCCTCTTCCATGGTCTTATCCTCTACCAGTACGCCGGCATTGAAATCGATCCAGTTGGACTTTTTGCCTGCCAGACGGGAGTTGGTAGCGATCTTCATGGTAGGAACCGGAGATGCGAAAGGAGTTCCACGTCCTGTGGTAAACAGTACGATATGTGCTCCTGCGGCTGCCAGTGCGGTAGCTGCTACCAGATCGTTGCCCGGTGCGGACAAAAGGTTCAGTCCCGGAGTCTTCACCGTATCACCATACTGCAATACACCCCTGACCAGGGCACTTCCGGACTTCTGGGTACATCCCAGAGACTTGTCCTCCAGAGTGGAGATACCACCCTTTTTGTTGCCCGGAGAAGGATTCTCGTAAATAGTCTGATTGTGACTCTTGAAATAATTCTTGAAGTCATTGATCAGATCTACGGTCTGATGGAACAGTTCCTCGTTGGCACAACGGTTCATCAGAATGGTCTCTGCACCGAACATCTCGGGAACCTCGGTCAGGATGGTGGTACCGCCCTTAGAGATCAGCAGGTCGGAGAAACGTCCTACCAGAGGGTTGGCGGTAATACCGGACAGTCCGTCACTGCCGCCGCACTTCATACCGATGACCAGCTTGCTTACGCTGATGGGCTCTCTCTCGAACTTGGAAGCATAATCAATCAGGCCCTTGATCACCTCTACGGAATCTGCGATTTCATCCTCGTGCTCCTGACATACCAGGAATTTCACACGGTTCTCATCATAATCGCCAATGTAAGGCTTTAATACATCAATGTTGCTGTTCTCACAGCCCAGTCCCAGTACCAGAACACCACCTGCATTGGGATGATTAATCAGGTCTGCCAGAATCTTACGGGTATGCTCCTGGTCATCACCCATCTGGGAACAACCATAGGGATGAGGGAATGCGATAACCTCTTCCACACTGCCCTTAACGAATGCATTGGCCTGCTTTGCAATGGCGGTTGCCACGTTGTTGACACAGCCAACGGTGGGGATGACCCAGATCTCGTTACGAACACCTACTTTGCCGTCCGGACGGTTGAAGCCCATAAAAGTCACATCTTCCGTCTTCTTCTCCTCTACCGGAGTGGGGTTGTAGGTGTACTCCAGCAGATCGCCCAGAGCGGTCTTTACATTATGAGTATGGATCCAGCTGCCCTCTGTGATGTTCTCCTTGGCATTACCGATACGGTAACCGTATTTGATGACCTCGCCGCCTTCGGGAATATCAAAAATAGCCATCTTATGTCCTGCGGGGATCTCCTCTCTGGCGGTAACGGTCTTCTGACCGTCACCTACAGAGACTGTGATCTTCTCACCGGCAGGAATCGTATTTAATGCTACGACTACATTATCATTGTCATTAATTTTTAAGAAATCTTGCATAATGCTGCCCTCATGCCATTTGCCTTAATATCATCCAGGTATGCTACAACTGCATCGGTCAGTCCGGGAACCTTGTTCAGATCCTGGCCGAAGAAGTCTTCATTACCAAGGAAGGAAGTTACGAAAGTCTTGGTGTCCTTCTCACAATTTGCTGCGAAGAACTCCAGAACTGCTTTGTCATCCATGATGTTGTATTCCTGACCGTCTCTATGACCGATCAGAGCCTTATCGCGGATCTCGGTGCCATGGTAGAATGCCATCAGTGCTGCAATGGAGAAGGTCAGATGAGCGGGAAGCTTACCGGTCTTCTCAACATAGCCTAACAGGCTGGGCATACATCTTGCTCTCCACTTGGATACGGAGTTGAGGGAGATAGCAAGCAGTGCATGATCTACATAAGGATTGTCGAAACGGTTTACAACCTCACCTGCAAACTGCTTCAGTTCCTCCTCAGGCAGAGACAGGGTAGGGATCACTTCGTCATAAATGGTCTTCAGCATGAAGTTACGGATATCGTCATCATGCATGGACTGTCTTACGATGTCGTTGCCGCACAGGTAAGAAGCCAGTACGAAAGAGGTATGCGCACCGTTCAGGATACGAACCTTTCTCTGCTTATAAGGCTTCTGATTGTCAGTGAAGATAACAGGAAGTCCTGCATCGGGAAGAGGGAATTCCTTGCTGATGTCCTTAGCGGATTCGATAACCCACAGAGCAAACGGCTCACCGGTTACCATGATGTGGTCTTCGTAACCCAGCTTCTCCCATTCTTCCTTCTCGGTAGCACGGGGATAACCGGTAATGATACGGTCTACCAGAGTAGAAGTGAATACACATGCCTCATCTACCCACTTTTTGAACTCATCGCCCAGTCCCCACAGCTCGATCAGCTGCATTACGCACTTCTTCAGCATAATACCGTTGTCATCGATCAGCTCTACGGGAAGCATTACCAGACCCTTGCTCATATCACCCTTGAAGGTCTCGAATCTGTGGTATAAGAACTTGGTCAGCTTGCCGGGGAAAGTCTTGGGAGGCTCTAATTCAAACTTATCGGTATCATCATATACGATACCTGCCTCGGTGGTGTTGGATACTACGAAACGTAAGGTATCGATCTCGGCAAGTCCCATGTACTTGTCATATTCATTATAAGTGTCTACAGCATCTGCAACACTGGTTACGATTCTATTAATAATCTTGGCTTCACCGTTCACATTACCGCGAAGGGATACAGTATACTGGCAGTCCTGCTTGTGGAACATATCCAGGTTACCGAACTCGATGGGTTTGATCAGAACGATGTCTCCATCGAACTTGCCCTGCTCGTTAGCGATGTCGATCATGTAATCTACGAATCCACGTAAGAAATTACCCTCGCCGAACTGTACCACCTTGATAGGTCTTTCCTTTTTACCGGTCTTTGCCTTGTTTAAGATATCCATTTTGTCCTCCATTCTACGCTTAGCGTATCCTATCTGCACCGTCTTACGGCACTCTATTACCTGCACTTACTTTCCCCGGCACGCCTTACGAACGAATCTGTTACACCGCCCGGGGCATTGTCTTTGGTCTGAATTGTAGGAAGTTTATGTAAGTACTTTCATGATTCATTTTACTTCAAAAAAATGGTTTCGTCAATCACCAAAAAAAGAAAGTTTTATTTTCGTGAAACTACCGATTTTATCAGCAATATTTCGCTTTGATAAATTTTTGGCATATGAGAAGTTGAAAAAGTATCTTGAAAAAAGAGAAGTCTTTCGTTATAATTCAGATATAGCTTTTTTATGTAACTACTTACATTTTTCTTACATATCTTTTTACACACTGTTACATAGAAGCAGAGAGGAAGCCACAGATGACAATTTACGATATTTCTGAAAAGGCCGGTGTCTCTATTGCTACTGTTTCCCGCGTACTCAACGGAAGCAACAATGTAAGCGAGAAAACCAAGAAAAAAGTGCTGGATGTGATCAACCAGTACGAGTACACTCCCAACGCATTCGCCAGGGGATTAGGTCTCAACACCATGAAGACCATCGGTATCATGTGTGCCGACAGTTCGGATCCGTACCTTGCCAAAGCGATCTACTATATTGAGCAGAAGCTTCGGGCCAACGGTTACGACAGCATCCTGTGCTGTACCGGTTATGATCTGGATACCAAAGCAAGTTCCATGAACCTTCTGATCACGAAAAAAGTGGACGGCATTATATTAGTAGGTTCCAACTTTATCTACGAGAAGGAAGATGACAACAAATACATCCTCGACGCTGCCGGACAGGTGCCTGTGATGCTGTTGAATGCAGCCATGGACGCTCCCAATGTTTACAGCATCGTATCGGATGATTTTACTTCCATGTATGATGCCACCATGGAAATGATCCGTTCCGGAGTGGAAGACATCCTGTACTTCTACAACTCCACTTCTTACAGTGGTAAGAAAAAGCTGGCCGGTTACCGTGCCGCCATGGAGGAAAAAGGACTTCTGACCAACGGAAGCTTCCTGCAGCTCTATCAGGGATCTCATGAAGATATTCCCGCTATGGCAGACCAGCTGCTGAAGCTGCATGCAAAGGGAATCACCTTCCACGGTGTCATTGCTGCTGACGATTCTCTGGCACTGGGTGCTCTGAAATACGCCCGTGAAATGAAGCTGCGGATTCCGGAGGATCTGGCTATCATCGGTTATAATAATTCCATGCTGGTGAACTGCTGCGATCCGGAGCTGACCAGTATCGACAATAAGCTGGAAACACTCTGCCAGCATCTGATCACAACGCTGATGGGCGTTCTGGGCGGAAGCGAGATGCCGAAGAAGACTGTATTCTCCGGTGAACTGGTAAAACGCGGTACCACAAAATAGCTTGTGGGCACATATAGGCATTTGTTTATGACAGCACGGGGGAGCTGCAAATCACCCCTTTTCTATATTTATCACTATAGTCGCCGGATCCCTACCGGATCTGACTCATATGAACATGGAGGATTTTTAAAATGAAAGCATTTATGGACAAGGACTTTCTGTTAGAGACCGAGACCGCCAAAAAGCTGTTCCACGACTACGCAGAAAAAACACCGATTCTGGACTACCATTGCCATATCAATCCCAAGGAGATTGCTGAGGATCGTCAGTTCGACAACATCACTCAGGTATGGCTGGGCGGCGATCACTACAAGTGGCGTTTCATGCGTTCCTGCGGTGTGGACGAAAAGTACATCACCGGTGACGCTTCCGATTACGAGAAGTTCTGCAAATGGGCTGAGTGCCTGGGCAAGGCTATCGGCAACCCCCTGTTTCACTGGAGCCATCTGGAACTACAGAGATACTTCGGTTACAATGGCGTTCTGAACAAGAATACCGCTGATGAAGTATGGAACCTGTGCAACGAAAAACTGCATCAGCCTTCCATGAGCGTACGTAACCTGATCAAGCAGAGCAACGTTACCCTGATCTGCACTACCGATGATCCTATTGATTCTCTGGAGTGGCACAAGAAGCTGGCTGCTGATGACAGCTTTGATGTAAAGGTTCTGCCCGCATGGAGACCTGACAAAGCTATGAACATCGAGAAGCCCGATTATCTGGATTATCTGGAGAAGCTGGCTGCTGCTGCAGGCATGACCGAGATCAACTCCTTCGCAAGCTTAAAGGAAGCTCTGAAGAACCGTATGGCATTCTTCGCATCCATGGGTTGTAACGTATCTGACCATGCCCTGGAGTATGTAATGTACTATCCCGCTTCCGACGATGAGCTGGAAGAGATCTTCTTAAAGAGACTGAACAAGATGGTTCTGACCAAGGAAGAGGAGCTGAAATTCAAGACCGCCTTCATGCTGTTCGTAGGCAAGGAATATCACAAGCTTGACTGGGCTATGCAGCTGCATTACGGTTGTAAGCGTGACAACAACACCCTGATGTTCGAGAAGCTGGGTCCCGATACCGGTTACGACTGCATCAACAACTACGCTCCTTCCGCACAGATGGCTGACTTCCTGAACGCTCTGATCGTAACCGACGAGCTGCCCAGAACTGTCATCTACAGCCTGAACCCCAACGACAACCAAGCCATCGGTACCATCCTCGGATGCTTTCAGGATTCCACCGCTGTTGCCAAGATCCAGCAGGGTTCCGCTTGGTGGTTCAACGATCACAAGACCGGTATGCAGGATCAGATGATCTCCCTGGCTAACCTGGGCAACCTGTCCGGATTCGTTGGAATGCTGACCGATTCCAGAAGCTTCCTGTCCTACACCCGACACGAGTACTTCCGTCGTATCCTGTGCAACCTGATCGGTAACTGGGTAGAGAGTGGTGAATTCCCTGCAGATTACGATACTCTGTCCGAGATCGTAACCGATATCTCCTACAACAACGCTAAGAGATATTTCAAGTTCCCTCTGGCATAAAATTATAAGAATAGTGCAATCCCCCGGCTGGTTATTTGGCCGGGGGTTTTTATGTAAATGGAAAGTTACGCGAGCAATGAGCCGCGCATAGGCATAGTGAAGACAGCGATGGGCGCTTGCGCACGATTCGCTGTCTTTACTTATGCCGAGATGCGGCGAACGCCGCGATATGAAATAAG
>OBVG01000892.1_pt1 | contig 15809 bp, 16 predicted proteins | sample 1501271 | NCBI WGS metagenome assembly OBVG01 (sample SAMEA2579934, study PRJEB22360) | human gut metagenome | biome: human gut; feature: human-associated habitat; material: faeces | place: Denmark | collected 2008/2010 | reverse complement strand
GGTTGTGTTTCGGCACGGGGGATGGGGTTCAGAAAGAGGGACAGGTCTTTGGAATCGGTTGTAAAATATTTACGATCGCGGGACCGGTCATTTTGTATGGTATTTTTTCGAGCTGGGTATTGGGACTGATCTACTGGGCGGCAAAAATGTTTGGATTTTGTTGACAATAAGCTGATTGCTATGCTTTACTAAGAGAGTAAGGTTTCTTTTCGATATATTAGAAGTCAGTGAAACCACAGAAATAGTCTCGCAGAGTGAAGACACTGGGACAGAGCAAGCGGTGACAGAAGAAACCGCAGACAGAACAGAAAGTACAGAAAGCACAGATGCGACAGAGCTAGACGAAACAACGGAAATATCAGATACAGCAGAAACTGAAAAAGAGTCTGGCACGACACAGATCTTAGCAGGAACCTACGATGCTGTTATCGGCGGAACATATTCGGGTGTGTGTGAAAATCAGGGGGATTATTACCTGTACTATGTTACACTGCCGGAAGCAGGAAAGCTAACGATTGCGATGACGGCACAGATGGAGAAGTGCGAGGTATCCGTATATTTTACGGATGAGGAAGAACTTTATTCACATACGGAAGATTGTAATGAAAATACGAAAAGAGTTGTGGCATCCTATGAAGTGTATCTGACTGCCGGTACATACTATATCAAGGTAATGGAAGCTACAGCGGTGTTAAATCTGTAACAATAAAAAAATAAGCATGTAATAAAGCAGCGATAAGGAGACGTGGATATAAAATCTGCGTCTCTTTTCTGCATAAACTATGGCTGCTTAAAACGTGATATTTCTGAGACTGAAACACCGGTGAACTTTGAGGTAAATTATTTTTTCACCGGTTTTGTAATCTTTAGCCCAAAATGCTGGATAACGAGGAAAATCGAAAAGATTTGGATGAGATAGGATCTATCATCACAAATAAGATCAATCAGCAGCCGTCTTGTTCACAAGATGGATTCCCAGATACAGTTAAAAGGTACACTGGGAAGGGAAGCAGATTTTATTTTACATTGCAGTTAAAACCGGTGGAAAGTGATCTGCTGCATGAGATGACACCGGATCTGTCCATGGATTTTACCGGAAAAAGAGTCTTTGTGGTGGAGGATAATGCATTGAATATGGAAATTGCATGTATGCTTTTTGATACATTTGGCATTGAAGTTAAGGAGGTGTATAATGGAAAAGAAGCAGTGGAAGATGTGCGTACTACACCGCCAGGATATTATGATGCAGGAAATGGATGGACTGGAGGTAACGCGAATGATCAGACAGCCTGACAGGGAGGACTGCAAAACACTTCCGGTCAATGTCAGTCTGTTAAAGGAGACACTTGCGTCAATATTGGGTTGATATTTCAGAGTATTGGTTAAAATAATTTAGAGAAACAGGGTAGTGAAAAGGAGAAACAGAATGCAGACAGGAAAAGGTATTTCAATACCATCCATCTTAAAAGTTGGAAAAGGTGCTTTAACTAAAATAGGCAGTTATTTAAAGAATGAAGGAATCGAACAGGCCGTTATCTTTTTTGGAAATGGTCTGATCGATATGTTTGGAACGGATGTGATGAATTCATTAAAGCAGGGGGATATCAAAGTCTTAGAATACAGTGAATTGGATACCGTGGATATCGACGAAATCATTACACTGGCGTTTGCAATGCCAAATAAGACACAGGCGGTCATTTCCATCGGTGGTGGAAAGGTCATTGATGCGGGAAAATATGCGGCATTTTTACGCAATCTTCCATTTATCAGTGTGCCGACTTCCAGTGCGAGTGATGGATTTTCCAGTGCGAGTGCATCCCTTCTTGTCCACGGAAAGCGCACTTCGGTTCCGGCACGGCTTGCCTACGGCATTATTGTGGACACACAGGTCATAAGAACTGCACCGGAGAAGTTTATCTATTCCGGGATTGGCGATATGATCTCAAAGATCACAGCACTTTATGACTGGATCTATGAGGAAAAATGTGGTTATAGTGAAGTGAATGACTTTGCTGTCATGATCGCGAAAAAGGCGGTCAACAGTTTTGTGCGGACACCGTATGAGAGCATCAAAGATGAACTTTTCTTAAAGGAGCTGGTGGATTCCCTTGCCATGAGCGGGATCGCCAATGAGATCGCAGGAAGCAGTGCACCGACAAGCGGAAGTGAGCATCTGATTTCACACGCATTGGATAAAATATTAGAAATTCCGCAGTTACATGGGATTCAGGTCGGAATCGCAACTTATATCATGAGTAAAGTGCAGGATCACCGTTATGTGCGTGTGGAGACGGTTCTGCGGGAAACAGGATTTTTTGATTATGCCGCGACGTTAAAGATGAAGCGTGATGATTTTATCAAGGCAATCGATATGGCACCATCCATCAAGCCGTTCCGCCACACTTATCTGCATGAGGAAAACTACCGTGAAGCGGCAAAAAAACTGGTACTTGAAGATGAAGTTTTAAGTAAGATTCTCGTATAAAAACAGAAATACCGGAGAAAACTAAATAAAAATACAAATGAGAAAAGTAAATGTTCCTGTGATGGGGCATTTACTTTTTTTATTTATGACAATAGAATGTTCGCGGAGCGTGCATTCTATTGTTGGAAACAAGGTGAAAAACAGGGAGGGAAATCTTCTGCTCGCTAATGAGTTCGCATTTTCCTCCGGAAAACAGGGAGGATTGTATGATTAAAGAAGATGGATTACCGGTAGGACTTGGGTTTGGATTAGCGATGAATGAGAAAGCGTTAGGACAGTTTTCCATGATGACGGAAGACGAAAAGAGGCAGGTCATTGATGCGGCGAGAGGTGCACAGACAAAGGAGCAGATGGCGCAGATCGTAAAAGACATTGCGGATATGGAATTTTTTTAGAATTGGAGATTATGATGGGAAATAACATGGATTTAAACTATGAGATGTTCTGCTACCAGTGTGAGCAGACGGCAAACGGAAAGGGATGCACCAAACTCGGTGTCTGCGGAAAGACGCCGGAGATCGCTAATCTGCAGGATCTTTTGATCTTTCAGGTAAAGGGGATCAGCTGCTACGGGAAAGTGCTGATGGAAAACGGTGCACATATGGATAAGACAGTGGTCAGTTTTATTGAAAACGTGCTGTTTACAACATTAACGAACGTGAATTTTGATGTGGATGCACATTTAGAACTGCTACGGGAATCACAGCGGATCAAAGAGCAGGTCAGGGAGATGGCGGGAAGGAGCAGCAATCCGACGGCACATGCTGCCTACGATCTGCCGGAGAGCAAGAGCGATATGCTGCGCGATGCACCGCTTGCGGGAATCATGTACGACAATACATTAGATCCGGATATCCGTTCCCTGCGCCAGACGATCATTTATGGATTAAAAGGCATCAGCGCGTACGGACATCAGGCAAGAGAACTTGGTTATTACAGTGACGAAGTGGATGATTTTTATCTTTTGGGGCTTGAGGCGACAACAGATGACAGTCTGACGGTGGAGGAGCTGATCCGCATGACGATGCGCACCGGTGAGATGGCGCTTGCGGTTATGAAAAAACTTGATGAGGCAAATACGACGATCTATGGAAATCCATATCCGCACAAGGTGGATGTGACAATCAAAAAAGGGCCGTTTATCATCGTTTCCGGGCACGACTTAAAAGACCTTGAGATGCTGCTGGAGCAGACAAAGGATATGGGCATCAATATTTACACCCACGGTGAGATGTTGCCGTGCCACGGTTATGAGGGTTTAAAAAAATATCCGCATCTGATAGGAAATTTTGGCGGTGCATGGCAGGAGCAGCAGAAGCAGTTTGACAACCTTCCGGGCTGTATCCTGATGACGACAAACTGTCTGATGCGCCCGCGGGAAAGTTACAAAGACCGTATTTACAGCACGAACGTGGTCGGCTGGGAAGGTGTGAAGCATATCGGAAAAAATGAAAAAGGGGAAAAAGATTTCAGTGAGATTATAAAGCAGGCATTGGAGCTTGGCGGATTTAGGGAAGATCAGGAGAAGAAAGAGATTTTAGTCGGCTTTGGGCATGCCGCAGCTTTAAGTCAGGCAGATAAGATCGTGGAGGCGGTAAAAGGCGGACAGATCCGGCACTTTTTCCTGATCGGCGGCTGTGACGGAGCCAGACCGGGAAGAAATTATTACACGGAATTTGCTCAGATGGTGCCGAAAGACTGTGTGGTCTTAACACTCGCCTGTGGAAAATACCGGTTTAATAAGTTAGACTTTGGGGAGGTGGCAGGACTGCCAAGACTTTTAGATGTCGGACAGTGCAATGATGTATATTCGGCGGTCAGGATCGCCACAGCGCTTGCGGATGCGTTTGAAACTGATGTCAACGGACTTCCGCTTTCCATGATCGTTTCGTGGTATGAACAGAAAGCGGTGGCAGATCTCTTGGCACTTTTAAGTCTCGGTGTCCACAATATCTATCTTGGACCGACACTGCCTGCATTTTTAAGTCCGAATGTATTACAGTATCTGACCGATACGTTTCATTTGAGACAGATCAGTAATGCTGAGGATGATATTAAGACCTGTCTCAAACAAGATATTGCATAAAATAAAAGATGATCTGCATGATGAATGAATAGAATGTCCGCGGAAATTTTGGTGTCTGTGTAAAGAAATCACGACTCGAAAAATCCAAGCTGCTCTAACGCATAAGCGATACCATCCTCGCTTGCGCGTTTTGTTACAAAAGATACCTGATCAAACAGGGAAGCCGGGGAAGCATTTCCCATGGCGACGCTGTTTGGTACATAAGAGAGCATCGGAAGATCGTTGTTGCTGTCGCCGATCGCATAGGCGGCGTCAAGATCCAGATGATAATAGTCAAGCACATACTGGATGCCGGTCGCTTTGCTGTAACCGATTGGAACAAATTCGCGGAAGGTACCGCCGCGGTCGATGCAGGTAAAATAAGGATCGCTGACTTTCCGGAATTCTTCTAACTGGTCAGGAGTCTGATACCAGACCACAAATTTATCGCAGAAAAAATTCGGATTTTCCAAATTCTCCGGCATATCATAGCCGCGGTTTAAAAATGCTTTATACTGGTGTATGGCATCCGGGTGTGTGAGGGATCTGCTTTTATCAAAGGCAACTTCTTTTCTGGATTCGAAAAGAATATCCACATTGGTTTTGCGTGCCGCCTCTAACAGCTGCATGGTAATGCTGTGTGTCTGTGCAACGTGCAGTGCCTCTGTGCCGGAACAGAAAATATTTGTGCCGCATCCGCAGACATATCCGTCAAAACCGATCCGTCTGAAACGTGGTTCCACGTTCTGAAAGCAGCGGCCGGTATTAATAAACATCAGATGACCAAAGGTGCGCGCATGTCTAATGGCATTTATGGCACTCTTCGGCAGGGAACCGTCGATCTCCGAGGTTAAGGTTCCGTCAATATCAAAAAAAGCAATTTTTTTCATAGGCTGATCTCCGTAAAATAATGATGATAAATATTTTTAACCGAAAGAATTGTACGGTATTTTTTTCGAATTGTCAAAATGAAATGGAAAATGGTATAATGATCAGGAAAATACTGTGAAAACAGCGTGGGAATGGAGGATTACCATGAAATATCATACGATAAATGAACTGGATCATTTTTGCTTTAATGAGGCATACATTGCACAGATCTGTGCGATGAGCGGGATGTTTGAGATCGTATTTGATAATGTGACGATTCTGCCGGAGAATTCCTGCAATCGCGATATCCGGGAGATGCGTGCAAATGAACTGGTTTTAAAGATCAGTGAACCGAAAATTGAAGCACTGGTGGAGGAAGGCTATAAAGTCTATGATGCGAACGGCAATTTAAAACAGAAAAATGAGGATATTACGATCGCACCGGAGGCGTATGCAGACAAATTCAAAGAATTAGAGGGCTGTGAAGTGTATTCCATTGAGCAGGAAAACGGAAATTATGTTATTTCCATCGATACGGAGGATCATACCTTTTTGCTTCGCGTCAGCGGTTCCGGGGATACACAAGAGTGGGATCGTTTCCTGAACAAATAACCGGAGATAAAAGGAGCATACGAATGAAAATATTAGTGACAGGCTTTGAACCGTTTGGCGGAGCAGTGATCAATCCTGCCTACGAGGCAGTCAAACTTCTCCCGGATGTGATAGCGGGGGCAGAAGTGATCAAAATTGAAATCCCGACCGTGTTTGGAAGGGATGAGGAAGTGGTCAGGGCTGCGGTGGAGAAACATCATCCGGATGCAGTTTTATGTGTCGGACAGGCTGGTGGAAGATCCGGGATCACAGTGGAAAAAGTCGCAATCAATCTGATGGAAGCGCGTATCCCGGACAATGAGGGAAAGCAGCCGCTCGATACACCAATCCGGGAAGACGGAGAGAATGCATATTTTGCGTCGCTTCCAGTCAAGAGCATGGTACAGTATATGAAAGAGGCAAAGATCCCGGCGCGCGTTTCCTATACAGCCGGAACTTTTGTCTGCAACGATATCATGTACCGTGTCCTCTACATGATCGATAAGGAATATCCACATATGAGGGGTGGATTTGTCCATGTCCCATACTTACCTGAGCAGACGCTTGATCTGCCGGAGGGAACACCGAGCATGCCGGCGGAGATGATCGCAAAGGCATTAGAGTGCGGCATCCGGGCGATCGTTGAGAACGAGGCAGATGTGAAGACGATCAGTGGGGAGACGCACTGACCTGGTGCACATGACAACGTGAGTGTGTGACAACCGGCAATCATAAAAAAGAATATCACGAAAAACGAAAAATGCCGGAGTGGTGCAAAAAGATGTGTGCCACTCCGGCATTTTTATATGACACACTTATTTAACGCTTTCTTCACATAACCATCACATTGCAATCAGCTGTTCTTTAGGTTGCAATGTTATTTTTGTATTGTCAAAACGGAGCGCATGAGTATGGAAAGTGAGGAAGGCAATGAGAAAACCAGGAAAAAGAATGGCAAGTGTGATCGTCAGCATCGCAGCAGTCTGTGTGATGACCGGCGGAATCGGATATCAGGCTGCAGTATCCGGAGCACAGACGGACAGTACGGAAAATAGTGTAAAAGCTCAGAATACAGACCAGCAGGAGAGTACAGACGGCTCTTTTTCGGAAGAAGGTACCACGCAGATCGGCACGGTCAGCCAGATGCCGGAATTTACGGTAAATGCAGTCACAATGACCGTGGAAGAAGTCTATGCTTCATCCGGGGATATCGTGAGCAAAGGGGATGCCCTGTTTAAACTGACGGATGAGAGCATGGAAGCGGCAAAATCATATTACGAAGATGCCATCAGTGATGCCGAGAATACATTAAAAACAGCCGAGGCGAATCTTGCAAGCGGAAAACTTTCTGCGGAGAGCACAAAGCAGGACGCCGATCTGACAGCTCAGACCGCAGCGGACAGTTATCAGGCACAGGTAGATGCGCTAGATGCCGCAGTGGAAGAAAAAAAAGAAGCCTATGATGAGGCGGTAGAGCAGATTTCGGAATATCAGACGAAGATCGATAACAATGATTACTATGTGGAGTGTGCGATTGATGAAAAAAAGGCTGCAGTTGATGCAGCGACAACAGCATTAGCGCAGGCACAGGATACGCTGACACAGGCACAAAATTCGGATAATAGTGCAAGTCAGGCGGTATCGACGGATTTAACTTATATCAAGGCGCAGATCGAGGCGGGAGCGGATTCGGATATATTACTTTCTGTTGTACAGCAGGCAATGGATGATTATACGACGAGGGAGCAGCAGTCGGATACGCTGACACAGGCACAGCAGTCTGCAGATGCTGTACAGAGTACACTCGAACAGGCACAGAAGGAATTTGACTCCGCGGTCGAAACTTACAATAAAAATGTGGAAGAAACCAACACTAAAATTACGGAACTGACGGATAGTCTGGATGATTTAAAATCTGACTATGAACAGGCAGAGCGTGATGCGACAACGCAGAAAGCAGAACTGCAAAATGAATATGACACTGCAGTGGTGGAAGGAAAATATGCGGGAAGTACCTATGAATTGACCGTCTCGGAACTGGAGAGTGCAGTGGAGTCCGCGCAGGATACACTTGATACATTAAAAGAGGAACAGACAGCACTTCTTGCATTAGAAGATGGTGTTGTTACGGCGGATGAAGATGGAACGATCGCGGCAGTGCCTTATGAGGCAGAAGATACGCTGCAGTCAGGTACTGCGTTTGCGCTGTATTGTGATACACAGACGATCATGATTTCCGTGGAAGTGCCACAGGAGAATATCGCACAGGTTGGTGTCGGCGATGAGGTATCTGTCATGATAGCAGGAAACCGGGATGGAGCAGTGACAGGAACTGTCTCATCGATCGCATCTTCGGCAACGACCGGAGGCAGTGTTTCGAATGTTACTTATGCAGTGATCATTTCAATTGATAATTCGGATGGAAGACTTGGTTCTGGTTCTTCCGCAACCGTTACATTTCAGGGAGAGCAGGAGGAAAAAACAGAATGAAAAAGAAAAAAGTGACAGTAGTTCTTTCATTGGGCGCAGCAGCACTTCTTTTGATCGGAGGGATCAGCGTATATGCACATCAGACTTCGGACAGCGGCGAATCAGAAACGGTTTATAAAGAAACGACAGCAGAATATGGAACGCTTACCGTCGGGATTACAGAGAGTGGAAGTGTGACAATCGGAAGCATTTCACAGGATATGGATGAAGATATCAGTACGTCTTCAAATTCTGGCAGCAGCCAGACAAGTGGAACCCAGACAACAGGAACATCCACCAATAATTCATCGGTGGTACTGGAGGTAGAGGAAGTGTATGTTTCAGTCGGACAGCAGGTAAAAGCGGGCGATGCACTGTTAAAGCTGACAGATGAGAGCATTGAAAAATACAGGAAAAAATTAAAGGAAGCTGTGACGGAGGCTTCGGCAGATTATAACTCTGCAGCACTCAGTTCGGCAAAAGAAAAGGTAAGTGCGAACTATTCTTATAACTTAAGTGTGGCGGAGGGAAGTGTTGCACAGGAAGAATATGAGGCAACCATCAGTGAACTGCAGGATGCGGTGGATGAGGCCCAGGAGGCAGTGGATGAGTCACAGGCACTTCTTACCTATTATCAGGAAATGATCGACAGTGGAATGGATTTAAGTGAGTCACTTGCAGATGAGCAGGGAAATTATGACAAACTGTACAATAAATTAAAAGCGGCAAAGAGTGCATACACTACAAAATCTGTGGAGGCAGAGAAAAAATACAAAGAGGCAATGTTATCCTACGAAAATGCAGACAGTCAGTATTCCGCAGATGTGGCAGGCGTGGATGTATCAGTGGATACGGCGCAGGACACGTTGACAGATGCCAAAGAGGCTTTATCTGAATTTGAGATATTTGTCGGAGATGGCACAATCTATTCGGATTATGACGGCACGATCATGTCGGTCGGATATGAGGCAGGAGATGATCTGTCCACAAGTACGAGCATTGTGACATTTGCGGATACAGATGCAGTGACGATGACGGTATCCGTTTCCGAGGAGGATATCTCTGAGATCGCAATCGGGGACGAGGTCATGATCGAACTGAATGCCTACGAGGATCAGACGTTTTCCGGTGAGGTCGAAAGCATTGATACTTCCGTATCGAGCGGTTCTTCTACGATTTCTTATAATGTGACGGTAAAAATAAATGGTGACGTGGACGGTATTTACACGGATATGACCGGAAATGTGACATTCATTGAAAAACAGGTGGCAGACGTTGTCTATGTTTCTAATAAAGCGATTATCAACGAGGGAACGGTTTCTTATGTGAAAGTCAAAGACAGTGATGGAACCATTGAGAAAAAAGAGGTGACCACCGGATTTTCCGATGGCGTCAATGTGGAGATCACGGAGGGACTTTCCGAGGGAGAGACGGTTCTGATAGAAAGTCAGGTGACGGGCGAATGAAACCATCGGAATTATTAAGACTTGTCTGGATCAATATTACCCAGAATAAATTTAAAACAATCATGACGTCGATCGGTATCATTGTCGGCGCGGCAACGATCGTGATGGTGATTGCCATCGGAAAAGGCGGTCAGGAGGATGTGGCAGATCAGTTTAAAAACTTAAATGCAGGTGCAATCGATATTTCCTATGACGGCGGTGATAAAAACCGTGGTGGAAATCAAAGTTCCGATGACTCCTCAGACTCAGGAATGATGATGATGCCTTCCGGCAGCGGTGCACCATCCGGCAGCAGTTCATCGGGAGGGTCAGGGGCTTCCGGTGGACCTTCGGGAGGATTTACGGGCGGTGGCGACTCTTCCGGCGGTGGACCGTCGGGTGGCCCCGGAGGTGGAAATGGTGGTGACGGAGGCGGCATGCCGGGTGACATGGGTGGCTTCTTTGGCGGCGGCAGTGATATGGAAGACCGCATGAACCGGGAAAATATCACGTTAGATGAAGATGACGTGGACGATATTGAAACTTTTGTCTCCGGGATCTCAGCGGCAACGATCTCCTATACGACAAGGTCTACCGTGGATGGCGGTGATCTCGATGAGGCACAGACCTACTCGATCGCCGGAGTCAAGGACAACTATGCAGCTATCAGTAATCTCAGTCTTGCAGTCGGAGATTTTATCACAGAATCCGATGATGAGAATAAAGAAAAAGTCTGCGTACTCGGCGCTTCTGTCGCAGAAGAAATCTTTGGAAGTGCGATCGATGCATATGGCAGTGTGATCTATATCGATGACCGTTCTTATGTGGTAAACGGGGTGCTTTCCTCTATGGGTACGGTGGCATCCGGTATCAGTCCGGATGATTCCATTTTCATTCCGTATGCGACCGGAGTGAAATATTTAGTGGGAACGAATGTAAGTCCGACTATTACCGTGATCGCGGAGGACGTAAGCAATGTGTCCGGTGTCACGGAGGAGATCACGGAAGTGCTTGCAACTTCCTATTCGAATGCAGAATTTACCTTTGAGGATGCGGGAAGCAAGATGGAAGCTGCATCGGCGTCCAATGAGATATTGACGATGCTTCTGATGGCTATGGCAGCCATTGTATTTGTGGTCGGTGGTATCGGCATCATGAACGTATTGTTTGTATCTGTCAAAGAGCGCACCAATGAGATCGGTATTTTAAAGGCAATCGGCTGCTCCCAGAGGAATATTTTGTTTGAATTTTTAGCGGAGGCGGCTGCAATCAGTCTGATCGGCGGCGTGCTTGGCATTGTGGCAAGCCTGCTCGTCACTCCGGTGGCACAGTATCTTGGTGTGCGTGTTGAACTGACACCGGCAGCATTCCTGATTGCACTGCTGTTTGCACTCATCACGGGAACACTGTTTGGATTCTATCCGGCGTATAAGGCGTCGAAACTGGTGCCGGTGGAGGCGCTGGGGGCAGAGTAAAAGAGGGAAAGGTTTAAGGCGGTTGATGAAGAAGAAAGTAACGATTGTGGTTGTAATTGTATTAGTGATTGTACTTATTGCGGCATGTGTGATGTGGCGGATAGGTGGAGTTGAGACGGAAAGTGCGCTGGGGGATCATCAGAAGTATGTCTATGCGTATGTTTCGTCGATTGAGGGGAATGAAGTTACTTATATGGAAGTGGATGAGTCGGTGGCGAAGGCGGCGGAAGAACGGGCGAAGGAGAAGGCAGAAGCGGAAGATGATGCCGGTTCGGACAGTACAGGTCAGGGTGATAAAAGTGATGGCGGCACAGGTTCAGCAGGTCAGAGTGATAAGAATGATGGCGGCACAGGTTCTGCAGGTCAAAGTGATAAGAGCGGCGGCATAGGTTCAGATGAAGATAAATCCGGTATAGGAACACCACCGGATATGGATGGATCATCCGGTGGAGATCAGACGCCTCCGGATATGGACAGCACCGAGATGCCGCAGGGCGCACCGGGCGGCATGTCCGATATGACAGGCGAGACAGTCACAACTATGATACCTGTTGGCGTAACCGTACATACAACATCAGACACTACGACCACTTTTTCACGCCTTGCCTCAGGTGATCTGCTAAAAATATTGGTAGAAACAGATAGTGACGGAAATGAAATAATTGAAGAAATCTGGATGTTACAGTAACGCAGCCATACGAGCCACACAGAAAGGAGCACACATGGACGCAGCACAAATCCTAAAACCATTTGCACATGAAAATATACCGGCAGACATCGAAAAATCTGCCGCAGCAGAACACCTGTCTGAGATCATCACGATGAAAAATGTCAACAAATCATACAAGATGGGATCTGGTTCCCTGCATGTATTAAAAGACATTTCCCTGACCGTCGAACAGGGAGAATACCTTGCCATCTTAGGGCCATCCGGTTCCGGCAAAAGTACCCTGATGAATATCATCGGCTGCATGGATGTCTTAGACGAGGGAACCTATAACCTTGACGGTGTGGAGATCGAAAAGGCAAAGGAAAAAGAACTGACCAATATCCGTAACCAGAAGATCGGGTTCATTTTCCAGAAATATCATCTGATCCCGACCTACAATGTACTTCAGAATATTGTCATGCCGCTTCTGATGCGTGGAATGACCTTGAAGGATGCAAGAGATGCCAGCATGGATACCATTGCAATGTTAGGGCTTGCAGAGCGAATCGACCACAAACCGAATGAGCTTTCCGGCGGTCAGCAGCAGCGTGTTGCAATCGCGCGTGCCTTGGTCGGACAGCCGGCGATCCTCTTGGCAGATGAGCCGACCGGAGCCTTAGACCGCAACAGTGGAAAAGAAGTGCTGAAACTATTTCAGTGTCTGAGTGATATGGGAAATACCATCGTTATGATCACGCATGATTTAAGCGTTGCCGAACATGCGAAGAGAGTGGTACGTATCGTGGATGGGGAACTCTATGAAAATTAGAGGTGGTTTTCATCTGTCCTGTGTGGTATGTTAATATAAAAGGCATTTGGTTTACAATAAAAACAAGGAGAGCCGCACATGACAAACGAAGAGATCTGCGCATGGCTAAAGGCAGAAGCAGAACCAAAATTTCAGAAGTTTACATCCGGTCTGATCCCCGGAACAGATCCGATCATAGGTGTGCGTATCCCAAAGCTGCGCACTCTTGCAAAAAAGATTGCAAAAGAGGACTGGCGCGGGTATTTAGAACACGCTGCCTGCGATACTTATGAGGAGATCATGCTGCAGGGACTCGTACTCGGATATGCAAAAGGAGAGATCGATGAGCTTTTGGAATATGTGCGGGCATTTATCCCGAAGATCCATGACTGGTCGGTCAATGACTGCTTTTGTGCAACTTTTAAAATTGCGCAGAAACACCGCGAAAAAGTCTGGAATTTTCTGATGCCGTATGCGAAATCGGATCAGGAATTTGAGCAGCGCGTCGTTTCAGTCATGCTGATGGATCATTTCCTGACAGAAGAATATATTGCGCGCGTGCTGTCTGTGTGGGACAGGCTCGACCATCCGGGATATTACAGGAAAATGGGAGTTGCGTGGGGCGTTGCAACTGCATATGCAAAGTACCCAAAGGAAACACATGCATTTTTACTGGAGAATCATTTGGATGACGAAACATACAATAAGGCGATCCAGAAAATGATCGAATCTTACCGGATATCGGCGGAGGATAAAGAGATATTGCGCGGAATGAAAAGGAAACTGCAAAAATAAGTGATATTGTGCGGAATGAAAAGGAAATTGTAAAAATAAAAGGGGAGCAGTAGCATGAGTGTTGATACACAAAAAATCATAGAGATCGTAAAACAGGTCAAACCGTTATTTTTAGACCGTGAGGGCTCATCACAGATCAAGGTAAAGGGTGTTGCGGATTTTGTGACACAGATCGATTTTAAAGTGCAGGAGCAGGTAAAAACCGCACTCTATGAACTGTACCCGGAAATTCAGTTTATGGGGGAGGAAAAGGACAACAGCGATATTGACTTTGACGGTGATGTCTGGATCTTAGATCCGGTGGATGGGACGACCAACCTGATCCATGATTTCCGAAACAGTACACTTTCACTGGCACTTGCAGGAAAGGGTGTACTAACGCTTGGAATCATATATCATCCGTATTCTGATGAAATATTTGTGGCAGAACGGGGAAAGGGAGCATTGTTAAATGGCAGTCCAATCTCCGTCAGCAAAAGGCAGAATTTTTCCGAGTGTCTGATCTCCATAGGAACAAGTCCATATTACCGCGAACTTGCAAAAGAAAATTTCAGAATTTTTGAAAAGGTATTTACGGATTGTGCGGATATCCGAAGACTTGGTTCCGCGGCATTAGAACTTGCCTATGTGGCGGCAGGAAGGATCGATGCATATTTTGAACGCAGTTTAAAACCGTGGGATTATGCAGCCGGAATGCTGCTTGTGGAAGAAGCGGGTGGAAAAGTCACGGATTATAAAGGAAAACCGGTGGATATCACCGGAAATTCCGATATTGTGGCGGGAAACCGGGCGATCGGGGAGATGCTGGTAGAGAAATATTTGTAAAAAAGGGAGTCAACATGACTGACTCCTCTTTTAGGGTATCTTCTGTAAATATATGAGTTTCATATCCTCTCGATTTTTAAAATTTTTGTTCTTTCGCCGGATATTATATTTCCGGTGTTTCTACCATAGTTTTTCTCGACATCATCCTCTTTTCGTTACTTGTTTTCTTAGTTTTTATATTTTCTGCTTAACAAGCATAATTATAAGGCGCGTTTTATATATAAACAATATAAATTCTTCTTGACAAGCATATTTTATGGATGGAGAACATGCATGAAAGCATTTTGGTATAACGATGATCGTAAAAATGTATGTGGCATCAAGATACGAGAACTTCGCAAGGAAAAACATCTTTCCACAAAAAAATTAGAGATTATTTTTTATGTGTTATCCGACTACGTTTTTGTGCAATAATTACAAATATCATTAAAATAACGTCTTTTTGATGACATAGTATAAGCAATATGCTAAAATCCATTCAAAGCATGACATTCTGAATTATCTACACGGGCATATACGCCATTCTATTCACAGATCAAAATCATAAGAATTTTCAATGCTTTTATTATCCATACATTTAAGCAGGGAGAATTCTAAAAACGCAGAGATTTCTCCCAGATAACACAGAGGAGGAGAAATGAATGGGGACAGCGGACATCGTAACAAAAGAGTATATGAGGGAAAATACCGTATTTGCGGATGCATTTAATTACCTGATCTACAATGGAAAAAAGGTGATTGACCCGGCAAATCTGAAAGAGATCGATCCGACAGAGATTGCACTGCCGTTTGATGATGAAGCAAAAGCCGGTAAAGAAAAAGATGGTGAAGATAAGAATAGAAAAGCGCAGGGAACAGAGTGGAGTTCTGTGAAAAATGAATCGGTGAGAAAGAAAACTGCCGGCAGAGCAGGCAAAAAAACAGATACAGTGCAGAGATACCGTGATCTTTTAAAATTTGCGGTAATCAAACAGGATGAAAGAACGTCCTATGTTCTTTTGGGCATCGAAAACCAGACGGATGTCCATTATGCGATGCCTGTCAGAAATGCCATCTATGATGCCCTGCAATATGGCAGACAGGTGGCGGACATAGCTGCCGGACACCGCCGGAACAAAAATGATTTTTCGGGAAAAAATAATGGTGAGTATCTGTCCGGATTTTTAAAGGAAGATCATATCAGACCGGTGATCACACTTGTGATTCATTTTGGAGCAGAGGAATGGGATGGTCCGTTATCATTGCACGAAATGATGTCGACAAGAGATATGGAACTCTTAAGTTTTGTGGAGAATTACCGGATTCATCTGATCGATCCGGCGAAGTTGACGG
>OBVG01000880.1_pt1 | contig 16313 bp, 13 predicted proteins | sample 1501271 | NCBI WGS metagenome assembly OBVG01 (sample SAMEA2579934, study PRJEB22360) | human gut metagenome | biome: human gut; feature: human-associated habitat; material: faeces | place: Denmark | collected 2008/2010 | reverse complement strand
CATTTGGGTTACGTGCTTTGATTTTTTCTAAAGCATAGATAATTTGGTCAACTTGCTCAGCTGAACCTAAATAGCCAGAAAGCAACGCATCACATTCTTGCAGTTTTCCAATAGCATCTAAACCGTTAGCAATTTCACCAATTTGCTCTTGTGGGATGACCATTCCCGTCCATTTGCCATATTGAGTGTGATTAGAGAATTGCACGGTATTGAGTGCCCACACGTCTACACCTAAGAGCTGCATTGGAAAGGTCGCAGATTTATTACCAGCGAAACCATAAACTACGTGAGATTGGATTGCTAATACGTTTTTCATTTTGAGTTCTCCTTTTATATTATTTTAGGCATTGATGCTGTTTCTTGCATCCATGCTACATTTTTTCAAAACACAAAAAAGAGCGGTTAAACTAACCGCTCTTTTTCTATTTTATTAACAATAACCGTAAGACATTAAACGTTCATAACGTCTTTCTAATAAGCCCTCTTTGTCGAAGGTATCGAGTTCGTTTAGTTCTTCAACAAGGCATTGTTTTAAATTACGTGCCATTTCATGATAATTACGATGCGCACCACCTAATGGCTCTTGAACGATATTATCAATTAAACCTAACTCTTTTAAACGAGGTGCGGTTAAGCCCATGACTTCTGCTGCGGTTGACGCTTTTTCTGCGCTTTTCCATAAGATAGAAGCACAGCCTTCAGGTGAAATAACGGAATAAGTTGAATATTGCAACATATTCACTTTGTCACCTACACCAATGGCTAATGCACCACCGGAACCGCCTTCACCAATTACGGTACAGATAACAGGCACTTTTAAGGTAGACATTTCACGTAAGTTACGAGCAATCGCTTCAGATTGACCACGTTCTTCTGCACCAATGCCCGGGTAAGCCCCTGGTGTGTCGATAAAGGTAATGATAGGTAAGTTGAAACGCTCAGCCATTTGCATTAAACGTAACGCTTTACGATAGCCTTCAGGTGCTGGCATACCAAAGTTACGTGTTACTTTATCTTTTACTGTACGACCTTTTTGGTGACCGATAATCATTACTGGGCGACCATCTAAGCGAGCTAGACCACCTACGATTGCTTTATCATCTGCAAAGGCACGATCGCCTGCAAGTTCTTGGAAATCAGTAAAAATATGTTCGATATAATCAAGAGTGTATGGACGATTTGGATGACGTGCCATACGAGAAACCTGCCATGCATCAAGATTTGCAAAGGTTTTTTTGGTTAATTCATCGCTTTTCTTTTGTAAGCGTTTAATTTCATCGTGTAAATCAATTTTGTCATCAGATGCTGAACGTAGTGCTTCAATTTTGGCTTCAAGTTCAGCAATAGGTAATTCAAAATCTAAATATTCTTGGCTCATTTCTTATCCTAAAATATCGTCAAAAGTTGCCCGCACTTTATCAAGATTTAAGGTGCGGTGCAAATGGTTTTCACTGGTTGGAGCGGATTATAAATATTCCTTTTTTAGTAATGATAACAAAAACAAAAATGCGGAACAAATCACGACAGAAGGCCCCGCAGCGGTATCATAAAAGGCGGAAAGGAATAACCCGCCAACGACGGAAAGCATACTGATTAAAATCGCAATAAACACCATTTGTTCAGGTGTTTTGGCAAAACGTCTTGCTGTTGCGGCGGGAATAATTAATAGCGATGTAATAATCAGGGCCCCAACAAACTTCATACTTAAGGCAATCGTCAGTGCGGTCAAAATCATTAAGATGAATCGCATTTTTTTAATGTTAATGCCCTCCACTTGAGCCAGTTCAGGTGAAACTGTGGTGGAGAGTAAGGCTTGCCAGAAGTAAAGCAGTGTGCCTAATACAATAACAACACCCGCGCCAATATAAGGTAAATCGTTAAAATTAATGGCAAGCAAATCCCCAAAAAGATAACTCATTAAATCTACACGGACATTTTTAAGTAAGCCAACTGTGACTACACCAAGAGAAAGACAACTGTGTGCGATAATCCCTAAAAGGGTATCCACTGAAAATTGCGTGTTACTTTCGAGCCATACCATCAATACAGCGAGAATAATCGTCAAAATTACAATGGCAACATAAGGATTAATTTGTAGGAAAATCCCTAACGCCACACCAAGCAAGGCCGAGTGGGAAAGGGTATCACCAAAATAAGCCATTTTACGCCACACCACAAAAGCACCCAGTGGCGCGGTAATTAAGGAAAGCAGTAAGCCTGTAAGCAAGGCGGGAAATAAAATCTCAAACATGATTTTTCCTTATTGTTGGCATTCTGATGGATTGGCACTGCAACTACAAATATCGCCATGCATATTATGGTGGTGATTATGATGGTGCGTATAAAAGCCCATATTTTGTGAGATTTGATTGCCCCAAAGACGCATAAATTTGGGATCATTGGATAGGCTTTCTGGTGTGCCGGCACAGCAAATGTGTTGATTGATGCACAACACTTCTTTACTGTCCGCCATCACGATATGCAAATCATGGGAAACCATTAAAACCGCACAGTTTAAGGTTTGTTGAGTACGATGAATCAGCTGATAAAGTTCAGCTTGACCATTAATATCCACGCCTTGAGTTGGTTCATCTAGCACCAGTAAATTGGGTTTATTTAAAATCGCACGGGCCAATAATACACGTTGCATCTCGCCACCAGAGAGTTTTTGCATATTATTTTTTCTCAGATGCGTAATAGAAAGTTGCTCAAGTGCGGTTGATATTTCTTGTGTTTTAACACCTTTTTTGAGCGCAAGAAAACGCTCAACCGTCATCGGTAAGCTGTGATCGAGGTGAATTTTTTGTGGGACATAGCCAATTCTGACATTAGCGCTATAAATCACTTCACCAGATGTTGGTGTTTGTAATTTTAATAAGGTTTTTAAGAGGGTCGATTTCCCCCCACCATTTGGGCCTACAATGGTGATAATGGAATTAGGATAAATACTCAGATTAATATCCCGCAATGCCGTCTTTTGTTCAAAGACCACATTGATATTTTTCAGTGTAATTAATGGTGTGGGTTGGGCTGGTTGAATGGCGCGAATTTGCATAATTCCCCCTTTAAAAATGGCTCACTAAAATAGCTCATTTCCTTATTTTTCTCAAGAAATTCCGACTATGCCTAATATTTAGGCATAAGATTTTACATTTTTAGGGTAAAATGAATTTTTCCCAGAGTTTGTAGTCTGAAAAACGAAAATCTTTTTTATTCATTTTAAAGGTATCAAATGGTTCAACACGTTAAATTAGCCAGAGATAGACGGAAACGAAAATCCCGCATAAAAGCGGCGATTTTTTTCGCCGCACTTTTGCTTATTTTAACGGGCATTTTCCTCGCCTTTAAAGATACCGCTGATTATGATCCTTCTCTGCAAAGTAATCTTGAACCAGAGATGGTGGATAACGTTCAATATCAATCTCTTACACCTGAAAAAACAGAATCGGGCAATCCTCAATCTCAAGAAGGCGAACATCCTGAAACAAAACAACATGCTAATACGGAAGATGCAACCTCTTATGATGATGAACTTCAAGCCAAAGATGATGAAGTCGATGAAATCAAACCGCAATTTGACGATCTCAATGATTTACCAAAAGATGCTCAAGATGCGCTGAGCGGTATTTTAGATGTGGCCGATCAAGCATTACGTATCACCGATCAATTTAGCCATACTGTAGTACGTGGCGATTCATTAAAAGATGTGTTAGAGCTTTCAGGTTTAGAAGATGATACGGCGAAAGATTTGATTGCCGCGTATCCTGAATTAAAAACACTGCGTGCGGGTCAGCAGTTCTATTGGATTTTAGATAAAGAAGACCAACTAGAGTATTTAAACTGGTTGGTATCTGAAAAAGAAGAGCGCATTTATGAGCGCACTGAAGACGGCAAGTTTAAACGCCAAATCTTAGAGAAGAAAAGTATTTGGAAGAAAGAGGTGCTAAAAGGCACGATTAACGGATCCTTTGCTTCAAGTTTACGTGATTTAGGTTTGGATGGTCGTCAAATCAGCCAATTAAGCTCAGCATTACAATGGCAAGTAAGCCTTCAAAAACTCAGTAAAGGTACTAAGTTTGCGATTTTAGTATCACGTGAATATTTAGGCGATAAATTAACCGGTCAAGGTAACGTTGAAGCTATTCACATTATGGCAGATGGTAAGAGCTATTATGGTATTCAAGCAGCGAATGGTCGTTACTACGATAAGCAAGGGGAAACCCTTGGCAAAGGTTTTGCGCGTTATCCATTACAACGCCAAGCACGTATTTCGTCACCATTTAACCCAAATCGCCGCCATCCGGTAACGGGACGTGTTCGTCCGCATAAAGGGGTAGACTTTGCTGTTTCACCAGGTACGCCAGTTATTGCGCCAGCAGAAGGTGTGGTGGAAAAAGTGGCTTACCAAGCCGGTGGTGCAGGACGTTATGTGGTGATACGCCATGGTCGTGAATATCAAACGGTGTATATGCATTTAAGTCGTGCTTTAGTGCGTGCGGGCCAAACAGTGAAGAAAGGGGAGCGCATTGCATTAACTGGTAATACGGGTATTTCAACCGGTCCACACTTGCACTACGAGTTTCATATCAATGAGCGAGCGGTGAACCCGCTTACGGTGAAATTACCGGGTACCAGCAGCGGTATGGCAACTGCAGAGCGTAAGCAATTCTTAGTCCGAGCGAAAGAAGTTGAAAGAACATTAAAATTATAGTGAATAAAATGCGGTCAAATTTGACCGCATTTTTTATAGGCCTAAAAAATTAGCTGAAAACTGACCGCACTTCATCTTTTCTCTTTTTTCTCAATATGCTATTCTCTTTGCATTTTAGAATTATTCTCATTTTTATGATTAAGAGACGTTATCTGATTTTTCTTTTGATAGTGCTTTCCTTTATTTCACTTTTTCTCGGGGTAAGTACTGTTAATCTGCAAGGGTTACTGAATTTTGAAGGTAATCAATGGCAGATATTTTTCATCAGTCGTGTGCCTCGCTTAATCAGTATCTTGATTGCAGGTGCATCCTTAAGTATTTGTGGTTTAGTGATGCAGCAACTCAGTCGAAACCGGTTTGTTTCTCCCACCACTGCGGGCACCATGGATAGTGCAAGATTAGGGATTTTAATGGCAATGCTGTTTTTCCCAACAGCTTCAATGTTGTTAAAAACCACCATTGCGGTGATTGTATCTTTCCTTGGCACATTGTTATTTATGACGATTCTGTCCCGTTTGAAATTCAAGGACACGATTTTTGTGCCTTTAGTGGGGATTATGTTCGGTAATATCATCAGTTCAATTACTGCCTTTATCGCTTACAAAGAAGATTTATTGCAAAACTTATCCGGATGGCTGCAAGGAGATTTTTCCCTTGTGATGTCTGGCCGCTATGAATTGTTGTATTTCAGTATTCCTACACTCATCGTGGCTTATTTATTTGCGCATCGTTTTTCTATTGTCGGGATGGGGAAAGATTTTGCGGTTAATCTCGGTCTAAATTACAACCAAGTACTTTATCTCGGTCTGCTCATTGTGGCAGTGGTCTCTTCGATTATTATCGTGTCTGTTGGCGTGATCCCTTTCTTGGGGTTAATTATCCCGAATATTGTCACCCTTTATTTAGGGGATAACTTGAAGAAAGTGTTATCTCATACGGCCTTGCTAGGCGCTGTATTTGTTTTATTTTGCGATATTTTAGGTCGAAGTGTGATTTATCCTTATGAGATTTCCATTAATGCCGTGGTGGGTGTATTTGGCAGTGGGATCTTCTTATTTTTATTATTAAAGCGGTATAGAAATGGCTAAGAAATCTTCTTCTCAACTGATTGTATTGTCGTTGTTAGCCATTGTTTCTCTTGCACTTTATTTAGGCTACAACTTACCAAACCGTTGGCAATATGCCTTGGAAAATCGTGCCTTATCCTTAATTGCGATTGTGATTACAGGTGCGGCAATTGCACTTGCTACGATGATTTTCCAAACGGTTGTGAATAACCGAATTCTCACGCCGAGTATTTTAGGGTTAGATTCGCTGTATTTACTGATTCAAACGGCGATTATTTTCCTTTTCGGTTCAAGCACATTGCTTTCCATGAATTCCATTGCATTGTTTGTCTTGTGTACGGGATTAATGATGGCGTTTTCATTAGTGCTTTATCACTTCCTGTTTAAGAAAGAGAACCAAAATATTTTCTTCTTGTTGCTTGTCGGGATTATTTTCGGCACCTTCTTTGGTAGTTTAACGACGTTTATGGAAGTGTTGATTGACCCAAATGAATTCCAGATCGCTCAAGATATTGGCTTTGCAAGTTTCAACCGAATCAATACTCAAATCTTATGGGTCGCATTAGCCATTTTAGTGGCGACGATTGTTTTCAGTTTGAAATATTGGCATTGCTTTGATGTGTTGGCGTTAGGGCGAGAAAATGCCATTAACTTAGGGATCGATTATCAAAAGACCTTAAAAGTCCTGTTAATTCTCGTGGCAATTTTAACATCAGTATCGACCGCACTTGTTGGCCCACTTACTTTCCTTGGGTTATTGGTAATGAATGTGACTTTTGAATTTATTCGTGATTATCGCCATAAGGTGCTTATTCCTGTTGCGATGTTAATTTCCATTATTACCTTGGTTTTAGGGCAATTATTGGTGACGCATATTTTTACGTTCCGCACGACATTAAGCATCATCATTAATTTTGTCGGTGGCGTGTACTTTATTTATTTGTTATTAAGAGCAAACAAAAAATGGCAATAGAAATTCGCAATATTACTAAAAGTTACGGAAGCAAAAAGGTGGTGGATAATGTGTCCGTCACCATTCCTACGGGGAAAATTACGTCTTTTATCGGGCCGAATGGCGCGGGGAAGAGTACGGTGCTGTCTATTATGAGCCGTTTGTTGAATGCTGATAGTGGCGAGATCTATCTCAACGGTGAATTGCTCAATCGTAAGAAAAGTAGCGATATTGCGAAACAACTTGCGATTTTAAAGCAAACTAACAACATTAATTTGCGTCTAACCATTGAAGATTTAGTCGCTTTTGGGCGTTTTCCTTATAGCAAAGGAAACTTAACCCAAACTGACCGCACTTTTATTGATAATGCCATTGCCTATATGAATTTAGATGATATTCGTCATCAATATATCGACAACTTAAGTGGTGGTCAGCGACAACGCGCTTATATTGCGATGACGCTTGCACAAGATACGGATTATATTTTATTGGATGAACCATTAAATAATCTGGATATGAAACATTCAGTGCAGATCATGCAAGTTTTGCGCAAATTAGCGACAGAACTCAACAAAACCGTGGTGATTGTGATTCACGATATTAATTTTGCCTCTTGTTACTCAGACTACATTGTTGCCATGAAAAATGGAAAATTAGTGCACCAAGGGGAAGTTAACCACATTATGCAATCGCCCGTGCTACAAGATATTTATGATATGTCGATACCTATTCAGGATATCGACGACCATAAAATTGCCGTTTATTTTAGATAAATAAGGAAATCTTCATGAAAAAAACATTATCAACTTTAGCACTTTCACTCTTTGCATTTACCGGTATTGCACAAGCTGCAGATATTACCGTTGAAAATGCCGCTGGAAAACAGGTTGTGCCACAAAATCCACAGCGAGTCATTGTGCTTGATTTTGGTGCGGCAGATACGCTTCGTGCATTAGGTGTGCAAGATAAAATCGTGGGTTTCCCACAAAGTGGAAAAATTCCAAACTATCTTTCAGAATTTGCAGACAAAAAATATAAGAATGTCGGTGATTTGAAAGAACAATCATTGGAGCAAATTAACGAACTCAATCCGGATTTGATCATTGCGTCTAAACGTCAAGAAAAAATGATCGACAAATTTAAAGAAATCGCACCAGTATTTAATGTTGAAAATGACTACAACAATTACTACCCGAGTTTTCAACAAAATGTGACCGCACTTGGTCAGATCTTTGGTAAAGAAAATGTTGCGAAAGAAAAACTTTCAGCATTAGAAAGTAAGGTTGACCAAGTCACCAAAGATGCGAAAGGTAAAACCGCCTTATTGGTACTTGTCAATGAAAGTAAAATCAGTGCCTTTGGTGATGGTTCTCGCTATGGTATGGTGTATCAAAAATTTGGTTTTAAACCGATTGATGAAAGCATCAAATCGTCTACACATGGACAAAGCGTTGGTTTTGAATATATCTTAGAAAAAAATCCAGACTTTTTACTTGTCGTGGACCGTACCGCGGCGATTACAGAAAAAGCCAACAATGCACAAAAAGTATTGGATAACGATATCATCAAACAAACCAAAGCGTATAAAGATGGACACATTGTGTATCTTGATGCAGCCAATTGGTATCTTGCGTTTGGTGGTTTAGAAAGCATGGAAACCATCGCACAAGAACTTGATCGTGCAGTGAAAAAATAATACAAAAAATCATCTAAAAGGGCAGTCAAGGATTGCCCTTTTTATATGTAAATTAATCTTTACACATGTCAATAAACTTCCTATCATATCGGCATCACTTAATAAAACAGAGCTTATTTTATGCTGACATTTAATCCACAAGATCCTTTTTCTTGCTTTGTCACTCAAAGCCTCTCCATGAAAAGTGCGGTCGAAAATGCACAACGTTTTGCGATGTTTGATGTGCCGCTTTTAATTCAGGGCGAAACGGGCACGGGTAAAGATTTATTAGCAAAAGCTTGTCATTTTGCGAGTTTGCGCCGTGAGAAAAAATTCATTGCAGTAAACTGTGCAGGCCTGCCGGATGAAGATGCGGAAAGCGAAATGTTTGGGCGTAAAGTGGGTGACAGTGAAACCATCGGTTTTTTTGAATATGCTCACGAAGGCACGGTGTTGTTAGATGGCGTTGCCGAGCTTTCATTAAGTTTACAGGCAAAATTATTGCGCTTTTTAACGGATGGTTCTTTCCGTCGAGTGGGTGAAGAAAAAGAACATCATGCAAATGTTCGGGTGATTTGTACTTCACAAGAACCGATGGAAAAGCTGTTAGAACAAGGGAAATTGCGCAGTGATTTATTCCATCGCTTAAATGTCTTAGCACTAAATGTACCGCCATTGCGTGAGCGAGTTGAAGATATTCAGCCTTTAACGGAAAGTTTTTTACAAGACATTAGCACGCATCTTAAGATTCCAATGCCGCAATATGATGCTGATTTTTTGAATTATTTGAAAGGGCAGCCTTGGAAAGGTAATGTGCGAGAGCTTTACAATGTGTTGTATCGTGCCTGTTCTTTAGCGAAAAATAATCAGCTTGATATTGAAAGTTTAAATTTAAAACCCGTACAAAGTGCGGTCATTTCTGCGGATGATTTTGGTGAGCAAACCCTGGATGAGATCATGGGACAATATGAGGCGAGTGTATTGCGTGCTTTTTATGCTCAGTATCCAAGTACGCGAAAATTGGCACAACGATTAGGCGTATCGCACACGGCGATCGCCAATAAATTAAAACAATACGGTATTAGTAAATAATTTCTGACAGTTTAGGGAATTGTTTACAAAGTTTGAGCCATTCGACTTTATCAATTTGTACATTGAGGATAAATTCACCTTCATCCGAAATTTGTTCGTGACGAATGCTATCTAATTGATAGAGCGCGTGGCGAATTTTGCCCTCTTGTGGGAGCAGTGTGAGGGTGAAAGAAAGTATCTCGTTTTTCAACCGCACTTTAATGGCTTCAAGTAGGAGATCTAATCCCTCACCTGAATGTGCGGAAAGATAAACGGCAACGGGCTTATTCTCGTCATCATATTCAATATGGGGCGCCACATTTTCCAATAAATCGATTTTGTTATATACCAGCAATGCAGGCACTTTGTCTGCTTTAATTTCTTCCAACACTAAATTCACGGCTTCGATATTTTCGATCTTTCGAGCGTCTGCCGCATCAATGACGTGCAATAACAAACTGGCTTCTACCGTTTCTTGTAACGTAGATTTAAAAGCGGAAACTAAATCATGGGGGAGTTGGCGAATAAAACCAACGGTATCAGCAAGAATCGCTGTACCGACATCTTGAATTTGTAAACGTCTTAATGTGGGATCGAGCGTCGCGAAAAGCTGATCTGCCGCATAGACATTGGCTTGTGTGATGAAATTGAATAGTGTTGATTTCCCCGCATTGGTATAACCAACCAAAGAAATGGTAGGAATATCCGCTTTTTGTCGGGTTTGGCGATTTTGATTACGTTGTTTTTCGACTTTTGCCAAACGATTTTGCAACTGTGCAATACGCACCTTGATTAAACGGCGATCCGTTTCTAATTGCGTTTCCCCTGGACCACGTAATCCAACCGCACCTTTTTGCTGATCTAAGCCTGTTTTTCGACGAACTAATCGAGTGGATAAATGCTTGAGTTGGGCTAATTCAACTTGCAATTTACCTTCGTGTGAGCGGGCTCGTTGGGCAAAAATGTCTAAAATCACCCCCGTGCGATCCACTACGCGGCATTGGCAGATGCTTTCCAAATTACGGGTTTGTGCAGGGGTTAATTGATGATTCACCAAAACAACATCGGCATCTAAGGCTTTCACTGCATCCGCAATTTCTTGCGCTTTCCCTTCACCAACAAAATACTTTGCTTGTGGCGTGGCACGGCTTGTGGTGATGATTTGTAAAATTTCAACATTGGCAGATTCTGCTAAAAGTTGGAATTCTTGTAGATCTTCAATGTTTTTATTTTGAGAAAAGAAAACATGCACGACGACAGCTTTATCTTTTGCCGATTGGCTATTGTCGCCTGTTTTAGATGACGAAAGTGCGGTTGAAATTTCAGGTGAATTTTCAACCGCACTTAAATTGATGAAATCGTTCATTGAACAGAATTATTCTGCTTGTGTTTCTACTTCCGCTACAGCATCAGAAGTTTGTGCTGCATGATGACCGCTATTATTATTGTGGTGAGAAACAGAACGTGCTGGAACTACAGTCGAAATTGCGTGTTTGTACACCATTTGATTAACCGTGTTTTTTAATAAAATCACGAATTGGTCGAATGATTCGATTTGACCCTGTAATTTAATCCCATTAACGAGATAAATCGAAACAGGAATACGTTCACGGCGTAACGCATTCAAATAAGGATCTTGTAATGATTGTCCTTTTGCCATTTTGCTATCCTTTGTTGTTATATGTTAATTAATGATAGAAACGAGTTGTCTCCGTCATCAAATATAGCAATAAACATTTTTCTTGTCTATGGGTTTATCTCTTTGCTTTCACGCAGTTTTTTCAGAATTGTTTTCATTTTTTCGTCTAGTTGAGCATTGAGTCGTAATATTTCACCCGTTTTAGGGTGCTCAAAGCGAATGGAAAACGCATGTAAAAACAAGCGATTAAGCCCGAGATCTTGCATATATTTATCAAATTCTTTATCACCGTATTTATCATCCAGTGCAATCGGGTGGCCTGCATACTGGGTATGAACTCGGATCTGATGGGTTCGTCCCGTTACAGGCGACGCTTTTACTAAGGTCGCATTTTGATAGCGTTCTTCGATGGTAAATCGCGTTTCTGAAGGTTTACCTTGCTCACTGACTTTAACGATGCGTTCACCACTAGCCAGTTCATTTTTCAATAAAGGCGCTTGTACAACTTTTACATGAGATTGCCATTGGCCGCGCACGAGTGCGAGATAATCTTTTTGTACCGTTTTAACACGAAGTTGTTCGTGTAAATTGCGTAAGGCAGAGCGTTTCTTCGCCACTAATAAGATACCCGATGTATCTCTGTCTAAGCGATGAACCAATTCTAAAAAGCGGGCTTCAGGACGTAATGCACGCAAGGCTTCAATCACGCCAAAATTCAAGCCACTCCCGCCATGAACCGCAATGCCAGAAGGTTTATTCAATACTAATAAACACTCATCTTCAAAAAGAATATGGCTTTCAAGAGAGGCAACTTTATTCAGATTTTTAGAAATTGGGGCAGTATTTTTTTCAGAAACACGAACTGGTGGTACACGTACCACATCACCATTTTGTAATTTATATTCAGGTTTGATTCGCCCTTTGTTCACACGCACTTCGCCTTTACGTAGAATGCGATAAATCAAACTTTTTGGCACACCTTTTAATTTTGCCAATAAATAATTATCAATGCGTTGTCCTGCTTCATCCTCAGAAATGGTGAGCATTTTGACGGATTGATTGATGATTTTTTCTTGTTTTTCAGTCATTGAATCTGTCCTTTAAAAATTGGGCTGAATCATATCACAATATCCCTGGTGATAATAGCAAGAATGCCTTGCTAATTTAGCCCTGAATGTGGATAATAGAGCGTCTTTCTGCGCCTCAAATTTGGCATTTAGAAAGCGATTTTGTATGTTGGTCAAAACTCAATGCGGCGAATGGCATAAGACATTGATAATCAACATATTTTTATTGAAGATTAACGCTTCCTTGCAATGCGTAATTAACACACCGCATTGTTTTACGAAAATTGTCTTAGATAACAATTGAGTATGCTATCAATGCACCCAGCAACACACAGTCGTGAGATTGACTGTTCGCGAGAAACACGAGGTCGATGGCTAAGGTCAGTAAATCTGTAAAGTGCGGTTAATTTTCAAGGTATTTTAGATAATTCAAATGAGAAATTGACAATGAAAAGAATGTTAATCAATGCGACTCAAAAAGAAGAGTTGCGCGTTGCGTTGGTCGATGGCCAGCGTTTATTCGACTTGGATATTGAAAGTCCGGGTCACGAACAGAAAAAAGCGAATATTTACAAAGGGAAAATCACTCGCGTAGAGCCGAGTTTAGAAGCTGCCTTTGTAGATTATGGTGCAGAGCGCCATGGCTTCCTTCCTTTAAAAGAAATTGCCCGCGAGTATTTCCCTGCTGATTATGTGTTCCAAGGTCGTCCAAATATCCGTGATATTTTGACCGAAGGCCAAGAAGTGATCGTTCAGGTGAACAAGGAAGAACGCGGCAATAAAGGCGCAGCCTTAACCACTTTTGTTTCCCTTGCCGGTAGTTATTTGGTGATTATGCCAAACAATCCGCGTGCAGGTGGTATTTCTCGCCGTATTGAAGGCGATGAACGTATCGAATTAAAAGAAGCATTGAGTTCTTTAGATGTACCAGAAGGCGTTGGCCTTATCGTGCGTACAGCGGGTGTGGGTAAATCACCAGAAGAATTACAATGGGACTTAAAAGTACTTTTACATCATTGGGAAGCGATCAAACAAGCTTCACAAAGTCGTCCGGCGCCATTCTTAATTCACCAAGAAAGTGATGTGATCGTTCGTGCGATCCGTGATTACTTGCGTCGTGATATCGGTGAGATCTTAATTGATAGCCCGAAAGTATTTGAAAAAGCAAAAGCGCACATCAAACTTGTGCGTCCAGATTTCATCAATCGTGTGAAACTGTATCAAGGCGAAGTGCCGTTATTTAGCCACTACCAAATTGAGTCACAAATTGAATCAGCTTTCCAACGTGAAGTGCGTTTACCTTCTGGTGGTTCGATTGTGATCGATGTGACAGAAGCGTTAACGGCAATCGATATCAACTCGGCGCGTTCGACTCGTGGTGGCGATATTGAAGAAACCGCATTAAATACCAACCTTGAAGCAGCAGATGAAATTGCTCGTCAATTACGTTTACGTGACTTAGGTGGGTTAGTGGTCATCGATTTCATCGATATGACACCTGTTCGTCACCAACGTGAAGTAGAAAACCGTATCCGTGATGCGGTACGTCAAGACCGTGCGCGTATTCAAATTAGCCGTATTTCTCGCTTCGGCTTATTGGAAATGTCACGTCAGCGTTTAAGCCCATCACTAGGTGAGTCTTCTCATCATGTGTGTCCACGCTGTCAAGGTACGGGTAAAGTGCGCGATAACGAAAGCTTATCGCTTTCAATCTTACGTTTAATCGAAGAAGAAGCATTAAAAGAGAATACCAAACAAGTACACACTATCGTGCCGGTACAAATTGCGTCTTACTTACTTAACGAAAAACGTAAAGCAGTAAGCAGCATCGAAAAACGCCATGATGTAGAGATTATCGTGGTGCCAAATGAAGCGATGGAAACCCCGCACTTCAGCGTGTTCCGCGTGCGTGAAGGTGAAGAGCTGAACGAACTAAGCTACAACTTAGCAAAATTCCATGAGGCACAAGACGATGCATTCGTACCAGAAGAATCCCTTGTTTCACGTAATATTGAAACGGCAGCTGTGACCTCTGAGCAAGTGATGGAAAGTGCTGCAGTATCGCTATCGATCCCAACGGCAGCACCAGCACCAGTTGAGCGTAAACCAGAGGGACCATCCTTGTTTGCGAAAATTGTTGCTGCAATTAAAGGTTTATTTGCTTCTGAGCCAAAAGAAGAAGAGAAAAACCAAACCAATCGTAATAATCGCAACGGAAATCGTAATAATCGTCGTAATCAAGATCGTCGTAATAATCGTCGTTCTCGTAACGAAAATAGCGACAACGCGAAAAATACAGACGAAGAAAATGCACGTCCAACTCGTGAGCGTGTGAATAATCGTCGTAATCGTCGCAACGTTAATGAAGAGGTTATTTCAGAAAGTGCGGTTAATTTAGCGAATGTTTCTGATGATAATCGTCAAGAAGAAAAAGCAGAGAAACCTGTAGCTGAGCGTCGTCAACGTCGTGATTTACGTAAACGCGTTCGCATTGATGACAATGCAAATAACGCCAATGAGAATGTGATTGAAGCGGTTGAAGTTCCTGCGATTAAAAATGAAGTAGTTGAAAACAACGCTGTTGATAATACAGAAGATAAACCACGTCAAGAACGTCAGCGCCGTACACCTCGTCATTTACGTGCATCGAATAATCAACGCCGTCGCCGTAATGAAGTGAAATCCCCAATGCCATTATTTGCGGCGGTAGCTTCACCAGAATTAGCAAGCGGTAAAGTATGCATTGATTATTCTGCGGTGAATGCACCGAAAGAAAATAATTTCTTATCGGTAGATGAGTTGCTTGAGCAAGAAAAAACGAAAAAAGGTGTGATTACGCCTGCAACAGGTATTGTTGTGGAAGAGAAATCAGTTGAAGCACAACCTGCGTTAGATTTCATTACTCAACCTGCAAATGAAGCGGTTCAACAGAAAGTGCAAGAATCATTAGAACGTTTGCATCATAAATCAGAACCTGTTGCTCAAGTCGCAACTGCAGAAGTTGAACCACAAGAAAAAGCAAAATTTGTAAGTTCTTATGTGTTCACTGGTCGTGCAGGTACTATTTCAGCCGTACCACATACAAAAGCAGCGATGACATTAGCGAAAGCCCCTGATGATGAGTCTAAACCATTCCCAATTGTAGAATGGACGGAGTCTCGTTATTACTTTAATGGTAAAGGCGCAGCAGGCCATCATAGTGCAATTAGTCATATTTATTCTGAACCGACACAAGCGAAAGCAGAGTAATATCCTAATAATAAAGACGGAACCAATAGGTTCCGTTTTTTATTTTGTGTATTTTTAAAACATTGTGATTTAAAAGTAGTCAGTCAGATAATTTTTTTATTTTCTTGCTTGACGGGGTGGGGGAAAAAACGTATTATTCACCTCGCTTAAATCACGGAGGAATGGTCGAGTGGTTGAAGGCACCGGTCTTGAAAACCGGCGAGGGTTTACGCCCTCCGTGAGTTCGAATCTCACTTCCTCCGCCATCAAATTCAAAAAATCCCTAAGTCGAAAGATTTAGGGATTTTTGCTTTTCAGTCTATTAAAAATATCTTATTTTTTGACCGCAATTTCTTGGGCCTCTTTAAAGGCAAGGTATTCTTCTAAGGTCTCAATCGCTTCTAAACATTTTTGACGGCGCGTTAAATAAATTGCGGCTGTTTGCTTATGTATATCTCGTTGAATATCTGTTTGTGCCGTATCCTCTTGTGCTTTAGCTTCTTCGTATTTTTCCGTGAGTTGCTGCAAGGCCTCATAATATTTCTCTAAACGCTCTCTTGGAGGGAGACGATGAATGCTATGTTGTGATTTACTACTTGCAACTTGGGGCTCTGTTATTTTCGGCTGAATGGGCTTTTTATGCTTGCGATTCATGGCTTCAGTCAAGGCGGTACATTGCCCTAAAAGATGTTCTGCCATAAATACAATTTGCTCTTCATTTTGATGGGGGATACTAGATAGCTTAGTTAAGCTTTGTTGGATTTCTTTGAGATAAAAACCGACGGTTTCAAAATCTTCGGTAAATAAAGTGCGGTTAAATTTCGCGTTGATTTTTTTATCAGAGTCAGTTTGATAGGCTTGAGTCAGTTGCTGTACTTTTTGCTCGAGCGTATTGAGTAATGA
>OBVG01000874.1_pt1 | contig 16451 bp, 16 predicted proteins | sample 1501271 | NCBI WGS metagenome assembly OBVG01 (sample SAMEA2579934, study PRJEB22360) | human gut metagenome | biome: human gut; feature: human-associated habitat; material: faeces | place: Denmark | collected 2008/2010 | reverse complement strand
TTAACCGCACTTTTGTTTTTCTTTCATTAATCCACAATTCGTAAATGAGATGCTGATTTCTGTGGTTTCTTTTCAGCTTTAGGCTTATCTACCGCTTCTGCAAAACTTAATGGCTGTTCTGATGTTGGCTCACGATTTAATTCATCGTAAATTTCTTCTGGCTCAAACATCACGCCATCACCATTTTCACGTGCATAAATAGCTAAAGCGGCGCCCATCGGAATATATAACTCACGAGCCACACCTTTGAAACGTGCATTAAACTGAATAAAGTCATTGGTTAATTGCAAATTACCTGTCGCCCCAGCAGAAAGATTTAAGACGATTTGTCCATCTTTCACGTATTCTACAGGCACATTGGTACCATAATAATTAGCATCCACCACTAAATATGGGGTGAAATCGTTATCCACTAGCCAATCATAGTAAGCTCTTAGTAAATAAGGGCGTTTTGGAGAAGGTGTGTGGGTCATTATTTATCATCCATTAAATTTTTAGGTGCAGCTTCACCTACAGATTGTAAGAATGAATCACGGCTAAATACACGATCCATATAGCCTTTGATTGCTTTGCTTCCTGTGCCACTGAATTCCACGCCCATATTGCGTAATTTCCATAATAATGGTGCTACGTAGCAATCGACTAAGCCAAACTCTTCACTCATAAAATAAGGGGTTTGTTGGAAGATAACCGATACCGCTAACAATTCTTCTTTTAGCTGTTTTAATGCTTCTTCACGTTCAACTTCCGTGCCTTTTTCAGCAATTTCTAATGTTGGGTACCAATCTTGTTCGATACGTAACATTAAAAGACGGCTTTTCGCACGAGAAACCGGATAAACTGGCATAAGTGGAGGATGTGGAAAACGCTCATCAAGATATTCCATAATGATGCGTGAGCTGAATAATACTAAATCACGATCCACCAAGGTTGGTAATGTGCCGTAAGGATTTAATTCCATTAAATCTTCTGATAATGCTTGCAGATCAACTTCTTCGTTTTCGTAAGCGACACCTTTTTCAGCTAAAACAATTTTTACCTGATGGCAGTAAATGTCATTTTTATTTGAAAAAAGAGTCATTACTGAACGTTTACTTGATGCATTGGACATTTATTCCTCCGAAGATCCAAACTAACTTATATACTTCTACTAAAAACGGGCGATTATTTTAACATAACCGATAGGTGAATTGCTAATAATTTCTTGTTTTTACTTTAAAATCAAACAATTATAAACGCATGATAAGAAATCAAAGAACGGGAATTTTTAATTAATTTGTTTTTTACAGACATAAAAAAAGCAGAGATTTCTCTCTGCTTTCTTGAAACGATAATAAAAAATTAACGTTTGGAGTATTGTGGACGACGACGTGCTTTGTGTAAACCAACTTTTTTACGTTCAACGCGACGTGCGTCACGAGTAACGAAGCCAGCTGCACGAAGAGCAGGACGTAAAGTCTCATCATATTCCATTAATGCACGAGTGATACCGTGACGGATTGCACCCGCTTGACCAGAAATACCACCACCTTTAACAGTGATGTATAGGTCTAATTTATCAGTTAATTCCACTAATTCTAACGGTTGACGTACGATCATACGAGCTGTTTCGCGACCGAAATATACGTCTAATTCACGTTGGTTGATAGTGATTTTACCACTGCCCGGTTTGATAAATACACGAGCTGAAGAGCTTTTGCGGCGACCAGTGCCGTAGTTTTGATTCTCTGCCATTTCCTAAACCTCGTGATTAAATGTCTAATACTTGTGGTTGTTGTGCTGCGTGTTGGTGTTCTGCACCTGCATACACTTTTAATTTACGGAACATTGCACGGCCTAATGGACCTTTTGGCAACATACCTTTAACCGCAATTTCAATCACCGCTTCAGGACGGCGAGCGATCATTTCTTTGAAAGTCGCTTGTTTAATACCACCTACATAGCCAGTGTGCCAGTAGTAAAGTTTATCTGTTTCTTTACGACCAGTTACTGCCACTTTGTCTGCGTTGATAACGATGATGTAATCACCAGTATCTACGTGTGGAGTGTACTCAGCCTTGTGTTTACCACGAAGACGGCGTGCTAATTCAGTAGCTAAACGACCTAAAGTTTTACCTGTCGCATCTACCACATACCAGTCACGTTTTACTGTTTCCGGTTTTGCTACAAAAGTTTTCATTAATTAATTACCAAAATATAAGTTTGATACCCAGTGTTTCATATCGAAACACAACCATTGATCTTAATCTACACCCCTTCGAGTGTGATCTCGATAAAATAATGCACGGTGGGAATCCGTGCATTTACAGGGTCGGCGTATTATACCTATTTTTAGAAAAAATGCTAACTTTTTGTGCAAATAAATTGATTTTCTTTTAAAATACAACGCACAATAAACAATCATTAATTTTATTCATTATTTTGATGAAATCATTGAAATTGACGCATATTAGTTCTTATCTTATGATAAGTACATTCTAATAAAAAACGTAAGAAGGCATGCTATGAGCTACGCAAACGAAATTAACACATTAAATCAACATCTTGCTGATACTAACAAAAAAATTAATGTCTCCTTTGAATTCTTTCCGCCTAAAAATGAAAAAATGGAAAGCATGCTTTGGGATTCCATCCATCGCTTAAAAGTATTAAATCCTAAATTTGTTTCCGTCACCTATGGTGCAAACTCTGGCGAACGTGATCGTACACATAGCATCGTGAAAGCCATTAAAGCAGAAACAGGCATAGAAGCCGCACCACATTTAACAGGTATTGATGCAACACCTGAAGAATTAAAAGAAATTGCAAAAGATTATTGGGATAGCGGTATTCGTCACATTGTGGCATTACGCGGTGATGAGCCAAAAGGCTATGCAAAAAAACCTTTCTATGCGGCTGATTTAGTTAAACTACTTCGCTCCGTAGCTGACTTTGATATCTCAGTTGCAGCATACCCTGAAGTTCATCCTGAAGCAAAATCAGCACAAGCAGATTTAATCAATTTGAAACGTAAAATTGATGCAGGTGCGAATCATGTCATTACTCAATTCTTCTTTGATATTGACAGTTATCTTCGCTTCCGTGATCGCTGTGCATCCATTGGTATTGAGGCTGAAATTGTTCCAGGTATTCTGCCTGTTACTAATTTCAAACAACTGCAAAAAATGGCATCATTTACGAATGTAAAAATTCCAGCATGGTTGGCTAAAGCATATGAAGGATTGGATGATGATCCTACTACTCGCAATCTCGTCGCGGCGAGTGTGGCAATGGATATGGTAAAAATCCTTTCTCGTGAAGGTGTGAATGACTTTCACTTCTACACGTTAAATCGTAGCGAACTCACGTATGCGATTTGTCATACATTAGGCATTCGCCCTACAGCAAATCCATAAAAGAAAAGTGCGGTTAAAATTAACCGCACTTTTTTATTTCCACTATACTCGTCTAACTTGCCAAAAAGCTTTTTTCCAATAAGGGCTATTCATCGAAGAATAAATCACACCACCTTTGGTTGAAGCATGTAAAAACTTATCTTCTTTCACATAAATTCCAACATGATAGCCATTTGGTCCTCGTCCCGTTTTAAAGAAAATTAAATCGCCAGTTTGGATATCTTCTTTACGAACAAGTTTTCCGTAACCAGCTTGATCTTTCGTCGTTCGAGGAAGATTGATATTAAAACGATCAAGAAAGGTCTTTTGCACAAAACCAGAACAATCAATACCATCACGAGACTGTCCACCTAAAATATAGGGTGTACCCGCCCATTCATATTGTTGTTCACTTAACATGGCAATGGCCATAATAGGATCACCAATCTGACCTTTATAGTTCATTGCATAATCTTCACGAACACCACTTGAACAAGCAAAAAGTAAAAAACTTCCTGCGACTAAAAAAGCACATTTAATCTTATTCATGTTCAATCCTGACAAAAGTGCGGTCAAAAACGACCGCACTTTTCTTACTATTGTTTTGGCTTGGTGTTTTCCACACGAGCACGTAATTTTTGCCCTGGCTTGAATGCCACTACACGGCGCGCAGAAACGGGAATACTTTCACCTGTTTTCGGATTACGCCCTGGACGGGAAGCTTTATTACGAAGTTCAAAATTACCAAAACCTGATAATTTCACTTCGCCACCAGATTCTAACGATAAACGAATTTCCTCAAAAAAGTCTTCCACTAATGCTTTAGCTTCAGCTTTTTGTAATTGATACTTATCTAATAAGTATTCAGTAATATCAATTTTTGTAATCGTTGCCATGTTAGTCTCCTGTTTAGTCTCTAAGCTCCGCATTAAAGCGTTGTTTAACTTCGTTTAATACAGCAGAGATTACCGCATTAATCTCATCATCTTCAAGCGTTTTTTCATTATCTTGAATGGTTAAACTGATTGCTAAGCTCTTATGTCCGCTAGCAACGCCAATGCCTTGATATACGTCGAATAAATTGACTTGTGTTAATTTTTCTCCGCCGGCTTGTTTACATGCTTCGATAATATCGCCTGCTGGCACATTATCGGCAACAACTAAAGCTAAGTCACGACGGTTTGCTGGGAATTTTGAAATCTCTTTGGCTTGAACTACTCGACGATTTGCAATGGCATCCCATAAAATTTCAAAAACAACCGCTTTGCCATTTAATCCTAATTTTTGAGCGATAAGTGGATGAATAGTTCCAATAAAACCAATTTCTTTTCCATCTAATTCAATTGAAGCAGATTGACCTGGGTGCAGTGCACTGTGTGCTTTTGCCACAAATTTAACTCGATTACCTACTTCGGTGAGAGAAAGAATACTTTCTAAATCACCTTTAAGATCAAAGAAATCTACATTTTCGGCCTTACCTGTCCAAGATTCAGATTTAGCTGTACCTGTAATTACACCAGCAAGAACAAACTCTTGGCGAATGCCAAATTCCGCATTTGCATCCGGAACAAAACGTAATCCCGTTTCAAATAAACGTACGCGGTTTTGTTGACGATTTTGGTTGTATAACACTGCACCGAGTAATCCACTTAACAATGAAACGCGCATTGCTGACATTTCAACTGAAATTGGGTTTGGCAATACAAGCGCTTCAATTTCTGGATGAAGTAAAGTCTGTACTTTTGGATCAACGAAGCTATAAGTAATCGCTTCTTGATAATCTGCATCCACAAGTGCGGTCTTAATTCGGCTTAATTCTAAATCGGCTTCCTTATGCTCACGCATACGAAGATGTGCTAATGGCGCATTATTTGGAATGCTGTTATAACCATAAATACGCGCTACTTCTTCAATTAAATCTTCTTCGATTTCAATATCAAAACGCCAGCTTGCAGAAGTCACGGTCCAAACATCATTAGCATATTTCACAGCAAAACCTAAACGCTCAAAAATCTCGGTCACGGTTTCAGTTTCGATATGATGACCTAATAAGCTATCTAATTTTTCACGACGTAAAGTGACTTCATTGACTTTTGGTAAATATTGCTCGCTCACGACTTCACAAATTTCGCCTGCTTCACCACCACAAATGTCTAGTAACAATGCTGTTGCACGTTCCATTGCGTGACGTTGTAGCATAAAATCAACACCACGTTCAAAGCGATGTGAAGAATCGGTGTGTAAACCGTATTGTCTTGCACGTCCCGCAATCGCTAATGGTGCAAAGAATGCAGCCTCTAAAATCACATCTTTTGTTGTTTCAGCATCAACACCACTAGCTTGACCACCAAAGATACCTGCCATTGCTAATGGACCAGTTTGATCTGCAATCACTAAAGTATTCGGTTGTAATTTTGCGGTTGTACCATCTAATAAAACAAGTTCTTCACCGTTATTGGCTAAACGTACTTGAACAGGTTGAGACACTTTTGATGCATCAAAAGCATGCATTGGTTGACCTAATTCAAGTAAAACATAGTTGGTAATATCTACAATTGGATCGATAGAACGAATACCGCAACGACGTAATTTTTCTTGTAACCAAATTGGTGATAGCGCTTTAACATTCACATTTTTCACCACGCGCAATAAATAACGTGGACATGCTTCTGGCGCGTTTAATTCAATTTGAACTTTATCTGAAATCGTTGCTGGTACAGCATCAAAGTGCGGTTGATTAACAACTTGTTTATTAACCACGCCAACTTCACGTGCAACACCTGCAATGCTTAAACAATCTGCACGGTTTGGCGTTAAACTAATTTCAATGGCTTTATCATCTAAATCTAAATATTCACGTAGATTTGTGCCTACTGGTGCATCTAACGGTAATTCAATAATACCATCTGCATCCACATCAATGCCTAATTCAGAGAATGAGCAAAGCATCCCTTCTGAAGGTTGACCACGTAATTTAGTCTTCTTAATTTTAAAATCACCAGGTAATACAGCGCCTTCAGTTGCACATGCTACTTTTAAACCTTGACGGCAATTTGCTGCACCACAAACGATATCTAATAAACGGTCGCCACCAACATTTACTTTAGTGACACGTAATTTGTCTGCATCAGGGTGTTGCGCACATTCAACAACTTCACCCACAACAACACCTGTAAAGTCGCCAGCTACTTTTTCAACACCATCAACTTCTAAACCAAGCATCGTGATTTGATCACATAACTGCTCTGTTGAAATTGATGGATTAACCCATTCTCTCACCCAATTTTCACTAAATTTCATTATATCTGTATCCTTTATTGATGAACGTGTTACGTTCTAAATTAATCATTATCGTCAATTTAACCCAACGGTTAATTACTTAAATTGTTTTAAAAAACGTAAGTCGTTTTCAAAGAATGAACGCAAATCTGTGACGTTGTAGCGTAACATAGTTAAACGCTCAACCCCCATGCCTACTGCGAAGCCAGAATATTCATTTGGATCAATACCTACGTTACGTAACACATTAGGATGCACCATACCACAACCTAAAACTTCTAACCATTTACCATTTTTGCCCATTACATCGACTTCAGCAGAAGGCTCAGTAAATGGGAAATAGGATGGACGGAAACGAACTTGTAAATCTTCTTCAAAAAATGCACGTAAGAAATCGTGTAATAAGCCTTTTAACTCAGTGAAGTTTGCTTTTTTATCTACATAAAGCAATTCAATTTGATGGAACATTGGTGTGTGTGTTTGATCGTAGTCGTTACGATATACACGACCAGGTGCCATAATACGAATAGGCGGTTGCATTTTTTCCATGGTACGAATTTGCACACCTGAGGTTTGTGTACGGAGTAATAATTCAGGATTAAACCAAAAAGTATCATGATCAGCACGTGCTGGGTGATGTTTAGGGATATTTAATGCATCGAAATTATAATAATCACTTTCAATTTCGGGACCGGTTTCCACAGAAAAACCTAACTCTGAAAAGAATTTTGTTACGCGATTAATGGTAATAGTCACTGGGTGTAAACCACCCGTTTCTGTTTTACGACCTGGAAGACTCACATCAATACGCTCTTTTTCCAATTTCGCATTGAGTTCTGCTTGCTCCCATTCTGCTTTTTTAGCATTTAAAAAATCTAATGCCGCTTGTTTTGCTTCATTGATTTTAGCTCCCATTGCTGGACGCTCTTCTGCAGCAACATTACGCAATTCTTGCATAAGTTGGGTGAAATGCCCTTTTTTACCAAAATATTCCACACGAATTTCATCTAATGTGGCTAAACTTTTATTTTCGATTTGCTCAATCGCTGATTTTGCTTTCTCAACAAGATCTTTCAGATGTTGCATAGTTTCCCCTGATTATCTTTTCTAACTAAAAATACACTTAATGATAATACTAACTCATTAAAAAATCACGCGTTTATTAGTGAATTGATGTTTCAGATGAAAAATGACAAAGATTTTTGCTATTTTTTGAGATATATCACAGTAATTTTTAACATTTTGGATAGAATGAAGGAGAATCGAGCATGTCTAGGAGGCGTATTATGTGGAAATCAATTTCTCAAGTCTTAGCTGATCAATTTGGTGCTTACTATAACATCAAAGAAAAAAACAAAGTTCCTGGTGGCGAAGTGAATGAAACTTGGCTTATTACGGATGGAATCCAACCTGTCTTTGTTAAAGTGAATGAACGGTCCTATCGTTCAATGTTTCGTGCTGAGGCTGATCAATTAAACCTACTAGACAAAACCAATACAATCAGACTTCCACAAGTGTATGGAGTAGGCTGTTCTCAAAATCATAGTTTCTTATTGTTAGAGGCGCTTACTATTACTCAACAAACTGATGCCACAGCACATTTTGGCGAAGAATTAGCAAAACTTCATCAAGTATCCGGTACTAAAAACTATGGTTTAGATTTTGATACTTGGCTTGGTCCTGAGTATCAACCTAACAAATGGAATGGGAGCTGGGCGAAATTCTTTGCAGAACAACGCATTGGATGGCAATTACAGCTTTGCAAAGATAAAGGATTGGATTTTGGCGATCTTGATTTAATAACTGAAAAAGTAAAACAAAAGCTTGCGAAACATAATCCGAAACCCTCTTTGTTACATGGTAACTTATGGGTTGAAAATACTGCTATTGCAGGTAATCAAACCTTTACTTATGACCCTGCTTGCTACTGGGGGGATAGAGAATGTGATTTAGCATTCAGTGAACTATTCCAACCTTTCTCGCCTGAATTCTATGAAATTTATGACCGCACTTTCCCGCTTGATAAAGAAGGTTTTGAAGAAAGAAAACACCTTTACCAGCTCTATTATTTACTCAATTTCAGCCATCGTTTTAATGGAAGTTATATCAACTTAACCACTAAATTGATTGAAGAACTTTTACTTGAATAATTCTTAACATAAAATAAAAAAGAGCGTAATTTTTATTACGCTCTTTTTGTCTTCTCTATCTAATTATTTTTGATAAAGAGGTGCTGGACCTTGAGTTCCACCGTTAGTTTGACCACCTTCTTGTAATTTTAATACAGAACCAGAAGCAGTGATTTCTACACGACGGTTTGGACGTAAACAGTCTTTCTCAGCTTTACTTGCGTGTTTGTAACCATTACAAGCTTTAACTTGTGGCACTTTACCGTAACCAACAGCTGTAATTTCAGATGTTACACCATCTTCAATTAAACGAGCTTTAACACGGTTTGCACGACGTTGAGAAAGATCTAAGTTGTAAGCATCAGAACCTAAACGGTCAGTATAACCTGCAACTTTAACTTCTTTAGCACCAGTTTCTTTTAATTGTGCTGCAACGTTATCAACAACTTCTTTACCACGTGGAGTTAAAGTATCTTTATCGAAGTCGAACAAGAAGTCACCACTTAAAGTAAATGCTGAGTTTCCGTTACAACCGTTTGGATACCAGAAGAAGCTTTGAGCATTGTGGTTTTTGTCAAATAATATTTTGTATTGACAAATTTTGTGAACACCGTTCTCACGATAGTTGAACGCATAATCCCACTCTTCAACACCGTATAAACCTTCAGAGAAGTGTGGACGACCGATTAGGTTATATAATTGGTCTTTGTTCATACCACGTTCGATCATACGAACGTTGTCCCAGTTTGGCCATGAACCGAACTGGCTACCATCATGGTTGAAGCCTGCTTTATCAATTTTAGGCCATACAAGTTGTGGTACTTGTTGACCATCAACTTCTTTATATTCTGGTGTACCAGCTTCTGTAACTTTGCTTAAGTTACCACAAGCAGCAACTGTTGCTACTGCAACTGCAGATAATAAAATACGAGATAATTTCATTTCTTTACCTTTTTACTGTTAAGGTGCAATCCTTGCAAGAAGAACCTACACAACTAAACTTTATAAATTTTACAAATAAAACTATAAAAAGTTTCATTGCGTATGGTAGTCATAATTCTTTAACTTGTAAATAAAAAAACATTAAAAAATGATTTTTTATGGAACTTTTTTGTAAAGTTGTGTAAAGAGTTGTCAAATAAGTAAAAATTTTTTCTTATTGAATAAAATCTTGACCATTTTTTGTTAAATTTCGGTGGATAATTCCCTCAATACTCTCCTCTGCTTGTTTACCTATTTTTTGTAAAAGTGGCTTTTTCACTTTGTATTTCACTGAGATAACAGACTTATCTTTCATTTTTTCAAGAATAATATCATCACTGGTTGCTAACTCATCGACTAGCTGAAGCTCTAGAGCTTGCTGACCGAACCAATGCTCACCTGTTGCGACTTTATCCACATCTAAGTGCGGTCGATTTTGGGCCACAAATTGTTTAAATAATTGATGGGTTTCTTCAAGTTCAGCTTGGAATTTCTGTTTTCCTTTTTCGGTATTCTCACCTAACACTGTGACTGTACGTTTAAACTCCCCGGCTGTCATCACATCAACATCGACATCATGTTTTTTTAATAAACGATGAATATTAGGGATTTGTGCAACCACACCAATAGAACCGATAATCGCAAAAGGCGCAGAAACAATTTTATCTGCCACACAAGCCATCATATACCCACCACTTGCAGCGACCTTATCTACTGCAACCGTTAATTTAATCCCTTTTTGCTTTAAGCGAGCTAACTGTGATGCAGCCAAGCCATAACCATGAACAACACCACCAGGGCTTTCTAAACGTAATAAGACTTCATCATCGGCTTTTGCCACATTAATAATCGCAGAAATTTCCTCACGAAGTGCGGTTGTTTCTGATGCAGAAATATCACCCTTAAAATCGAGCACGTAAACACAAGGTTTAGGTGCTGCTTTCTCACCGTTTTTTAATTTTGCTTTTAAAGCCTTTGCTTCTTGTTTTTTGGCTTTCTTCTCTGTTTTTTCCGCTTGTTTAAGCTCTTCTTCTGAAAGTTGGAAATCGCGTAAATGCTTAACTGTTTCCTTAAATTCTTCAGAAAGATCTGTCACAACTAATTCACCATGATGTGCCGCATTACGTTGCTTTGCAGAAATAATCATTGCCACGATAGCTGCGATTACAAGTAAAATCGTTAAAATCTCTAAAATAAAAATGCCATAGCCGGTCAAAATATCAGACCACATAGTTTTTCTCCTAAATAAAGTGAAGGAATTATTTTACTGTGCAAGCCCGATTTACACTAACTTTTTATGGAAAATTTTGCGATTTAAGGTAAACTAACACAGTTTTATTGCCTAATTTATAATGAATTACAGAGGTTTATATGTCTAAAGTTGCATCTATTGTTGATGTATTACAAGGTAAAATCGCTATAGGCGAAAAAGTTACCGTACGCGGATGGGTCCGTACCCGTCGTGACTCTAAAGCAGGTCTTTCTTTCCTTGCTGTTTATGACGGCTCTTGCTTTGATCCTATTCAAGCAATTGTTAATAACGATATTGAAAATTATGAGAGCGAAGTCTTACGCTTAACAACGGGTTGCTCTGTTATCGTAACCGGTACTATTGTTGAGTCACCTGCTGAAGGTCAAGCTGTTGAACTTCAAGCTGAAAAAGTAGAAGTGACAGGGTTTGTAGAAGATCCTGATACTTATCCAATGGCGGCAAAACGTCACTCAATTGAATACTTACGTGAAGTGGCACACTTACGTCCTCGTACCAATATTATCGGTGCAGTCGCACGAGTTCGTCACTGCTTAGCTCAAGCTATTCATCGCTTCTTCCATGAACAAGGTTTCTATTGGGTCGCTACCCCATTAATTACTGCATCAGATACTGAAGGTGCGGGTGAAATGTTCCGTGTCTCAACGCTTGATTTAGAAAATCTTCCTCGTGGTGAAGATGGTAAAGTCGATTTCAGTCAAGACTTCTTCGGCAAAGAATCATTTTTAACCGTTTCAGGCCAGTTAAATGGTGAGACTTACGCGTGTGCATTAAGCAAAATCTATACTTTCGGTCCAACATTCCGTGCTGAAAATTCAAATACAACTCGTCACCTTGCAGAATTCTGGATGGTTGAACCTGAAGTCGCTTTTGCAACACTTGCTGACAATGCTAAATTAGCAGAAGACATGTTGAAATACGTGTTCCGCGCAGTACTTGCTGAGCGCAAAGATGACTTGAAATTCTTTGAAAAACATGTAGATAAAGATGTTATTACTCGTTTAGAAAACTTTGTAAACTCTGATTTTGCTCAAATCGACTATACCGATGCGATTGATGTATTATTAAAATCAGGTAAAAAATTCGAGTTCCCAGTATCTTGGGGTATCGATTTGTCTTCTGAACATGAACGTTTCTTAGCGGAAGAATATTTCAAATCACCTGTTGTTGTGAAAAACTATCCGAAAGATATTAAAGCCTTCTATATGCGTTTAAATGATGATGGTAAAACCGTTGCAGCAATGGATGTTCTCGCCCCAGGAATTGGTGAAATCATCGGTGGTTCTCAACGTGAAGAACGTTTAGAAATTTTAGATAAACGTATGGAAGAAATGGGCTTAAATCCTGAGGATTACTGGTGGTATCGCGATCTTCGTAAATATGGTACTGTACCACATTCAGGCTTTGGTCTTGGTTTTGAACGCTTAATCGTTTATGTAACAGGCGTACAAAATATTCGCGATGTGATTCCATTCCCTCGCGCACCAAGAAATGCAAATTTCTAAAAATATTGTTTAAATTGACCGCACTTTCTTTAAAGTGCGGTCATCATTTTAGGCGATAAATTTTATCCCTATTTTATTTATTGTGTTTGAATCAATCTTTCAAATACATCATATTAAGGAAAGTAGAAATGGACAAAATTAAACAACTCTTTGCAAACAACTATAGCTGGGCGCAAAGAATGAAAGAAGAAAATTCCACTTATTTTAAAGAACTTGCCGATCACCAAACACCTCATTATCTTTGGATTGGCTGCTCTGATAGCCGTGTTCCTGCTGAAAAACTCACAAATCTCGAACCGGGCGAATTATTTGTTCATCGTAATGTTGCTAACCAAGTTATTCATACGGATTTTAACTGCCTTTCAGTTGTACAATATGCCGTTGATGTACTCAAAATTGAACATATTATTATTTGCGGTCATACAAATTGTGGTGGTATTAAAGCAGCGATGCAAGATCACGATCTAGGGTTAATCAATAACTGGTTGCTCCATATTCGTGATATTTGGTTTAAACACGGGCATCTATTAGGCAATCTTTCAGCAGAAAAACGTTCAGATATGCTCACTAAATTAAATGTTGCAGAGCAAGTGTATAACCTAGGACGCACATCTATCGTAAAAAGCGCTTGGGAACGCGGACAAAAACTCTCCCTACATGGCTGGGTGTATGATGTAAATGATGGATTCTTAGTAGATCAAGGTGTTATTGCAACCAGTCGGGAAACTCTTGAAATCTCTTACCGTAATGCGATTGCTCGCCTATCTAGCCTCGCGGAAGAAGATATCCTAAAAAAAGAACTTCTAGAAAACGAAGAATAAAAAAAAGTGCGGTTAAATCTAATGAAATTTAACCGCACTTTTTATTTCAAACTTACTATTTAACTAACTCTGTTTGCATATACATCAAACGATCAATATTCGTTAAATAATGTCCTAGCTCTTGGGATTCTGGTTTATGAATATAAGGGATTTTACCTAGCAAAGGTGCATCAATCTGAGCCTCTAAAATATCTACCACCTCTTTATAATGCCCTAAACAAGGGTTAATTCGATTTGCAATCCAGCCTAATAAAGGAACGCCAAGCTGTTTAATCACTTGAGCTGTCAGCAATGCATGGTTAATACAGCCTTCTTTGATACCAACAACCAACACAACAGGCATTTTATGCTCAACAACCCAATCAGCAAAACTCTTACCTTCTGCCATTGGTGTGAGTAACCCAAATGAACCTTCCACGACAACAGATTGATATTTTTGAACTAATATCGTTAAGGCTTGATTAATCTTACTTAATTTAATGCGTGATTTATCTCGAGTCAGCATCGGCAAGGAATGAGCAAAAGTATAGCTATTTACTTCTTGATAAGATACTGGCTCATTCGTTGCATCCATTAAAGCTAACACATCTGAATTATTTTCAGCATCATAATCTGTTTGGGATTCATTAGACTGATTTTCGACAGGATAAATACCCTCTTCACAGCTACAAGCAATCGGCTTATAACCCACAATTCGCACGCCCTTTGCTTGTAATGCCTGAATAATGGCACGGCAGGCGGTGGTCTTGCCCACATCGGTATCTGTACCTGCCACAAAGAAACTACTCATTTTCATTCTCCTTTTAAAAGTGCGATGAATTTTAAAGGAGTTTTTTAAAGAAAATATTGAGATAAAGCAATATTTGAAGATTTTTACGAAAAAATAATAAGCTTATTTGATCTCACTCAAACTATTAAACAAACCATCATCTTGTTTTGGCATTTGGAGATAAAATCCTTGCTGAGTAATTTTTTCCATTACCTCGTTTTTATCTGCATGAACAAGCAGTTTGCTTCCTTTCAAATTAAATGGCATAAGAAACTTAGGCTTGCCAAAACTTTGCATTAATACGTCTGGTACAGCTGAAAAATCATCTCGTTTCGAAATATAGAGATAGCAGCCTGGTTTACGTAAACTTTTATAAATTGCACATAACATTTTATTGCTCCAAAAGAAAAACCTACCAGATAATCTCTGATAGGTTTTCATTTTACAAAAGTTTAATTATTTAGTCACAGCATCTTTCACTTCAGCTGCTTTGTCAGATGTAGCATCTTTTGCTTCAGCCGCTTTATCCGCTGCCGCATCTTTTATTTCAGCTGCTTTATCTACTACAGCATCTTTTGTTTCTGAAGCTGAGTTTTTTGCTGCTTCCATTTTAGAAGACATTGCGTCTTTTGCTTCAGCCATTTTATCTGCTGCGGCATCTTTCATTTCAGCTGCTTTATCTACTACAGCATCTTTTGTTTCTGAAACTGAGTTTTTTGCTGCTTCCATTTTAGAAGACATTGCATCTTTTGCCTCAGCCATTTTATTTGCAGCAGCATCTTTCATTTCAGAAGCTTTATCAGCTACTGCTTCTTTTGTTTCAGCCATTTTATTTGCAGCTGAATCTTTTGCGTCAATTGCCGCATTTTTAACATCAGTTGCAACTTCTTTTGCTGCATCTTTAACATCAGTTGCAGCTTCTTTTGCTGCATCTTTAACTTGTGTTGCTGCATTTGCTGTTGCATCTTTTGCTGCTTCAACTTTTTGAGCTGTTTCTTGTTTATCGAAACAACCAGTTACGGCTAAAGATGCACCTAATACTAATACGGCTAATACTGATTTTTTCATTGTCATTCTCCATTTTATAATTAAGAATTAATCCAAAGCTATTTGCTTTGTGTGATCTAGTTTACGTAAAAAAACTTAAAATAAAACATCTTCCAAAAAAATTTACATTTCTAAAGATATAGTTTTTTTATAACACCTCTCTAAAACAACTATAACCCTATGAATTTAAAAGACTTGTAAAAAAGTTCATTATAAAAATTTTATTTTTTGTAAAGATATAAAATTACTTTTTTGTGTTTTTTTTGAACAACCCAACTCAGTTAACTTGAATAATCCTTAACCATTGTTTTTACTTTTCAGTTACTTTTTTACGGCTGCAGATTGATCTTTTGTTTCAGAATCTACATTTTTTACTTCCTCTGCTTTAGAGCACACAGCATCTTTTGCTTCAGTCATTTTATTTTCCGCAACATGTTTAACATAGTTAGCTGCTGCAACCACAGCATCTTTAACTTGTACTGCCGCGCTTACTGTTGCATCTTTTGCAGCTTCAACTTTAGAAGACATTACATCTTTTGCCTCTGAAAGCGAATCTTTTACTTCAGCAACTTTATCTTCAACAGCTTCTTTTGCTTTTACAGCTTTATCTTCAGCTGCATCTTTTAGCTCAGCTGCTTTATCTGCTGCTTCATCTTTTGCTTCTGAAACTGCTTTTTTCACTTCTGATGCTTTATCTTCAGCTTCATCTTTTAACTCAGCTGCTTTATCTGCTGCTTCATCTTTTGCTTCAAAAACTGCATTTTTTACTTCAGCAACTTTATCTACAACTGCATCTTTGAATTTAACTACTTTGTCTACAACTGTATCTTTTGCTTCTGAAGCCGCTTCTTTTGCTTCTACAGTTTTATCTTCAGCTGCATCTTTTAGCTCAGATGCTTTATCTGCAGCTTCATCTTTTGCTTCTGAAACTGCTTTTTTTACTTCTTTTGCTTTATCTTCAGCCGCATCTTTCACTTCAGCAGCTTTATCTTCAGCTTCATCTTTTAACTCAGCCGCTTTATCAGCAGCTTCATCTTTTGCTTCAAAAACTGCATTTTTTACTTCAGCAACTTTATCTACAACTGCATCTTTGAATTTAACTACTTTGTCTACAACTGTATCTTTTGCTTCTGAAGCCGCTTCTTTTGCTTCTACAGTTTTATCTTCAGCTGCATCTTTTAGCTCAGATGCTTTATCTGCAGCTTCATCTTTTGCTTCTGAAACTGCTTTTTTTACTTCTTTTGCTTTATCTTCAGCCGCATCTTTCACTTCAGCA
>OBVG01000868.1_pt1 | contig 16515 bp, 20 predicted proteins | sample 1501271 | NCBI WGS metagenome assembly OBVG01 (sample SAMEA2579934, study PRJEB22360) | human gut metagenome | biome: human gut; feature: human-associated habitat; material: faeces | place: Denmark | collected 2008/2010 | reverse complement strand
GGGGGTGAAAGTACGTTTGGTTTTCTTGTTCATTAAGTCACCTGTTTTGTGTTGAGGTGAGAATATCACCTTTAATCAGGTGGCCAAACTTACTGTGCCACTACAAGTTCGCATATCAGTGATACCGGCAACCAGCCAGATACGCGAACCTGCTGGGAGATATATCACCGTCTCAGCTCCTGTATAAGCAAGGACAGCAGATTTTCATTCACTGCCCCGTTCAACCGAAGGGTGCCGTTTCTGAACGTAATTTCACAGGAGATGTTGTGTATTTCCGGTATTACTGATGGTCTTGCCGTCAGTGGCTCATTAGCCGGAGCTGTTGGAAGTCCGGCATCAATCGTAACAGGAATTAGCTGAGATTCTCTGCCTGATTCTGATGATGACAATTTTATCTTCCCCTGCCGCTGTTTCTGGCGCCATTTGAACAACAGATTGGCATTAATACCATTGTCCAGAGCCAGTCTGGAAATTGAAACGCCTGGCTGGAATGATGCTTCTATGAGTCGTTGTTTGAATTCAGGAGGATAATTCAGGCCCCCTTTAGGTCTTCCCGGAGAGGCATTTTTTTGCATATCTGACATTTTTATCATCCACTATTAATTTAGTGGTGGATACTTTGTCCAAAGCATTGGGAATTTGCCAGACGGTCCTGATAAGACGCTGACGGCTATGGTGCAGTGAGGGAGAAGAGGAAGATCCGTAACTTACTTTTTTCGGTTCTGCCTGAAAATGACAAGTCGGCAAGATAAGTCAAAATAACAAATATGATTCAAAACACGATTATTGCATCACAAAGTCGTTGTAAAAACCTTTACTTCTGATATGACCTTAAAAGTCAATGGCATGATGAGTAATCATAGAAGGAAATCAAATATGGCATATCAAGAGCAAGAATCTGATGTTAGCAAAATTGCCACATTTACCGTTCGTAATATTTCTCATGATGTGGATAAAATGATTGCGAAGCAGGCCTGCATCTTTGGAAAGTCGAAAAGTGATAGCATGAAACATCTTTGCTCTGCCACAGTAACAACCTCTGCTAAATAGCTCCACCTAATACAGCTACACTTTTTTCAACAGTTACCACATTGAGCGGCACTGATGCTTACGCGTTAATTGTGTCGTGAAGTGCCTGCCATAGCCGTTCAGCATAATGTAGAAATAACATGCTGTTTGTTTATGAAACACAACGCTCTAAAAAACGCGGCTTAAATACACAAGCAAAAATATACTATCAAGCGCTTTTACTCACCTGATAGTATAAATCATAAAACATTATAAAAACGCAAAGAAATATAAAAAACTATAATTAAAAAAACCACTAGAGAACATCGTACCCATTAGCGATGAATAAATATATAACAAACCCAGAAATGGAAATTGCCGGGCCAAAAGGTATCACGTGGCAGTTTTTTATATTCCCATCGTAGCCACAATCAAATCTTCGTTTAATATTGATAAACATAACCCCACCAATGATAGAAGATATTACAAGTAAAAAAGGGATATTATACCAGCCTATCCAAGCAGCCAAAGCGCATATAAGCTTAATATCACCTGCTCCCAATCCCTCCTTTTTACGGATAAAAATAAATAACTGAACAATCGTACTGAGAGTTATCCATGTTCCACATATACTAATGACAGCATCTTTTAAGGTTATGGGTGATAACTCAAATGCCGCAGCCAAGACCCCCCCCCAAAGCATGATATAAACAAGACTGTCTGGCAATAGCAAATGATCAAAATCAATAACAGCAAGACAAAGAAGTATTGAAAAAAGAAAAAGAATTAATGATATAACATATATGTTTTTATCTGCGATAAAAAACATATATGTACCTAAAACGGAAAAAACGAGTCCTGTAATAAACTCTACAAACGGGTAGCGTGAGGAAATCACGCTACCACAAAATCGGCACCGACCTCTTAACATAAACCAGCTAATTACTGGAATATTATCTCTTTTGAGAATATTATTCCCACAGTGTGTACAATGCGAAGGTGGCCATGCAATGTTAAACACTTTTTCATTAGCATTGAGAAGAGTAATTGGAATACGGTAAATGACCACATTCAAAAAACTTCCAATACACAACCCAACAATTAAGAGCGCAAAAAAAATGCCGATTTCAATATACATAATTAATCAAGGCCACAAGCCTTCAAATTTTCAGGTGTCATAGAAAAATCGGTTCTGTTAAAACTAGCAATATATGTACCAGTAGAACCATACGCCATTCGATTATTATCCATTAGTCTAAGGTCAAGACTTTCAATCTTTAATGCATTTTTAAAACTACCGTTGTCCTCCATGGAATAATTGCTCATGTCAGGTATTTTATTTTTTAATTGCTCTGCACCTTCACCTCCAAATAATATATATTCTTGAGCCCAGTAACCAAGATTTACGCCATTAAATTTACCTCGTAGTTGATAATAATTAATCTGGCTTTCTTTCAAACTGGCTCGACTCAATTTTTGATATAAGAAAAGAGAGTCAGTACCATCATCATGTACGTAAGTACTTAACCGTTCATTCAGTTTAGCCTTAGAGTAACTTTTGCTGATGTTATTGTTAATCCGTGATTTAACATTTTCATAGCTATTTCGGTCATCCCACTGAGGTCTATTGTTTTGAAAATGAAAAACTTCAACTGTTTTAAAATCTCTGCCAGGTAAGTAGATACTTTTCGTTTGCCCCTTATTCCAATCACTAATAACAGCTTTGTATATATTTTTCCCCAGTGCTGGAACATGCTCCCATGAATATTCACCATTTGTATACATAACTCCATTAGCATCGGTATATGCATAAGCACCATTTTTATCAGCAAAACGATTCGACGGTGTTTGGAAAAACTCTACATAAATGTGAATCTCATGTTCTGTAGCTGCATATTTATGGTTATCCAACACAGGAGACCATGGATTAACTTTTTGTCCAACTCCCCGCCAGCCATCATAGTAAAAATATGTTGGACCATTTTCTTTACGAGGTTGAATATCTTCTGTAAAGGTCAATTTTAATGGTGTTTCCAGAGTTGGGCAACCTCTAATATCATCTACAGTAGAGGTCTTAGGCATATTGACTGTAAAAGCACCACCTTCTGAAGAGGATGGTGATGCCATCCCCGGCAATGAATAAAATATTGCTGCAGCTAAAATGCTATACCCGAGTTTTGTTTTCATAACTATCTCCGTATTAACCTGTCATTTTTGACAGTTCATCAGAAAGCGCAAATAGCGCAATAAAAACCCACACGACGCATCCACCCAAGACTAAAGTCGACAGTGATTTCAACATACCTGCCAGCGCATTTATGTTTTGCTCAATTTTACTTTTCGCTTTATCAGAAACTGTGCCTAAAACTTTATCGAAAGAAGGCAAGCTCGCATAAAGACTGATATTAAGTAACTCGTCACCGCCAAGTAATCCTGTCTTAAATGCATCACCATATCCCAAACCTTTTGCCATATTATCCTGCATTTTTCTGATATGGGACTTAAGCCATTTGTTGGCATTTTTTTCTATAATAATCAAACAGTTAGCCAATGGTATTCTATTCTTTATCATTAAAGACAAATCATTAATGAGCACTGAAGCTACTAATTTCTTATAAATGGAAAAAGGAACGATTTTGTCCAAGAACTTATCCCTAAGCTCTCCATGGAAATTAAACATAATAAAGCGAATAAAAAAAACTGCTGATACAAAAGAAACCAATATGGTGATCCATAATCCATTATATAAAGCCGTGCCAAAATGATAAAGGCTCTGAGTTACCCCAGGCCATCTTGAAACCGCAACAACTTTTTCAAAAGCGGGGAATACTTTTACGGCGTAGCCGGCTATAACAATAAGAGCCAAGACCATCATTATAGCCGGAAATGTTACAGATTTAATCAACTGACTTTTTAATTTCTCCTGATAATTTATAGTCAGAACCATACTGTTAAAACCTTCCGCAAGGCTACCACTATTTTCTGCAGCGGTAATAGCACTTAATTCCTCTGTCGGAATAAGTGTTTCAAACGAAGCTGAAACAGATGGACTATTTTTCATTCGCCCCGTTAAATAATCAAGCCGTTTTGCAAACGACTTACCCAGTAATGCTTCACCTTCAGAGCGTAATTTCACAATAGAATCATAGATCGGTAACCCTGAATGCAGCATATCGGCACAAAACTGATAGAGATAAATTCGTTGTTTTTTATTGAATTTTTTCAAGTAACACCTCCATATCAGTATCCGGAACTTCACCAAACTCCATTATGAACCACTGATAACACGCACGCTTGCGTAATACATGCATAAATACCTTTTCTTTAATGGAAAACCCCTCAGATATTCCCGATGACGTAAACCGTTTTTCTCGCCATATCGAATATACATTGAGCCAGTGTTGATTAGCCAGTGCTTCCAACTCACGTTGAGTCGGAATTAAATACTCCATCACAAGTTGACGAGATTTTACACCAGTATTCTTACATCTTTCACAACCACTTTCATTTACTTTGCATAAAGTAAACCGTCGCCCCAGAATATTTACCTCATGCTCAAGTTTACAATTATCACATAATACTGGAATTAATTTCTGACACTGTAAACCTGCAATAAAACCAGGTGTTGACAACTTATCACTACTAATACCTAACGCTGAAAGTCGCTGTAGTAACGTAACAATATTTCCAGCATGCACGGTTGTAAAACAGTAGTGACCACTTTCTACAGCTCCGGCAAGGGCATTTGATGAAACCGGATCACGTATTTCACCAACCATTAGAACATCCGGATCACGTCGTAAAGATGATTTTATTGCTGAATGGAAACCACCGTTTTCTCCATCCAGAACTGAGCTCTGCTTGGCACCATAAATCTGATATTCAACCGGGTCTTCAACGGTTAAAAAACATCCCTTATCATCATAGCGATTTATCTGCATCCACTCCATCATATTTTTTAAAGTGGTAGATTTTCCTGAGCCCGTAGTACCCGCGATAAAATAAACACCATAAGGATTACTTAAAATCCTTTGTATGTCTCTTACCTCCTCATCAGATACTCCCAGTTTTGCCAGATCTGGATTTACAACTGTGGATAAACCGGAGGGAATTATACGTAAAACACAATGATAGCATCCATCCGATTCCCCAAAAATGGGGTAATGTTCATATCTAAATCGATAGCTTCGCTCGTTTAATGTATATAAAATGTTTGCGCTCTGCGCTATAGCTCTGTTCCAGGTGGTATCACGCGTCGAAGCCTGAACATTATATAAAACGAAGATTAACTCATCGCATTTTGATGAAAGCATCTGGTGATCAAGAACAAGTACCCCATTAATTCTTAACTCCACCTTGGCCATTACATCCCCCCTTGTGATATGGAGATCGCTGGCCCCTCGATTTACCGCATTTAATAAAAGCGCTTCGAGCTCTTGCTGAATTGAGCTGGAATTAATATCACGTCTTTTAGTATTTTCTAATGATATATCCTCAAGTAACTGATAATATAACTCAGAATCAACAAGAGCAAGCCCAGCCATTTTTAACTTATGAATTAATTCTAGATAGCTTAGGTCAACTTGTACTTTTTCCGGATAAATCTCTTCAATATTTTTCTGTATCAGATAATTCCTCTCATTATTTTTACCTAAAAGAAGATCATCTTCAACGATAAAGAAATGCCAGTGCTCATTTCTATAGGTATGGCTATTCAGCTCTCTGAGAAATATTTCAGACACTATTGAACTTCCTTCAGAGTGAATCTCTGACCACCTTGAGAAACTAACCTATATTTATTACCATTAGATGCTGTAAATGCCTCAGATGGTTTACGAAGTTTAACAGACTCTCCATCCTTTATCAGAATTCGCGATAAGCCAGCAACTTCCGAAACAAGAACTATAACCGGAGGCGTGCCAGTTTTAACGGGTGAATATTCCCCTGTTTTCTCATCAGATTGTGACGGCGAAAATGTAACGACAGGTTGACTCTCTGCTTTGAGCTTATTTAATTCAATACGTAATTTTTCCAGAGCAAGTTCATTACTCAGTTGCTTACGTTGGGATTCGAAATTCAAATCCTCTTCAAGCATACGCACAATCTGTTCCTGTGCCGGGCTAACTGTTTCGACCTTATCTTGTAAATCTGTAGCTAAGGCATTGCCACAAACTGAAGCTCCTGATATCGCGATACAAATAACAGAATATAAATTTAAATTGCGCATAATAATTTTCCTGAAACCTCTATTTCGGAAGATTTTTTCTTTTCAATTTTATTTATACGAAAAGACTCACTGTATGCCTGACGATTCAGAAAAGACGAGATTCTCAGAATATCATCAGATAATGTAGTGCTCCACTGAACAGTTTTAAATCCATATTTACTCTTAACTTCAGGTAGAATGTTTTCTATAGCGCTGATACTTGAATCGGGATAACCAGAAAGTACTATCTTTTCTTTGCTGTCAGATTTAAGTGAATTAAATGATTGCACATAATTTACCAGTTCACTGCAATCAGCTACAGATATACTTTCACGCAAATCATATTTTTTTAAGAAACTATCATCATTCAGCGGTGATGGTTCAACCTGATATTCCAAACCTTTCTCTGACACATTAGCTTTATAGCCTTTACCAAAAAAGTTAATTTCCTGAGTATTAAATATTTTATTTTCTTCTGTTATATAACTAAAGGTACAGTTAGTTACATCGCAATTATACGTATCAAGATTAAAACCAGAGAGTGAAAGAGGTACACTACTCTGTCTGATAGCTATAAGTATATCTATCGTTTTTTGTAGAGAAGCCCCACTCAGAATACTTGTATAATAATCGTTTATTCTTTTAACATTATTAGCCAATTCCTGTTCAGCGAGTTTTTTTGCTGCCTCTTTAGCCTCTTCTTTTTGCTGAATATAATACCACACCCCTCCAGCACAAACACAGAAGAAGATAAAAATCAGAACCCCAATAGCAAGGTATGATTGTCTCTGTATTTTTGCAAGATAGGTTTTCCAGTCAAAATTAGATAATTTCATATCAGTTCACCAAGAAAATCTTAAGCGCAACGGCAAATAACATAAGACAAATTACTCCAATACCTAGCATTGTAAACAGATATGTAATTTTCTTCTTTTTATTTTTCCTTTTGTACAGATTGTTCGCTTCAATAACTTCATCAATATGAGCCATTGTCAGGCAGCTCCATTGCAATGATGTATATTCCCCGGACAGCAATTTTTGCCGATATCGTTCAAATAAAGCATTGTTGATATATACATCCGTTCCTTGCATAACCTCACCATTAATTATGACTAACAGATAATTTCTGCCCTCCTCTTCATTTATATAATAGACTCCATCACCAAACAGATTCCGAATATACAGAGCGAATGGTTGGTTCATTGATGATGTGTCTGAACTGTATCCAAGACATATTTTTCCCTCAGCATTTACATACTCAATTTTCCTGTAATGCCGCTCTATAACCCTGCGCCAGCTTCTTTCCCGTGTTTCTGTGATTTTTTTTGACACATTATCAGAGGAAAGCCATATTACCTCAAGTGTAATTTTTTCATCCGTTATCTGTTCTAGATTCATTTTATGGTGCCATAACCGGAGCACGGTAATAATCAATACCCACAATCATCGCGATAGTGTTATCACTATTTTCGCGATTATATTCACCACCGAAGATCATCGCACCACGATCATCATTTTCTTCGCCACCTTCATATTTAGCTACCATCATCAAAGTCCCCGGTTTCAGAACTGATGTATTAAACATTTCTGTAGTACTCACATTTGGCAACTGGACTGACTCAAAATTATCTATAGCATTCAGAGTTTTCTTGGTAAATGCACTTGTAACCTCAATTGATCCATCAGAAAGGATCCGTGGTGTCAGTATAAAACTTGAGCCCGTAATAACCTTATCTGTTTCAATCGTAGTATCGGATACAGATGTCAATGAGTTAGTTGTCTGCGTTCTTCCCGAAATATAGTTTTGTGTCTGTGTCAGGTTTACAGGTACAGGCACATTATTTCTGGTTATAAAAGTACCACTTTGTAAAACATTCTTCCCTGTTAATTGATAAATTGCTTCAATTTTACCAGTAATGTTAAATTTCTGTGTCTGTTCAACTGGAACTACAAAATCGCGACCAAAAGAAGCTCCGCTCAGAGAAGATAACAAACTGGTATCAATGCCAATGCTGGTTCCGCCATTAAGATAGTTCAGATTTGCTGCAGCCCCAAGTTTACGAACTTTTTTCTTGTCAATAGTAAAAATTTTGTATGTTAAAACAAACTGACGGTTATTATCTTCCCGATACTTTTTAAGTACATTATCAAGCATACGATATTCTGACGGACGTCCAATAAATGCAAGAACAGATACGTCTTTTATAATATTATAGTTTTTACTGCTTACATACTGTTCTGCAAGTTTTTCAACATCTTCCCAGAAGCTTGATTCGAACTTTAGTTCAGATTTACCCTTAACGCCTCCTGAAGTGGTTGCTTCGTTACCAGAAAGGTCAATACTGGTTTCAAACTTATTATTTTCACCATAATAATCAAGTTTAATCGCATAATTATCATAATAAGCGATATTCAGAATGTTATTCTCATCAAGTTTTACACTGACATCATATAATGCAGAGATATAACGAATAAATTCATTTACCGTTCCACGAAAATTTACATTATGAAATTCTTCAATAACCTCATCTTTATTCTGCCCAGGATAGGTTTCTTTGATTCTGTATGAAATTCCCGTCTGTAATGCGATTGTTTTCATCACATCATCAAGCGTCATAACATCATAACTGGTAATAGAAATGTTCTGCTCAAGTAAGCGTTGCTTTTCCTCACTGTAAGCAACCTTTTCACCCAAGAAAGAGGTTTTATATACAATAAATGGTGATGCCTTTACATCTTCTGCTTCAAGAAGACCAACTTCTGGTGAAAGTTTTTTCTCAATTGAAAATTTCTCATCAAATGATGAACATCCCTGTAATGCTAACAAAACTAACATCATGGAAACTTTTAACTTCATTTTGTTATACCTGATATTTATTGAGAATCAATCACCAGCACATTATTTCCGGCATATAATTTTACAACCAGCCCATATTGCTCTGAGGAAAATAGAGCACCTAAAGATTTTAGGATGTCTTCACGGGACTGACCGTTAAATCTTACTGTTTTATAGATAATATAATCTTTATCACTACGCCATAATAGTTTATAGCCTTGTTCCTGCGCCCAATTTTTAACTTCCTGACTGAGAAGTGAGTTTTCTTTAAGAATAAGAGAATAACTGTCTATGCTACTATTAATATCAGCTCGTTTTTTTTCAGTATTTGACTCTGATTGACGATCTATACTAAATGGGCTTCTGGGTTTATCATTGCTTACAACTGGAGATGCCATCACATTGACTGAAATGGCACTCAAAAAAAGAATCATACTCCATTTTGTTCTCATATTATACTCTACTGTATTAGGTTTGTGGTTCTGTACTGCACCATGTTGTAATGTTTACAGAAAGAAATTTTGGGTTAAGATATACATACGTTGTATTTGTCAATGGGTCAAACACCCCCATCGTAGCGGTGATATACCACTTTGATCCAGACTGATTAACCTGAATAGCTGTACCAGAGAAATATCCTAATTGCCCACCACTATTTCTATTTCCAGCGAGGCTACTAAAATCAGCCTGATATTTTCCATTACTGTCCTTCGTATCTGCGACAATAGAAGCAATTGATGCACTTAACCTCGGATGAAGTTTATTTCCATCAGGAGATACAGGACAATCCTGCACATTAAGTTCAATACGTCCTTTTTCTGATGTAACATTACCGATATAACTACCGGGGTTTGTTATCACTAGATCACTTTCATTGCTGTTACTAAAAGCTGCATATGTGGTATTTGGTATCGTACGAAGTTCTTTTTTTGTGCTATCCGTTATGGATTTTTCCTCTACCAAAATATTTGCTAGCATTGTTGCAGGATTGCCATTATCATCTTTTAATTTTATCAAGGATGCATCTTTATCATTATTATCTTTACCTTCTATTTGTGTAAGGCATAACTTGCTTGTACCCGTATTAAGATCCCAACACAATCCCGGCTCGTTACTTTTAGCTGCCTTACCTTTCGTTAAAACAAGATTATTACCGCTATCATCGGCAGCCAGACATGGTCCTGACATTTTATTGTCTATATTCCAGCAAAGCTTATCAGCACCGACACGACCATCAGCACGCAGAAATTTTCCAAGGTTAGGATCGATACTTAATCGTAGACCATAATTTTTAGTTTTATCAAGTGAGCCAATATTCTTTGATAAACCTGAGAATGTTAAAGGTTTTCCTGATATTGTTGTTAACCTCCATCCTGCCGCACCTGAAGAATTACGCTCAACAACATAAATATCTTTAAATGATATAGAGTGTTTTTCAGCAGCTTTTTCAAGAGAACTTACGTAATTTGAGAAATAAAAACTCTCAGTAGAGTTGATTTTATCAAAAGCAAGAATAAAATCCACTCGTTCTATTGCACTCGCTGCACTGCCATCTGCACCAACTAAATCAATACGCTCTATCTTCAAATCATTATTTGATAAAATAACAGGTTCTTCACAAGGTATATAATCCTTGCTAAACTCGTATTTTCCCTGAGTTCCCGTACTAATACAATACTTGCGCGTAAAAAAAATTCTCGTCGACGTACCAGCCCCCCAATTAATAAACTCAGAGGTATTTGTTGACATAGCTGAGTTTAAATCTTTATTTGTAGTTCGATTTATATATGGAATCCCAGAGTTCTGCTCATAAAGTGGATTCGTAATTTCTTTTTCTTGTCCCTGTTCTATAATGCTTATTTGCTCTTCTGAAACAAAATCCACAATACCAGCTATTTCTGAAATAAGAGCATTAGATACAATTTGTCGTCTGGCTTCATCTGCTTCTTTCTCTTTATATTTAATGACAGATAACATAGCAACCCCCATAACTGCGAGAGTAACAATCATTTCCAGAAGCGTGAAGCCTTTCATTTTCATAGAGTTGTTTCCGAGGGCTAGATGCGGATTCCATATATACTGGAATCCGCATCACATTAAGAAATTAATTAACGGCTACCAAGGATAATAGAGTTTACTGTTGCATTACAGGTACCAAGAAGCTTATTAGCAGTAATTGTTCCTTGGCTATCAGCTCCTAAGCTGCGTAAAATTGTTGTGTTATCAGCTGCTTCCGTCATATCAACTTGAGCAGTTATCGAATAACTACCTGAACCAGCTGCAGCAACTTTAACATACTCCCAGTTATTACCGACTTGTCCTAAAATCGAACGACACTGTTCTTGGCTAAGACCGTTCAATTCGATGGCAAAGCCTTTGTTCTCAGTGGAGCCGGCAGATGTTTTTGCCCCCCCTATACCAATATAGTCCCCAGAAATAGCATTTCTGGCTTCATCTGGAGTTAATTTTCCTAATTGAACTAATTGTGCTACGGGTACACCGTTACCACCTGTTTTAATTGTATCGGCAGTAAGATTTAATGGATCAGCATAAGCTGGATACTTACCATCTCGCTGATAAGCATCTTTCATGGCAACTCTGATAGTGTTTGTGTTGGATACCAATTCAGACACTGTACGTGAGTCAAATGCACGTTGAGCCAGAATCACCACACCCGCAGCAATTGTTCCGATAATCCCCAGAACGATGATGACTTCCAGAAGACTCATACCTCGCTGTTTACGTAATTCATGATACTTGGCCAGTTTTTTTCTTGCCTCTTCTTTCATTTGTTGCGTTCTATTATAAACCGAAAGCATTGAAACTTCCCTCCTGTTGAATTCATCTACAATTAATTGCGACAATTAATTGCGACAATTAATTGCGACAATTAAATTAAATAGGTCATGAAACCATAATATGTATTCATCATAAACAATCGGATACAGCCAGGAGAGCACCATGATATATGTCACTCCTATGAGAAAGCCACATCCAGTACTACCTGATGCCCTCCGTTGTTTTCGATGTTGCATTGGTAATATTTCCGTTAAAATTTACCAATAACAATATCTTACAACTTGAAACCATCAAGGAGAATCACTGATGGTTCAATTATTATTAAAATAGGACCATTCATTACTATTCACTTCTTCTTTATACTTTGATACTGCTGCCGTACTTTTAATGCATATTGATAACGTCGTTTTTTCTGCCGTGGTGTCTTTGAAAAACCAGCATTGTACGCTCCTATCGCGTCCCAGTTATAACCCATCCGATTTACCGCCAGGCGGAGAAAATATGCACCGGCATACACATTGATGCAGGCATCCAGCAGCATTTCTGGCGCAATATTAAACCTCTGCAGATGCTCAAAGTTCTGAGAGTCGATTTGCATTAGTCCAACACCAAACCCATTTACTGGATTTTTACCTATCGCCAGATGATTGTCGTTGGACTCCACCTTGGCAATTGCCCTTAACAAATCAGGATCTATATTGCTGTCATACCCTGCCTGCTCAAAACAATCAGCGGAAACCGTTTTACATACCAGTAAACAGAACAACGGAAGAATGATTCTTTTACGCATTATATCTGTTCATCAGTGATTCACTGATTTCATAAATGCAAACGGCGTGATACTGAACTGCCGCTTAAAACAAGCAATGAAGTAAGAAACACTATCATAACCACACAACACAGCCACGTTACTCACGCTGTATTTACCTGTACGCAAAAGCTTGCTTGCAAGATTCATTCTTGCAGTGATATATAATTCACTGAATGTCGTACCCTCAGAAGCCAGTTTTCTTTTCAACGTGGAAGCACTCATAAAAATGGCAGACGATACGTCATTCAGTTTCCACTGTCTGTCTGGTGCTGTATAAAGCAAATTATAAACTTTATATTTTACGCTAAGTTTTACTGATCTCCTGATGATTCCTGGAAATGCAGGTTCATGAATAAAACCTGAAAGCAACAACAACAAAGAAAATGTTGCAATGTTTATCTCTTCTTCATTTTCAATGGACATCCGGTTTTCTGACAAAATATTTTTCAGTAACTCAAAAACTTCTTCCCCGGCAGGAAAGTCTCCCGTATAAACTATCCGCAATGGATGTTCTGTCGTCGGATATTCTGTCTGGGGGATTTTTTCAATTAGTACTTCATGTGCAACAGTTAACAAGTGATGAGGAACCTCCATCACATCAAAGGAAAGGTGTCCATCAACTTCCTGCATAACAATGTTTATAGACTGATCTCTTTCAAAAACCATTATACCAGGTGCGACACAATGTGATGCACGCCCCCGCTCATCAGTAACTGTAACACACCCATGCCGCAGATAGACGAGCGTGAATGATGCAACATAAACATTGGATACATTGACGCACTCTGAGATACCCCCTTCACACAAACGTGGAATATTGTGATTATTTAAATAATTATCCATTTCATTCTCTCCATTCGACCTCAACGGCGATATGCTCATTATTTTCTCTGTTATTAATCTGTGCATTCTGAATAACCATGTTAATATTTTATTTATACCAGCCTTAATATTAAAGTATCTTTTTATATGGTCATATTTCAGAAATAAAAAATTTATGACACTCAAAGATATGTAAGCCTTTTAATAAAGCGGCATTATCTTTCACATAAAAAATCACCAAATAACTTTATAAGCATACTTACTATTTCATTGTCGACATAGAGAAATAAAACACATATCATGCCTAATTTTACGTTTTGTTATAGTAATGAACCATATTCATTACTATCTGATGTGCATAATTCAACCTAGATATACTGATACTTAGATAACCATTATTAACACTATATTTTTGGCATACTTCCTTACGGGATACCCCCGAAACAAGATGCTCTCTCATAGCACAGATAACTTTTTCACTATGGATAGGTAATATCTCCATGAGCAACCAGAAATGCTCTTCATCTATAGTTCCAGGCAATATTCCTCGTTTTTTAATAAAAAAATCTACACGGCTATTTTTTGACGTTTTCTGCTCATTATATAGTTTCATATAAATTCACATTTCTGACATAAGTGATAAACTGTTAATAGTATATTAAAAATTCTATTTTATAGATAAGGCATATTTATACTATCGTTCATGTTTATTTATGTAAAGCTTAATTGTTTCGTTTTTTTATTTATTCAAAAAACAACATAAGTCTTTGTAAACACAAAAAAAATAAGACAAAAAAACAAAAAAAACACAACGCACAGGATATTACACCTTATTTTTATGAAATCGCAGCATATAATCCCATGTTGCATTCACAATAAAGAAAAGTAAATAAAGCCAAGTTTTTATATTTAATTAACCAAGTAGAAACATTGTTTATTGTATATCTACTATTCAATGGATAATTAGAAATCATACATCTATGTCTACAAGAAGAATTAATCAGCACAATAATTGCGATAGTGATTATTATAGCTGTGTGACATTTCGTTACTCTCCATATTTATACCTGTGACGATAAATTTACTTCTGAAGCACGTTTTTAAAATATCCATTCGGATCTATAGGAAAAATCAATTCTGCTGTTGATTACTGTCCAGGCATTACTTCAATTATTCCCAATAACAGTAACCCCATCCTCAGTCCGCACCATAACTGGCTTCATCGTGATTCTGAGCCAAGAAAGGTTCCTTTACGCATTTGGTATGCTGGTGAATCCGCGTGCTGCAATTTATTGTTGTTGAAGGATCCGGGCGTTCATCTCTGAATACCAGTCCCCATAAGGATCACCCCTTATTGTGGTGGCTGAAGGTATTAACTGTATGGTTTATCAGCTGGAAGCACAGCCATGGATGAGTAATCTCTCTATGCCCACATTCTTAACCTAACCACTCCATGGCAGGTTAAATTCCTTACCCTTACAGGTTCCGTTACTGTTACTGTCGGAATAGCTGATAATACTCAACTAACCTGCCCAACTTGTAGAAAACCCGGTTTTGTTCACGATCACCCACATCTCAAATTGTCACGAACGGTGCAAAAGTGATCCACACCCAACGCCTGAAATCAGATCCAGGGGGTAATCTGCTCTCCTGATTCAGGAGAGCTTATGGTCACTTTTGAGACAGTTATGGAAATTAAAATCCTGCACAAGCAGGGAATGAGTAGCCGGGCGATTGCCAGAGAACTGGGGATCTCCCACAATACCGTTAAACGTTATTTGCAGGCAAAATCTGAGCCGCCAAAATATACGCCGCGACCTGCTGTTGCTTCACTCCTGGATGAATACCGGGATTATATTCGTCAATGCATCGCCGGTGCTCATCCTTACAAAATCCCGGCAACGGTAATCGCTCGCGAGATCAGAGACCAGGGATATCGTGGCGGCATGACCATTCTCAGGGCGTTCATTCGTTCTCTCTGTCAGCGCCAGTGATATAAGACGGTAATGGGGATGCGGACGATTTCCTGGAACCAGAGTCGGGGTTCCGCAGGTGCGCGCACTCTGGCAGATATGCTGACTCAAAATGGCATCCCGGTGAGCCGTTATCGTGCCGGGCGGCTGATGAAATACCTGAACCTGAGCAGTTGTCAGCCCGGAAAACATCAGTACAAAAATGCCCGCTAGGAGCACACCAGCCTGCCGAACCTGAACCACCCCGATTTTCCTAGAGAGTGTTTTATCTGTGAACTCAGGCTGCCAGATCATAGTTTCCGATAGAAGCATAATAATCTTTTTCTGCTTCTGCCGGAGGGATGTGGCCCAACCTTTCCAGTAATCGTCGATTGTTATACCACTCGACCCACGTTAGTTTGGCCAGTTCCACTTCTGCACGGTTTTTCCAGCTCTTACGGTGTATTACCTCCGCTTTGTAAAGCGTAGTGGATCAGTAATTCAGGACACCTCGAAATCCTGTTAATGTTAAAACAGTGAAAATGAGGTGATGCATACTCAAAACTCGTCGGACTAAACGTACCTTTTCCCCGGAGTTCAAGCTTGAAGCTATCGAACAGGTGGTTAAATACCAGCGTGATTTCAGAGAAGTCGCGCTGGCACTCGAGCTCAACCCTGACCATTTGAGTAAATGGATACGGTTGTATAAGCAGGAACTTCAGGGTATTGAGCCCGCTGGTAATGCTATTACCCCTGAACAACGCGAAATTCAGCAGCTTAAAGCGCAGATAAAGCGCCTTGAGATGGAAAAAGAAATACTCAAGCAGGCTGCCGTGCTGATGAGCGAAATCCCCGGAAAGCTGTCGCGCTACTCACATGGCTGAAAGCAAAGTGGCCAGTGCGGGTTCTTTGTCATTTATTCGGTATTCACCGTAGCGTTTATTACGCGCAGGTGAAGGGTGAAGCGTCCTGTTAATGTGCAAAGAATTGAATTACGAAGTCGGGTGAGGGCTTTCCATGCTCTCATGTCAACGCCACGATGTTTGACCGTTATTTGCCATTTTCATGCCCGCTAAATACT
>OBVG01000866.1_pt1 | contig 16539 bp, 15 predicted proteins | sample 1501271 | NCBI WGS metagenome assembly OBVG01 (sample SAMEA2579934, study PRJEB22360) | human gut metagenome | biome: human gut; feature: human-associated habitat; material: faeces | place: Denmark | collected 2008/2010 | reverse complement strand
CACGCAGCCCATTTGCCTTTTGCCATACACCAAAAGCTGAAACCAAGCAGTTGGCTTTCTTTGGGACGGCCCACCTTGCTTTTCTCACGGTTTACTTTCAGGAGCAATTTCTCTTCCAAGTATGTCGTGATACTTTGCAACACTCTCTCTGCCGACCGTGTACTGGATACATAGATACTGCAATCGTCCGCATAGCGGACAAAACGGAGTTTTCGCCATTCCAGTTCCTTATCCAGTTTATCGAGCAGTATATTTGACAGGACGGGACTCAGCGGTGAACCCTGCGGCGTGCCCTCTGTACGGGGACTTGCCACACCTCCCTCCATTATGCCTGCTTGCAAGTATCTGCGGATTAGCTTCAACAGAATCTTATCCGAGATACGCTCGTAGAGAACGGACATCAGTTTGTCATGGTTCACACGGTCAAAGAATTTCTCCAAGTCAAGTTCGACAACCTTGTTACTGCCATTATTCAGATAGTATAAGGCTCGTTCCACGGCTTGGTGGGCAGAACGCTGCGGACGAAAGCCAAAGCTACTGTCACTAAAATCCCCGTCATACATCACGCTTAACTTTTGGGCGATTGCCTGCTGGATTAAGCGGTCGGTCACGGTAGGTATGCCCAGCATACGTTTACCCCCGTTGGGCTTCGGTATCTCCACCTTACGGACTGCGGAGGGCATATAAGTACCTTGCCGTAGCTGGTCTCTAATTCCAGCCCAGTTCTCGCATAAGTGGGCGTGGAGTTCATCCACTCCCATACCGTCAATACCTGCCGCACCTTTGTTGGAAACGACCTGCCTGTAGGCGGCTCTCATGTTTTCGGCACTAAGTATATCTTCAAGCATACTTACCTTTATTATTACGTTCTACAATTGGTCATCCACATCCATAAATGCAAGGTCATACTCGGCACTCTGTACTATCCTCTTTGTTTCCGACATACCCTTAGTACAAAGCCTCCTTGCGGAGTTGGCGGCTTTCAACGCATTTCCTTAATTTATGGCTATCAGACCGTCTAATGTTCATCCCTTCGTTCCGCAGTCGGAACTACTATGGAATCGGCTGACTTCTCCCGATAAGTCTTGTTTCAACCACGCCTGTTACGAATACGTGTCCGGGAGACCTCCCCCGTTAAGAGCAACAACTTTCCCCTCATATATCTGCCGGATTTACAATACGTATGTCCAGATAGTTTAGGGCTTCGACTTGACATGCAGTCTCGCCCACATACGTCATGCCTTATATCCGGTTTCTGTTCGTCAGACCGAGGATTTGCCGACGGCTTCCTTCGGATTCCCCTCACGGTGGACACCCTTGCCTGAAGCTAACGATTCCCACTATCAAGGCTGGTTCGGGACTTACACCCTATAGTTGTTGCCCATGCAGGGCAAACATGTTCTGCCCCCGGCCTGCGCCGTGAGGCGCTGGTCGGGGGCTTTTCAAAATCGGGTTGCTTGCGCAACACAATGAACTATCGTCAGCGGATTTATTCAGACATTAGTTTATAGTACATCATCAAGACTTTCAAGCCTAAGATGGCCATCAGTGTCAAAGATAGCTGCCAAACCATCTTCCGGTGCCCATGATGTTTCGATGGTGAGGAAACTCATATCTGCCGCAAACTCTACTGAAGTAACTTTGGCTTCTTCTGTGGAGGCTATGTCGTTTGTGGCTTTATAGCTATTCAATGTGACCTTTAATAAGGCATCGATGTTGGCTACATGAGAAGAGAAATAAGCATATGCTTTTTTCTGCGATTCTGTGATTTTAGAATCAGTCATTATGCAGTTGAACTTCAATAGTCCAACTGTCTCCTGACCGAGAAAATTAAATTTCTCGGGGCGGTAAAACATTGAATACTTTTCTTCAAGTTTACCAATGGGGTCAATATTAATACTCATTTTTTAAAATTTTAAGCTTGATTTCTTACGTTAGCAGAATGTCCTCCAGCATGTGTTACATTACCATGAACTATGCTCGGCACTTTTTGGACTGTAAGTCCGTCACTTTTTTCGTGCCAAGTATAGCCGTTTTCTTTTCGCCACTTATAAACATCAGCAGGAGAGCAGCCTTTTTGTTCTGCTAACTTGGTGTCAGCCTCATTGAAAACCATACCACGATCGGTTTGTTGTTCATCCAGTATGACTTCTCCCTTGGAGAAATTGCTAAAGTCTGGCTCTCCGTCATTAAAGTTAACACCGTCAGTCTCATATTCATCCAGCACTTCACCCCACGTTTTATTTTCGGGGTTATTCTTCTGTGGCTGATAATCTCTGTCTGGGATCCATTTTGAATCTCCACGTTGGCCATCCCAATGCCCATTGCTACCTTCTAAAGGACAGTAATAAGTATTTACTTCCTTTGTTTCTTTTGTCTCAAACATTCGAGTATCTTCCCCTTGAGACGCAAAGACTTGATCCGGTTTGTCAGTTAAACAATGATATTCTACCTTAGATGAATCAAACTGGTCAATAGATTTTTTTTCTATTGAACCATATGAGACCTCAGTCACGGACGAATCCATTGTTCTATTAAGGTCTGGTGAAAATTTGTTGCTATCTGTGCACGTCTTAGGAGCAAACTTGTCGATAGGTTCATTTAGGGTTGATAATGACTCTAATGGAGTCTTTTTGGCAAGTTCTCCTAAAGCAGACTTAGATCCTACTTCCTGCAACCCTTCAGATATTATTGGATTTATCATATCGGTTTAAATTCTTTTCTTCGATAAACTAATTGTTTGAAATATGCGCTATTCTCTTCTGGGGAATTGAGAAGCATGGCATAGGCTATTATTATCGCAGGTGCCTTCATAAAAAGTTTCTCCTTAAGGAACTTGCTATCAATGTCACCTATTGCATCGAATTTAGGTTCTATGTCTTTGTCATACCATTCTTTTAGCATCTCAGCAGGTTTTCCAGTAAGCAAAAGAAGCCTCTGACAAGTCATATCCAAAGAATGACTTGAAGGATAACCGTTTGCTAAAAGTTTTGATTTGAGCTGTTCTTTGTTCATATCTTAAACTAAGTTTTCAACAATGTAATCCTTTGTTAAATTTCTAACTACGGTTTCACCCGCATAACGTGCATCAAGCTCTAAAGGATTATACTTATATCCCCAAGGATCAAAGGCCCATGGACTTTCTGTCGTATAATCCTTATTGGCTTGAATCCATTCTTTTCTCACATCCTCAGATATTGAATGTTTCCCTCTCATTGCTTCAGATTGATATTGATGTCTGAGTTCATGGGTAATAGTGTCAATCATTTCCAATGGCGAAAATGGGGAGGTTAGGAATCTATCTGTCAAATGAACGATTCCGTCACCACGATTATATCCCATAACGCCATCCTCAAGATTCTCAAACACAAGCCCCTTGTAATCGACCAATTCAAATGCCTTTGATACTCTTTCTGCATATTGAGAGCAAAATTCCTCTTTCTTTTCTGGAGAGAAGGTTGCCCAACTTTTAATAACTGCAGGTGTGAAGATTTCTTTTGCGGATTTAGTACATTCCTCAATACCAAATTCTCTTAACTCCATACCATTTTCGTCTATGGAACGGTTAAGAGCAAACCAATCCAACTCAAAACCTTTGGTAAATTTGCTTAAAGGGCTTTGAGTGTCAATTGGTTCTATTTTATTCAGATTATCTATGTTCATTAAGGCTTAAATTTCTTAATATCCTGAAGCCAGGCATTATATATTTTGAGTTGTTCAAGATTTCCTTCTCCGTAGTTACGCATTAACGCTTGTCTCAGCGTTAAATCCATAGATACCGGTAGACCTTTTACTTCTTTCAAAAGCTCAGCGAGCATTTTATTAAGATCCTCAAATGTTACAGCTTTAGAAACAGCTTCCTTCACGGGCTTTTCAAGATTGAGAAGCCGTACAGTCAGATTAGACAAAGATGCAAAGTTATCATCTGACCATAGCTTTAATTCTCCCGTTTTCTTGTACTCAGATATGAGAGAGAGTAGTTCAAGCCTAAATGAAGTGGAAAGTTCTGTATTTGCAAGAGCATTCTCAATACCATCAATCTGAGGCTCTACAGGATTCCTAAGACGTCCTTTAAATAAGAGCTTAAGAAGTTCTGTTATAGGTAATTCGTTAGAAGTTAGTCGAGGCCAATCCTCTTTCTTTACATATTTTTCGCGTTTTGTATGGGATATACAAATCTTGCACATAACAGGTTGTAACCAATCGTTCTGATAAACGATAGCAACACCTGTAGGAAGCTTGGCGATTTCATCGACTTGCTCATCTTTCAATGCAGCTGCCTTGCCAGCAATAAGACGATCGTCCCCATCAGGAAGGCGCATGATAATCTTGGTATTGGTATTCTTTATGGCACTTGCATGTACCGATGTGGGTGATTGGTCTACTATTACAAAACCTTCGCCATAAGTACGCATCTCAGCAATGGAGTTAATAAGCATTTCTACTGATTTACCAGCAACATTACTCCCTTCCATTGATTGTTCCGTGGAAATGCGTTGAAGTATGTTGTGAGCTTCTTCCAAAACCGTAATGTGTCGAAGATTGCTGTTAGCTTGAGTTGCATTTACCATACGGTATTCATTAAGCCGCATTACCAGCAACCCCATAATCAGAGACTTAGTTTCTTGAGAGCCAATACGACTCAAGTCTATTATAGTATTCTGATCAAACAAAACTTCATCTGGAATCTCAGCGGCAGAGAAAATGGCACCGTTAAGACCATTGGTTAGGGATTCTACTCGTGTAACGAGAGAGCCGGTGTAATTGCCTTTGACTTCTTCCGAATACGCAGATTCTTTGATTGCAGTCTCAAGTTCTAACAATAAATCAACAAAAGATGGATAGGCTTCCATATCATATTTGTTAGTGGATGTAAATAAATCCCATCCACACTTCTCATATGCCCTTAATATAGCTTTCTTTAGAACAGCAGGCATTGCTGCATACATCGGCCAGCATACATTGAATATCTCTGTAAGGCGGTCAATATGCTCTAATATGTGGATTCCATTAGGAAATCTGAAAGGATTTATCCGCAACAACGGAGTAACTAAAGGATTGGAACCAAAAACGTTTACATTTCCAAAAACATTTTTGTATTCACCCTTAGCTGGTTCGATAATCAAGAATGTCGCTCCAGCCTCTTTAGCTTCATCAATGAGCTTGTACACGGTTTCAGTTTTTCCACACCCCGTTGATCCTGTGATGAACACATGCTGAGTTAGGCTCTTTACATCCAGATTAACCAAATTGTGTGGGCACTCAACCCCTCTATCAAATATGACACCAAGGTTTATGCCACTTTTATTTGTGATTCCATTATAACGAATGACCTCTTGTCCAAGGACAATATGTTCTACGACAGGAAGACCTGGAACGCTTTTACGAGGCAGTCCCATCATCATTGATAATTCTTTACTTGACACTAAAGAAGTTCCATCAACTGTGATTTCGCCTCCCATTCCATCAGGATATGAAAATCGAGGATAATCAAGAGCAACTAATGACGAAAGCAATTTCTGACTATTACTTTCTTTTTCTTCATTTACGTTCCATTTGTTCAGAGCTGACGTTTCAACCCCCGAATCATCACCCTGAACAATAGACCTATAAATTGCAGCTCCGATTTGAGAAGTAGAATGGTCAGAGTCATAAGAAAGAAAATATGCACTTGTTGACCATAAACCTCCACCTTCGGCACTTTCAATCCTTTCTAACTGCTTGTCAATACGTTTTAGAAGTTCCTCAATATGTTTGTTATGGAGCGTAAGAGTAAAATTCTTAGATGCCCCCACAGTCGATGTATTACCCTCTGAATCTGTTATGCTTTCTGCGTGAGAATTCCCTATGGTTTCATTATGTGTTTTCCCATCTGCACGAGATGTGCTCATCTGGTTATTTACTGTCTCACTTTCATTGACTGTTTCATTATTTGATTTAGTCTTTCCTCCAATGATTCCACCTAAACCAAGTATTCCACCAACAACCATCATAGGTACTCCGGCAACAGCACCAGCACCCGACAACGAGAGAACAGCTCCAGCCTGAATTAAAGGAGAAGCTAACAGACCCACTTTTCCCCAAGCATTTTGTTCGTTTTCTCCTGTAGATTTACTAGTTCCTTCCGTCTTACTTTTTGAATACGATTCGCTTGTCGTATCAGTAGTGGAAGTTCCATCAGAAACCGATTTTGAAATTGTATCTGTAGTACCTCTGCTACGAGTAATGGCATTTGCGAGAGATTCATTTGTAGAATATGCAATTTGTTGGGATGCCATACATGATAATTGCGAATATAGATTCTCGTAGGCTCTACGCATTGCATCAATAGACGAAGGGAGTTGATTTTTAGCAATAATAATTGCCGTGTATCTCTTACCCTTCATTGCATCTGAAAATTTTTCTATACCCTGAATGAAGTTCTCATTGGAATATGTATTTTCCCCCTTTAAAGAGGGAATTCCCGCAAATGAGCTGATTGAGGATGCTCCGGATATTTTCCTAAGTATTTGATGCTGTTTGGAGTTGTTCTTCCCTTTTTCTATGAGTGAGAGGTCTTCCAAATCTATACCAGGGAATTGTCCTTGGAATGAACAGCGAAAAGTTTCTGCTATAGAATGTGTAGTAAACTTTGGATTATTATTGCGAACACCAATATAGAAATCAGTCCTATCCTCATACCCATCAACAATTAAGAAAACAGTATTGTCGGTAAATGTCATTGCACTGAATGCGCTGATGAACTTATCGGTTGCATATTCGTCCTTTTCATAAACCATAAGATTGACCTTGAAAATGACTATATCACATTCTGAAAGATTATTTGGAGCAAGAACGTTCATTTTGTCCAAACGTCCCAGATAGCTTTTCATTACCACATCATCTACAACAGAAATTGCATTCTGTGCATTGTCAACATAAGACTGTAATTCTGCAACATTTCTTTCTGACATTAATGGTATAGACGAAGAAGGTACCAATTCAGATTCCTCCGTCTGCTTTCGCAAACTTGGTTGCGGCTTGTGTGATGGAGTTGTGGACACACCTTTCCCCTTTGAGAAAGGAGTTTCCCACTGATTCATTTGTTCACATAGATTACCCAAATTGTCCATACTATTTTTGCTTATCTGCTACTGTAAGAAGAACTATACCTCCAACAACGATTGTGCCTCCAGCTAAAGTGAGAAGAGTCTTACCTATACCTACTCCAATTATAGCAAGAATAGCACCACTTACGGTAATAACACTGGCGGTCTTTTTGTCTACTAAAACTTTACGCTGAGATGCACCAGTTGTGGTAGTCTTTTGTTCATGAGAGACCTCTTGATGAGGTTGAGATGTACGAGACGTTTCTTCCTTTTCAATCTCTTGAGCTTTCTTTTTGCCGACCTCTATAGCTACAGCCTCAAAAAGTCCAAGTTTCTCGTATGAGAAATTGTTATTAAGATCTCTCTTTACCTTAAACATAAAATCATCATCCCATTGACTTTTGTCTTCTAGTATTTCAAAATCTAACGGTTTGTTCTCTTCGAAAAGATCAGGAAGATTGTCCTTTGCATACTGGAGCATTTCCGAGAAAGTCTTTCCTCTCGGATCAAGCAGAAGTTCATTGGAGAGCATCATTCTAACGCTCTTGACTTCTCCATTTTTTACTGCATCTATGAAGTTTTGTCTCATAGTCTTTTAATAATTAATAAGTTTATCAACTCGTTGAATTATACTCTGCATCCAACGAAGGTTATCTTGCTGTTGTTGAATCTCCTTAACTGTGCGATTGGCTTTAGATGTACTGTCTTTAAGAGTTGACAGCTTATCTCGAAGCACCTTGTCAATCTGTTGTATCTGTTGTTTCAATGCTTGCTTAAGCCTTACTGTTTCCTTCTGAATGTGAGAAGGAACCTTAGTTTGAGCTTCCACAAGGTCATTCTGTAGCGGAACGAAATAGCGGTCTATAACCTTAGTCATATCGACATACTCGACCTTTTTAGGTATCCATGTGTCAACACGCTCTTGGTAATATTCAGTTTCATAGCGTTCAGATCCCCAATTCCAAGGAGTGAAGAACCAATTGATTTTCTTTTCGCCACGCCTTGATTTTGTTACATAATCAGTTTTCATATGTCCTTCATCAACAACCTTTGTGCTGTCAGAAAGGATCTTATCAAGATTGGATATTTCACTGCCTACAAAGTCAATGGGTTTGAAATCAAGTGAGTCCCCCTTGGTATTGAAACCAAGCTTTTGCAGCCTCTCTTTATAGATGGTAAGGATCTTATCAAACGTCTTGCGGAAGCTCCGGTCAAAGATACGCTTTATCTTGGCATCAAGTTGAGCCTGCATATCCTTACGTTCCTTTTCCAACTCTCGGACAAGACGAAGTGCGGTCTGCCTCTCAACTTTGGTGTTAGAACTATGATTGTAAACAAGTTTGTCTATTCGGGTTTGAAGACCGCCTACGCACTCATCAATTTCCTCCTTAACTTCATTGGTAACATCTATCTCATCAATAAGTTGAGCATATTCTTTAGCCGATTGTCCAGATTGGATTTGCTGTTGAATCTGATCAATTTCTCGGTCAAGTTTTGCCTTCTCAGCTTTATCATGTTCAATCCTATCTTGGATTTCTGCAACAGCCTGCAATTCTTTCAGCCTATTTTTGAAGGAAGCAACTAAGTCTGCCACTTTCATAGTACGAGCATATTTATTGACGTATAGACGAATTGCCTCTTCAATAGATACGATACCTGAGTGAACGATGACCTGTTCGTCATTGTCCAGTTTTTTAAGCATCTCCTCAATGCGAATCTTAGAGTTTAAAGGAAGATGACTATATTCATAATATTCCTCGAAATGAAACTGTTCATGCTTTGAACTCTTACGGATAAAACGATCTAATGACTCTGGTTCTTCCTCTTCAATACGGTATTCAAGTGCAGGCAAAGCACCGACAGGAAAAATATTTGGTTCTTGGATGTCTCGATCTTCCAAAACACCTTTGGCCGAATCCAAAGCATCGACAATACGCTCATCCTTTTTAAAACTATCAAGTTTGTTAACAGCAAAAATGAACCTGTCGCGAGATTGCTTTCCGCTTTGCTTCATACACTTGCAAACATAATCCATGAAAGCTTCTTGGTCATTAATGTTGAGCTGTTCTGCATTCATTACAAACAATACTAATGACTTGTCTGAATCTTCCAACATTTCATAAGTCATAGCTTGGTGGCGTTTATCACAAGAGTTGTTTGGTCCTGGAGTATCGACAAGAACTAATCTCATTCCAACATCCTTTACAGAAGGTATAGGGCCGTATATGTCAATCATGGATATTTTGTCATTCTTATTCCACTCATCCATAATTTCGTATGTTACCACTTCTTCTCTGAAAACCTCGTTATATTCCGAATCAAAGGCTATTGCCGAAAACTCTTTTTGATTGGATGCAGTAATCCTTACGATAGTAGCTGTAGTAGCCATATTAGCCATCGGCATTAATTTACGCCCAAGAAGGGCATTGATAAGGGTTGATTTGCCAGAACTCATCGTAGCTACTACATTTACTTCAAATTCCGAACCAATAGCCTTCTTAAAAGCTTCGGTTATCTCAGCATCTTTAAGGGCTGCCACTGGGCCAGCTTGAATTTCTTTGTATATTTCTATTACTTGCTTTTCTACTTCCTCAACGTCGGGTGTCCGATGATGAACTAAGGTTACGTTTACTTTGTCTCGTTTCGCATTTATTGCTTCGCGGAGATCGTTAAAATCTGCAAGTGTTCCTGTAAACTCAATGTTAAAATTCGCATCCCTATACTCTTCGACAAGATACTGTGGAAGAAGTTCGACCCATTCTTGCAGACGTTTACGACCAAAACTGAGTGAACTGTTATCTTTCGGCTTCTTGCCATCTACAAGAATAGTAGTCTTGAGTTGGAAGGGGTTATATGTTAAAGTTACTTTTTTCATATATTTGCTATTGTTTTTTCAAGGAACTTCACACCAGTAATGTCAGAAGTTCCTTCGGTTGTTTTGTTATTGTATCGTGAAAAGTTATAAAATGGTTTCCTAAATTTACGATTGAATTGAGAAAAATCTAAATCCTCATCCTCGTCCAATTCTTGACCGTTTGATTTCATCTTAAATAGTAAACCAGCCAAAGCAGAAACTGCTACTATAATAGGCTTCTTTAAGCCCTTTTCTTTCAGCCGTCTTTGTAATTGTGCCATTATGTCTTCAACAGAGTCCTCAGATTCTTTAAACCTGTCAAGCTGATTAATAGCAAAAATCATCTTTTTTTTAGTGTTTTTGATGACATATTCTAAAAATTCATCCTCGTCATTGATTGCAAACTGAGTGGCATTAGAAACGAAAAGGATGACATCATAATCATTGTCTTTGATAGCATTCCGAGTAAGTTCTCCATGCTCATTATTGATGGCGTAATTTACTCCCGGCGTGTCTATAATGCAAATTCTTTCTTCAGCCAATTCTGAATTAAAATGAAAAGCCGCTTCAACAAAGTTGTCGCTTGATACAGACATAATCTCACAAGTGTAATTATATTTCAATTTTTCATCAACAAATGTAATGCCATCAGCTTTTGGCTTATTATACAAGTATGTCAATCGGTGTGTACAAGCTGTTGTTTTGACTTTATTAAGCTTGTACCCTGTAAGAGCGTTGATAAGAGTTGATTTACCCGAACTCATCGTAGCCACTACCAATACTTTTTTAAGCCTCTTTTTATGAATTTTTTTGTCGTCATCGCGATGTTTACATAAAGGAGCTATTGGGCTTTCTATAAAGTTCTCACTGAATGAATCAACGGGATTTATGACATTTTGCGCAAAAATTCTCCATATTTGCGAAAGTTTTTTTCGAGAAAAGAACCCACAAATCCTCTTATCAAGTAATTCGTATGCGCTCTCAAGTTCGTTCAAAAAACCGCTCTTCTCCAATAGATAGAAACAATCAAAGAAAAAGAACTGGCGCATTGTAAAGAACTTGAACCCCAAACGCTTAATATTAATTGCTTTTTTTGTAAAGATAAGATTATCCGTTTCGCTCCAAAATGATTCTGGCACGTTCTCACCCAAAATAGATTTGCCCCATGCGAAACAAACAATTTTCCCTTTGTCTGACGAGCCGACGATGTGGTGCACAAATTCGCAAAGTCCCATCACGTATTGTAACTTGAGTTTAAGGCCAAGTTCTTTAACCGGATGGTTACTGATGCTAAATGTTTGTGTTAAATATTGACTCATCGATAATTTAATTTGAGTTGATTAAAAACATCGGCTTTACGATTGCTTGACCATCCTCCAAGCCTTCGCATCCCATCAAAGATGGATGAGTAACAAGAAACCCATTTGTTGACATTAATACTGGTAGCTTCAAATACATATCCATGTACATCCATTGCTGCATTATTCCTGACTTTGATATTGTGTTTTCGAAATTCTTACAACTAAGAATAAAGGTCAATAAAGCCTCTAAATGCAAATTTAAACAATTCCAGCGACAATCACAAAGCTTTTGCGCATATTATTTAACTTTTTCATGAATGTGTTCTGTAGCATGGCTTTATTATATTAAAACATCTACCACAGGGCATTCCTGCTAAAGTCTATAATAATAACAGAACTAATAAGAAATTAGACATTAAGTGGATTAATGAAATGCTATAGCATCACCATTGCCCACCATTGAAAAAGCATCCTAAATCAAAAATAACTCAAACGACTTATCAAGAAAACAAGTATAACATTTAAGCGATTGCAACGATGTTATCAGAAGATAAAGCTATTGTTTGTTGTGTCTCGTCTGTTCGGAAGAATAACAAATTTATCATCTGTGAAATCCTAGTCATTTCAAAAAAAATGGTTTGAAGCAGTTTAATCATCAGTAAACCATTTATTTCCAGATTTAATCTAAAGCTATCGGAATATTTATGCCATCCGACTTACTCCGTGCCAATAACACAAAGTAAGTTTTACTGGTAGATTATTACAACTGTTGGGGTAATCCCAATCCGTTGCCATAGAGAGAACCTGCGAGATTCCGTTACGCTCCATTTTGTAGGTTCTCACAATGGCAACGGTCTTTGGAAAACAGATTGGGCTTGGATGCTATCCTATAAAATAGGACTTGCTTTATGGAACTTTTCTTAGCCACCTTTGAGCATCTTGGCCGGGTACGTTTTACCGTGCAAAACTACTGTGGACGGGAGAAACGTCAAGCACCGTTATGGGCTTTCGGCTGGAGGGCTTGACGGAAGCCTTCCGCAAATTTTCTCGTTCCTCCAAAATTGGGGTATTCCGTCCGCACTCTCCGGCCTCATGCTTGCCTTATTCTCCCTTGTGTCCGCAGTGGCTATTTGCACGTAAAACGGTCTTCCCGACCAAGAAGCTCAATGGAGCTTCACAAAAGGGAAAAGTATCAGATTTCACCAACTCTTAAAACAAAAGGAATTATGCGGACAAGAAGAATGACTATCGAGCAAGGCCGGAGAGTGGGCATAGGCCGCTTTCCCAATTTTCACAAGAGCGGAAGCGTCAGGGGCATGAAACGGCTGTACTACGGCAAGGATTGCCTGTTGGTACGTTGTGGCAACTACATCTACAATGTTTCCGCCGAACCCAGAATTTACTATCAGGCAACCCTCTAAAAAACCTTTCAATTATGTATGAGACGGATTTTCCCGAATACGGGCAGCAATGCGAACTGGTCATCCCGTGGCGTGGCTACCATCGCGGAACGATTGTGGGTAGGACTGCAAGAAGCTTTATCGTGCAGTTCAGCAGTGGAGCGGAAATAGAAGTGTATGACGACGAAATAGAATTTGACTGATATGTGCAGACTGATGACATCCCGGTTGGAGGAAGCCTTGGAAGGCTATCCCCTTTATTCCCAAGACGGCAAGGGAAAGGAAGCTGTTTGCCGTGCCATCTTCGCTCTTGGAGCGGTACGCTGGTTCATCCTTGAAGGTGAGAAAGAAGGAAACGACACTATCCTTTTTGGTATCGTGGTAGGACTTGCGGAGGATGAATACGGCTACATATCGCTTAACGAACTGTCGGAAGTCGAGCTCGACCTTACGACACAAGGATTGGGTAAGCTACAAGTAAGGCAACAGGAGAATTTTACTCCTACACCGTTAAAGAACTTGCAGGACTTCCGCCTGCAGCAGTTCTTAACCAGATTTGAACATTAAACAACCCGTCAGCCGTGGTGCAGCCAAGCAAGTGCCACGGCTGGCATAAACATCAGTAACCATGCGGATGAAAAACAAGATTATAAAGGAAGTCATCCAATGTGCAGAGGCAAACGGATGGCATGTAGATGCCGAGAAACATCAGGACAAGAATATCGTTATCTTTGAGTTTTCCCAATTCACTCCTGCCGGACAGGATTTCTTCTTTTCGGCCACGATGCAAGGACATAGCCTTGAAAGTCTGGTAAGCGACATGGAGGAGTATTACGAGGGCTTTGACGCAGATGCGGAAGCCTATCTGTGGCTGGACGGCAACGGGCACGGTAAAAACAGCGCACCCTACCGAATGAAGGATGTGTTGGCTGACATGGAAGCGGCAGAGGAGATGGTCTGTAAGCTGCTTGAAGCGGTCAGAGGCTTGACAGGTTGACCACAAATATAAACATAGCCTGCTATATCTACATTGATGTGGCAGGCCATGAAACCATCTTATTCTATTTTCGTTTACGCCCTTTCTTCGGGAGGCCGGCAGTCTTGTAGGCAATCAGGTCGTCACCACGGAACTGTATTCTCAGATACAATGGCGAAAATCAAAATGGAACAGGTTAAACATGGGAATACCACGTAGTTCATTGGATTTTCAGAGAATACATGTCCGTCTGTTCGGAAGTATAATCTACACACGAGTTAATAGCGGGACTGGAAAATTCTAAAAACAGATAGGTATATATATTTCAGTGTTGACAAGGTTGACAAGAAAGCCAACTCGCAAGCCTGATTATACAGATTGTCAGAAGTGATTATTATTCAACACCTTATCTTTTTCTTAAGAAAATAAGAATAAATATAGATACGTATGTTTTTGTCAACCGTTGGCTACAAAATTCATAGAATTTCCAAAAGCGTCAACGCTTGTCAACGTTTGTCAACACAACAATCTCATAGGAAGTGTTTGATACGTTGTGATTTATCCTTTGTCAACACCGTCAACTTTGAAATATGTGCCTATAATATTCTGAGATGTGCCTAATAAAAAAGGCCATCCATAGGATGACCTTGTCACTTTCTCGTTAATAAAATGTACCTTGCAATTTTTTTAGAGGTTGTTGCTAAATCATTACCAAATATTTTGGATTTCACACCAATAGAAAAACGCTTCTATGTGCGTTTTCTTTAATTTATTGAGTTTTGTAGGCAATGGCTCCTGCAATGATTTTGAAACCAGTTCATTCTGATAATCAGGGGAGAAGTGACGGATACCAGTAATGCCCTTACTGATTAGTTTGCTTAGGTAGGCTGCTTTCGAAGCATTTATGATTGCAGAATCAAGAGTATATTTTTCGCTATAGATGAAGTTGCTGATACGATTGATGCCACCTATCAGCAACTTATACTCGTCAGGATTATGCAACCCTCTTAGGCAGATACTAAGAGCTGTCTGATAGATATCATCGCAGACTTGTTGTATAGAATCGTCTTGCAAGTGGCGGTAGCGGAGTTCTATTGCAGCGAATTTACGGAAAGTGTTTTCGGTAATAGACAGGTTGTCAACAATATCAAAGAGAGATGCTACATCGTAGAGTTGCTTTATGATTTCCATAGAGCAGTTCTTTTCTCCCTTAAAGAAAGGAATCCCTGTCGTATGAGGGGCAAATGCAGTCAGCTTGTCGCCAAGCAAGTCTTCAGCACTCGGCAGGTTTACCGTGACAAGAGGCTCATCCGTTACAAGCAAGGGACTTTGAATAGGTTTGGAAACAATGTTGCTATAATGGATGTCCTCGAATAACACATCAAGAAGAATTTTGTCCTGTCCTCCATTACCTGGATAACTCACTTCGTAATAGAATTTGGCATGCTGCTTGGGCACATCAGTTCTTGCAATCCTCTCAACAAGCTCGACCTTGCCGAAACCGTATTCTTGCGCATACTGCATAAGATAATTCTCTATCTGCGTTCCGGGAGGACAGATAATGTCTATGTCAATTGACAGTCGCCTGCTTGTATTCAGGTGTAACATAAGAGAACTGCCGCCTTTGAATACGAACGGGCATCCGGAACGTGCTAAGGCTTCGAGCAGAGAAAACGCCCTAATCGTCTTTTCGGCCAAAGCAAAGTCCCGTATTCCCAGGCGCGCCTCTGTTATCCATTCTATTGTTCTACTTTTAGGATTTATCATTGTTTATTACATTTATAATATGTTCTACTTTATCTTTTCGGTTACGGCGTGATGCATATCTGAGCAGTTTACTCATATTCACATTGTTTCTCTCACGAGCGTATTCATATATATTGTATATTTCCGAACCGTCTGCAAAAGACAACTCATTATCACCTAATGCGTCAACAAGAATTTTTTCTATACGTGGCACTTTGCAGCCATTTACTTCCGTCAATGGCGACTGTCCTATCAACTGTCGAACCACAATCGAATCTGTTCCCACCAAGTAACGTTCACAATCAACAGCTGATGGTGAAAAAAGTATGTTCTTGCCAAGCCTCATGTCTTGCAACGCATGGAATACAGCCTCCATTCCGTCTTTCTCCACATCCACAAATGAATAGGCGATATTGGGTACGTGCAGCATATATGAAGCCAGCACCCGAGGACTCCATATGCACATGTCGAGAAACGGAAATTTGACTTTTAAGTTCAAGAATATGTCTTGTTCCTGCTCTGACGGAAGATAGACAAATTCCGGCAGCCTGTTACCAGTCACTATGTATTTGCCACGACCGCTACGTTTAAGCACCCCGGAGGACATTAAACGATTTACCTGTAAATCTATCGCCCGTTCATTGATTTCGGGGTATTTTTCCATAACATAGCGAAGAAGGTCTTTCCTGTGGAAAGTCCCACCCTGCATGGTAGCATAGTTCAATATCTTTTCGCTCGTTGTCACAACACTCATTTTTATAATACTGCAAAATTACATCATTTCTGTCAAATATTGAAATATTTTGCCAATAAAATAAGTTTTATACTTTTAGTGGCCTTAAAAACATTGGCAACGGCTAAAAGGGTAAATCGCTTTGTACAGGTATATTTGATGTGGGAATATCATTATATTCTTTTTCCACCTCTTGAACATCCGTTATCACTTCCGTTTCAAGGTCAAGCCCGAACATATCTTTCAACTGCTGGTAGTCAAAGCACAGTGCTTTTGGGCGATTAACCTTGACTTTCCTGACCTGTTCGCCGCCTGACACCTCTATCGTGTAATCCGGCAGGCCATTTGGCAACAGTATGGTGAACCTGTCCTGCTTCAGCCCAAGGAATGACGGATGCGATTTGAGGTAGGACATGATGGTTGACCAGTTGGAGCGGTTGG
>OBVG01000864.1_pt1 | contig 16584 bp, 13 predicted proteins | sample 1501271 | NCBI WGS metagenome assembly OBVG01 (sample SAMEA2579934, study PRJEB22360) | human gut metagenome | biome: human gut; feature: human-associated habitat; material: faeces | place: Denmark | collected 2008/2010 | reverse complement strand
GGGCTTGTAATGGGTTAAGTGATAACAGATGTCTGGAAATATAGGGGCAAATCCAAATCTATATAAAGTGATTTTTATGAGAAAAACAGTTTTATAGAAATTAAAAGGCATTGTATCTGTCTTATATATAATTAAAATAACAGTAAATGCCTTTGTTTTAATTTTTTCATTATGAAATCGTTATCAATTTTTGATTGACGTAATATATTTAACTCTTATGTAAAATCAGGCAAGTTTCCATGATCTAGATAATTAAGTAGGTCGGCATTATTCAATATCCCTCTATAGAAAATAGCCTCCCATCTATTTGGAGACTGACCCTCATATTGGCGTTTGAATCGACAAATTATTCTTGACGCTCTATCCGGTTGAGCATCTTGACGTTCTAATGACATTGTGCGCAATAATGCCATATATTCATTTCGACAAAACTCATCGAATCGCTCTAAAAATTTAACACCATTTATATGTCGCCTTAGCAATTCATAAATCTCATTATCATCTCCATCCTCAATAATGTTTAGCCTGAATGTTGGAGTAGCATAGGGTTCTTCTATATCAATGATTAAATTAACTTGTTCAATAGGATCAAAATAAGGATGTATGTAAATCTTGTTACCATCCTCATCAAAATAATCAGAACTTTTATTCTGCTGACATTCATTACACATCGGCGTTAAGTTAGCAATAATTATAGCTAATTCAGGATAGATAGTTTTAGGCAAATAATGGTCTAACGTTGTCGGCTTTCCTGGTTCCCCACAACATGGGCAAAATAACAGGCCATGTCCTCGTCTTAAAGTATCAAGAATATCGTAGGGAGTTTTCCCCTCAGCAGGAGAGTATAAATTAATTAGAGTTTGTTTCCTTTTTTGCGTCAGTCTTTCTTGCGCCGATATATGCCTATTGGCATCAGTTGTTTTCTCTTCTTCATTTTGTATTAATTCTTCTGAAATATACAGAGAGAGGTCGAGAGGTGTAATAAAGCGTGGATCACCATGATGTTCCAAATAGCTTTCTACATGTGCTATCCAATCATTCGATAAGCTATCATAGAAATCTTTATATCTCTCTCTTTCTGAAATGATGGTTCGGAGTACCTTAATAGAGTCATATTCGGGAAGTTGTAACTTAGTGACCATGATACTTTTTCCCTAAACTCATGATTTTCATGATTATTTCTTCATTAATTTCTTCATTTAGCATTTCAATTAATTTTTCAGGATCTCCAATATCTTGCAACTGCATCTCAAGCCATTCATCAAAAGGTTTAGAAATCGATTTATCACCGAAAACATAGGATGAAATGCGTTGAACATTACCACCGAATGTTTCAAATGGAGGAGGTAGTATTTCTAAGCCTTCACCTTCATCATGAAATATATGTACACACTTAGAAGGAACTTCTCGAGTAATCGATAAAGAATGTGTGGCAAGAATTGCTTTAGAACGAAATGGCTTAAGTATCTTTTTCAAAAGTCCAACAAATTCGATTTCTAATGTTGGGTGTAAGAAAAGTTCAGGTTCATCAATAACAATCAAGCTATTATCTTTAATTGATGCAACAACGTTGATTACGATGTAGGCAAATAATCGCTGCCCCGAACTTAATGGAACGATCTGATCATTTTTTATAAAAATAACACCATCATTAAGACTACATGCTTCACGAAGCAAATCTATATTAGGTATCCAGGTTGATATATCTTTAGCTAAAAAAAACTGTTCACCATTTATAGGGATAGCTTGGTCGTGGAAAAATGTAGGATGTTCTGATGACTTTAGTTTTAGTGCGCATTGTTCATAATCAATAGCTGATTTTAATACATTATTTATTGTATTTAATTTATTTATCCTTCCTTTTATAAATTTATATTTCTCATCATCATATATCATCTCAATCAATGAATTACTTGAGTTTAATGCTGGTAAGTTACGACTAATACCAATACTACCATCATCTCTTTTCTGTCGAAATCCAAAATATTGATAAGCTTGTTTATCTTGAAGATTATTATTTTCCATATCAAGGTTAAAATCTTCAAACGGACTATAGGACACAAGTACTAACTTACTAATATTTGGTCTTTCATCAAAAGGAGTATGTTTGTTTTCGTTTAAAACAGAAAAGTCACCCATTCCTGTTTGTAACCAATATTCAACTAGTGATTTAAGACAGTGAGACTTACCAATACCATTAGGCCCTATAATAACATTAATATCATAGGGTAAAAGTGATGAAGTGAACTTAAATGGTACTGTTCTAACATGTTCATCTTTTGCGATAATATTTAATTGAAAATCTCTTATTTCAGACAGGATGTTATTGAAAATAAGATAGCCATCTTGAAATGCTTTACTGGAGCCACCTTCACGAAGCAATGATGTTTTAAAGGCATCGGTTTCAATTAATGCCTCAGTATTTTTATCGTGATTTATATTGAATGTAAAACCAGCATCGTGTAGTTCATTAAGAAGAATAATTGTTTCATTTTCGCCGATTTTAGATATAAGTATCTTATAAAAATCAATATCAGATGGAAGTGCTATATAGTTAGTATTAGGTATGGGGAATACTCCATTCCATCCACCCTTACATAATTCATCAAGTTTATTTGCTGTGTTGTCGATATTTTCAATCAATAATTTAATTGAAAAGTCAAATGAAATCAGTTCATTACTAATGTATATCTTTGCGTTTAAACTAGTTTTATAACCATAATCGTCCCAATTATTACTGCTCAGAGATAAAACATCACCAAACTCTGGCTTCGCTGGCGGAGCATATTTCCAGTAGAGATTGGGTGTATAAACAATTTTCATTGCAAAAATACCTTTTGAGATAATGAATTAAATGATTCATTGGCTAATTCATTACTTTTTATTAACTTTTCTTTCAAATTTATTGTCTTTCTGAAAGTATTGCAAAAATATTTTTGAACATTGATCTCTGGGAAGATAATCTCAGTTTCTTCAAATTTATTTTTAGATATATTTAGCATCGACCCACTTGTTCCAGTCGCTTGTTTTGTTAATAAATCACGGATTTTTCCATTTTGTATCAAAACAAGAAAAAACTCTGGTAGCAATAGATCATGATCTAGCTTAATCGACCATAACTTATCCGGAAGGAAAAGGTTATCATAATCCTGATGGACCATACATATCGCAGCAACTAACTCTCTGGTGTTTGCACGGCTAAATAGCAAATCTCCCTTCTTAGGGAATATAAGTTTTTTCGAAGCAAGAATAGTTTCACTGTCTACCATTTTATTTTCTTCCGGCTTGAATATTCCAGAAGTTACCGAGCTTATTTTCAATACGCCAAATTCATCCGATTTACAGGGAATATTCTCGCCAGTGGCACTCCAACCTGAAGTAATGTCTAATACACCTTTTTTTATTTTATTCTTTTTCCATCCTTTAGGGTTTTTAACGGGATCGCCAAAAATTTCCAGAAACGTAGCACGCAAAAAATCATCAGCCAGTTTGATAGCTTGCTCGCGTTTTTGGCATACACCAGCAGCTTTATCAAGAATATCTGCGATACGCTTTTGTTCATCTAAAGAAGGTAGGGGAACTTCTAATGACTTAATCAATCCTTGGCTAATATTAGGTTGAGCCCCACCAACCGCATTTTCGACAAAATAGCTGAACTTGCTCTTCAAGAAGTAATAGAGATACTTCATATCAGCAATTGTCGTATCTGGCCTGATATTGCAAATAGCTTGATTCGTGGCTGCATTAATTCCTAAAATTGCTAAGCGACCAACAGTGGCTCCATACATTGCTATTAAGATTGAGTCTTTCTCAACTATTTTCGCGCTGCTATTTTCTAGCCCTGCGGCTGTAATGTACTCATTTGCTTCATAAATTTTTGAATCTTTAAGGTCTCCTGATTTAATCCAAGGGATATCTCCCCCCTCATAATACTCAGGCTTTGCCCTACTGGGTGTTCCACCGCTACCGGTGCTACAAAAATCCTCAATTTTTAAATAACGACAACTCACAGCATCCCCTCCAGCTCATCCAGATCCGCCAGAATCTCTTTTTCCAGATCTTTTAATCGCTTCAGTATCACCTTCGGATCTTCATACTCTTCCGCCTGATACACCACTTCTTTATAACGATTAATAGAGAGGTCGTATTTCTGTGCCGCAATATCCGCTTTCGGCACCACAAACGCCGCCTGAGTGCGATCTTTAAAATCAACGCCAGCATCAATCCCTTCCGGGTACTGCTGTTTCAGCAATGAGGCTAATTTCTCACCCATAAAGTTATCAACCGGTAGCCCGCGTAAAGTACGGTAATGCTTCCAGCTTGCCAGCAGATGCGGCAGATCGTTCTCTTTTATCGGGTTACGCTTGTCATCCAGGCTGTAGCCGTCATTTTGTAGATCGTAGAACCAGACCTCATCTGTTTGACCGCCTTTGGTAAAGATCAGGATCGCCGTCGCCACGCCAGCGTAAGGTTTAAATACGCCGGAAGGCAGGTTGATCACCGCTTCCAATTGGTTATCTTCCACCAGCGTTTTGCGAAGTGACTGGTGCGCCTTACTGGAGCCAAACAGCACGCCCTGCGGCACGATAGTGGCACTGCGGCCGCCCACTTTCAGCATTTGCAGAATACGCGCCAGGAACAGCAGTTCGGTTTTTTTGGTTTTCACCATTGCCGACAGCGTGGAGTCGATATCTTCCTCGTCCAGTGAGCCGGTAAACGGCGGGTTCGCCAGAATCAGGTTGAAAGCGTTTTTACTTGCCTGAGGGAAGTTAGTGCTGAAGCTCTGGCTCATGGTGTCCTGATAGTGAATATCCGGCGCTTCCACGCCGTGCATAATCAGGTTCATGGCGGCGATACGCAGCATTGTGGTATCAAAGTCGTAACCGTGGAACATATTGTTATCCACATGGTTACGCCACGGTACCAACAGATCGCCGGTAAAGATTTTTTGCTCTTCCAGCTCGCCACGTTCGTTGGTGCCAATCTCAGTATGAATGGATTCCAGCGAGCTGTACTTCTCCAGCAGATATTCATAGCTGGTTGCCAGAAAACCACCAGTGCCGCAGGCCGGATCGCAAATCGTCTCGCCGCGGGCCGGGTTCGGCTCCATCATTTCAACCATCGTGCGGATAATGTGGCGCGGTGTGCGGAACTGACCGTTGATTCCGGCAGTGGTCAGCTTGCTTAACAGGTATTCGTAAAGGTCGCCTTTGGTATCGCCGCGATCCAATGGCAGGTTTTTGATCACCTCAACCGCTTTGGTCAGCAATGACGGCTTAACAATCTCCAGGCGAGCATCTTTCATAAAGTTGCCCAGCAGCGTTACCTTCGACGCATCGGCCTGGCCGAGCTGACGAAAATGCTGGAATACGCCATCGCGTACCACTTCCATCATCTCATCCGAGCCAAGGTTGCTATAGTGACTGAAACGGAGCTCCTGCTGTTCTGGCGTAAAACGCGGTTTAAAATCAATACCCGCGATTTGTTTACGCTTCTCGTCGCGTTGTTCCTGAGTATCCAGCATCCGGGAATACATCAGATAGGTGATCTGTTCGATTACGGTCAGCGGGTTGGTGATACCACCCACCCAGAAATCTTCCCACAGGCCGTCGATTTTACTTTTTAAGTCACCAGTGATCATTGTTAGCGTTTATATCCTGTTTTAAATACAAAAGCCCCGCTGCCGGGGCTTGTCATGTGCGTATTATACCGTCGCTGCGTCGGTCACAACACCCAGCTCTTCGACTATCTTTTGCAGGCGGGCGATCTGCGCTATATCAGGGAACACACCGGTAACGCCTTCGTTGTGGATATGCGTAAAAGGCTGTTCAAAGAGCTGCCGCATTTCAATGGTGCCGTAATCGCGAATGTGGTTTTTCAGTAATGACAGGAAGCGCAGTTGTTGGCTGGTCAGACTGTTATCAGCGGCGAACTGAGCAAAGCGCACTTCCACCGCGTCGCTGTCCATCCCGATGATGGTACGCAAAAGTTTATCCAGGCTGGCAGTTGCCTGCGGATAGAACTCTTTCAACGCACGAATATCAACGTTGGGGTTCTGGATCAGCACCAGCTTCGCCAGTTCATCCAGCTCGTTTTGCGTGACTGGCTCGCCGTTGCGGATTTTCTTCAGCACTGGATTTTGCTGGAACAGCGGCTCCAGTGCCCCCTGAACCTGCTGGCGATAGAGTTTGAAGTCAATCGAGCGGATATTAGTTTTGCGGGTTTCTGTCTGGATCAGGTTCGCATCTTCGGTAATATCTACCTGTATCGAACCAAATTTCGGCGTCGCGCCTTTTTCCATCAGGTGCATGATCCCACGCAGATGAATGCGAATATCCTCCAACTCTTCCAGGCTGGCTTGCTTCCACCAGCCTAAATCACGAAGCCGATTAATCCGTTGTCCCTGTTGCTGTACTTGCGCCAAATGCGGCGGCAGGCGTTCCACTTTTTCGACGATGGCCGACCAGAGCACATCCAGCTCTTCCGGGTTGGTATAACGGGCAGTTTGCGCCGCCAGAATATCCATATCAAAGCGTATGGCATCGCTTTGCCCGCGCACGTCCAGCCACTGCATCAGCGGGGCCAGAACAGATAGCAGCTCCTGCTGTGTTTTCGGAGAAAGCTGGCGCAACACCTTTTCATCACTGTACTGCGCTTTTTGCTGCCATTTTTCCTGTACGGCAATCGACTTTTCATCCAGTGCGTTGATTTGCTCGCGAAGCTGGTGAGCAACTAAATCCACCGCCTGTTTGTCGAATTTACGTTGTGCAGCGACCCCCAGCATAACCCACGCTTCGAAGCGTTTTTGTGCAAGCGATTTTGTCGCTGTGACTTCGGCCTCTTCGGTATGCAGTTCGTGATACTCAAAATTGCCCCAGTGATCGAAAATGCGGAATTTCTGTTTATCCAGCGGTTTGCCGTTATCGTCGTAACCGTACAACCCCGGACAGAGGCGCGTACCACGACCAATCATCTGCCAGAACTTCACTTTTGATTTGACCGGTTTGGCAAAGACCAGATTCACAATTTCCGGGACATCAATACCGGTATCGAGCATGTCAACGGAGATAGCGATGGTCAGCTCTTTGTTGGTGCTTTCATCCAGCCCTTTAAAATCGTCAATCAGTTGCTCGGCGCGGGGATCGTAGTTGTCGATGACCTGGCAGAAGCGCCCGGCAAACTGTGGGTACATATCGTCGAACAATTCATTCAACAGCAGCGCATGTTTGTGATTACGGGCGAAAATGATGGTTTTACCAGGCAACTGGCCGTCCCGATCTTTCAGGCCATTTTCCATCAGGTTACGCAGGATATAGCGGTTGGTGTCTTTGTTGTAGATCGCCTCATCCAGCGCCTTGCCATCAAACTCCAGCGTATTGGGATCTATGCCTTGTTCTTCCAGCTCGCGGATTTGTGCGTCGCTTAATTTCTCCCGTTTGATGCCTTCGCGCAGGAATTCTGTGGTGTGTGTGACAACCTCATAGGGAACCAGATTGTTATCGGCGATGGCATCTTCCAGGCTGTAGTTGGCGGTAGGAATACGTCCTTCACAACCAAACAGGCCGAAAGTGGTTTTACTCACCATGTCAATCGGCGTGGCCGTCAGGCCAATCTGGAGGGCATCAAAATACTTAAACAGATCGCCGTAGACGTTGTAGATAGAACGGTGGGATTCATCGGCGATAATCAAATCGAAATATCCGACATCGAAATGGTCCATGATTTTCATCATACCGGGATAGGTAGCGATGTAGATTCTGGCATTCTGCCTGTCTGCTTTTTTCGATTTCCCGACCACATACAGCGGCTCATTGGTGAATTGATTAAAGGCATTCGCCGCCTGTTTACGTAGTTCCTTGCGGTCGCAAAGAAACAGGACGCGTTTTACCCAGCGGGCATCAATCATCAGTTTGCTTAGCGCTATTGCCACGCGGGTTTTGCCTGTACCCGTAGCCTGAACGATTAATGACTGACGATATTTATTGGTAAACCGTTCGCTAACGCGGGCAATGGTTTCAAGCTGGTACAAACGCCCGGCAACGGCCTTACCTTCGTTGTCTTTTACGTGCGGCACACTGTTCAGCGGCAGACGGGTTTCACGCTGTTGAATAAGATATTGCAGGCTTTCCTTGCTGTAGAAGCCAAACACCCGACGCGGGGGATAACCATGAGTTTTATGGTCATCCCACAGCCAGATATCATAGCCGTTGGTGTAGAAGATGATCGGACGCTGGTCGTATTCTTTTTCCAGCCAGTCTGCATACAGCCGGGCCTGAATTCGTCCTTGCTCGGCATTGACGCTGGTTTTTTTGGCTTCCACCACCGCCAGCGGTTTGTGTGCCTCATCCCACAAGACATAGTCCGCATAACCGTCACCGGTAGCGGTAGGCTGTTCTTTAACTGGATGTTCCTGTGTAACCTGATCGGTATTTTTAAGTTCTTCGCCTACATTCCAGTCAGCAGCAAGCAGGCGAGAGTCAATCAGGCGACGGCGGGTTTCCGCTTCATCAATCGAGAGAATATCGGCAACATGCTGGTTACGCGCTCTGGCTTCATTCAGGCGTTGAGTGAGGTGTTCGGCCTTTTCCTGTTCTTGCTGTAGTGCGCGTTGCAGCGCCAGTTCGCGCTCACGGCTTTCATCCTGAGCCCTGATTGCATCTTCCAGACGTTTTTCATCTGCACGACCTGAAGATTGTGTTAATGGAGGGAGTGTAAATTTGGGGCAGTCATCAACATTACCGTGGGCGTAGCGAACATACAGCCAAATTCCCAACAAATACGCTTCTTTGAGCAGCCAGTAAGTATCTTTAGCTTTGATACGTCCGCCGTGCGCGGCACGGTTGCCATGGATACGCAGCGCATCCATTTTCATGATGATGGCTTCCGGCATCATGCTGGTAAAGACATCAGCATTCATTAAATCGTAAAGATTAGCCTTAATACCTTCCGGCAACCGCTCCTGACGATACAACCAGCGCACCATCAATTCGGTGTAGTTGCGCAGCTTGACCAGACAGCTTTCCGGATCGGAGTGAACATAGCGTTCCGCCATACACGCGAGTTCAGCCAGTTCCGGCCACTGGCTGCGCAACATTTCAAAATTGAGAGACTGCTCCATCAATCATCGCCTTATGTCGTGGATACAACAGCATTTCTGGAAAGAATATCACACTAATTTGGCCGACGAAGTGAGCCGGATGGCATATGGTAGTGATGTGTTTAACGACATAATTGCTCTAACGGCCAGAACTTTGGTTTTCGCCCATCAATGGGCGTCTTCAGCCCTGGCTACTCAGGGGATACCTTGCTCACTAACGAGGGTATGGCTGAACATCTCTGGGATATGTTTTTTGAGCCAATAAAACAGCGGGTTCGTTAACATAGCCTGGGCGTTACTCCGTAATACCAGTCAATTTATTGGCTTGTAAATATTTTCAGCACTAAATCATTTTAGTGAGTAGTAGATATTCTTTCCTGGCTAACACAAATTACGACAGGTCGTGTCGTATTTTAATGGAGCTTTTCTCCAAGTTCATCATTAATGAATTTTGTTTCAATGCATTAATCAACTCTTCGCATTTTCGCTATCTTTTATCCACTTCCCTTTTGAAAAGGTGGGTATCTACGTTACCAATACTAGCTTAATGGCTACATACGGCGGTCAGTTTACGCTTACCTTTTCCCCACCAATAGGATATTTTTATGGGAATGATAATTATCATTGGCGGAATTGTTCTTTTGCTGCAATTATTGTGGTCGGTCTTCTGTGCAAAAGCATCAGCACCAGCAAAAATTCGGTTGCTCAATTTTGCATGGTTCTTCTGTTGGCTCCCCTGCTAGGGGTTGCGGGATATATTATCTATACCGGGATTGAGCTTTTTTCTAATGTACCGTAATCCTCGCCATAAACAATGAATTACCGCCTTAACCTAGCTTTATCCTCCCCCTTAAGTGGCAAAAACAGGACTTTTAGCCCCTGTTTTATATCGGGTCGGGACGTATTTACCTGCCTATATAGCCATGCCTCAATAAGACAGTATAACTTTCCGGGAGAGAGGCGCTGAGCAACGTGGGAGCTTTAACGCGGGTTAAATGCAGTACCCAACCCGCGAATATCAACGTGATTCACCGCCGGATTTACTGCTACGCCGCCCCTAGGGTATTGACGTTGAACAAAAAACCTAAAAAACCAATAGTTCCAGTTGACACGGAAAGTCATATCAGCGTCAATACGGCCTCGGTTAAGCGTACCTTAAACATAGGCCTATATCTTATTGGTGAAGTATCTGGTTTTAATGGAGGCTACTACAAATGAACATCCCTCACTTTTTACTGTACATATGAACAGTATTGAGCGATAATACATCATCTGTGAAAGTTAGAATTGAAGAAATGAAAGAAATTGACATCAAATTGAAAATTGTAGAGTTTCTTTTAAACTCTGAACCCGCTGATACATACCTAGCTGCTGAGGTTAGATTTAGTTTCGGATCAAGACGTGCTGATATCGTTTCAGTTTCATCGGATATTGCAACTGTTTATGAAATAAAAAGTGAAAAAGATTCCGTTGAAAGACTTGTTTATCAAATAGATAGTTATAAAGAATATTTTGATTACTGTTATATAGTCTGTGTGGATAAAAATTTAGATGCGGTCAGAAAGAAAATTAGCACCAATGTGGGTATTATTGTCGTGGATGATATTAACGTTAAGAGAATTAGAAAGGCAAAGCGTATTGCCCGACAAGAAAAATTATGTTTAGCGAGCACTATACCAGTGAATGAATTGAAAAAGATCGTTATTAATAAAAAAGGACTATCAAAATACGAGTTATGCATTTCGTTAGCCAATGAAAAACCCCTCGCTGAAATAAAGAGCTTATCGAGAAAGTTTTTATTGAAAAATATCATAAAAAATTTTGATATTTTTCATGATGAAATTGGTGAAATTTTATCACCAGATGACATTCTAACAATAACAAGAATGCCTCCTGGTAGAATATTAAGGGTTTCTTAATAATACACGAGTTGACATGAAATAATTCATTCTTACCGCAATCCAAAAAGATGGACTTATACCCGAAGGTGTATTTTTGGCTGCAAGACTAATTTCATGATCAGCCCATATCCCAATTGGTGTATACCGTACATCTTTTACCATCATTGCTGCACACAACGGATAACTTCCGGCATCTCTTCTATACCTTTTATAGATAAATTTATCCTCCAAAGAAATATCTATTCTTGGTACAAAAGTCCCTCCTTTCATTTCAATTTGCTCAATATTAATTGAAGCATAATCACCATATTTCACTTGATAGTTTTCACTAATTTTTTTGAATATTTTCTCTTCTAAAATAGGTATTTCACCTTGATCATCGTGACCATACTTAATCGGACTAGAGGGAAATGATGTACAAGCAATGATAATGTCTTCAATTTTATCATTAAACATTTCTAGATCACTACAAGCATTTAAGAAATACTCTTCTTCTTTATCAGTAGCTCCTTCAACTTGGCCTGCATCTAAAATAACATAAAATTTACTATCATCTTGTAAACTATCGGCGATAGGTTTAACAAAAATAGAATAATTATCTAAATCGTGTGGAAGGCGTAATGCCAGCATTTTTTTTGTTTTTGTTATTTCACTAACAAAACTCCGCACTTCAGAAAAATCTTCATCATCATAGATGTGTATCATTGGAATAATGTTCAAATGGTTATAAAGATTAATGAAGTATCTCCATTCATAATAACCATCTTTTTCATCAACGAGTTGTCGGATTTGATCGTTAATATATTTCTCATTTGATGTTAAATCTAAAATAAAAGGTCTTTCACCCTGAATATCTTTGATAGTCAGCATTCTACGATGAATGTCTCCATCTGGAGCAATTTTGGCTTTTCTTGACTTTGTTAGCTCATAAATAGGTAGAATATGATCAAATACCCCTGAAGAGAGTTTTGACATCGCTTTTAACTCAGCGTCCCGAGTCTTCATAATTGGAAAGTAATTGAATTTTTTCATAATTTATAAATTATGTCCACTGAAGCCTAATTGTTGAGCACGAATTCTCACAGCCATTGAAGACACTTGGAAATGTGCTGCTATATCAGCCACTTGATTTGATTTTTCTTCTATAAACTTACTAAATTCATTCTCTGGCATTAATAATTCGGCTGCGAATCTATTTGCTTCAGCTTCCATTTTATTTGTTTCTTCATTTCTGAAGAAAACCGTGTCTGTAAAACTATTTCTATTGAGTGTATGGCGAATAAAATGGCCTAGTTCATGGGCGATTGTGAAGCGTTGGCGATGAGGATGGTGTAAAGAGTTTACCGTCATTACCCAATTGCCGCTTTTCTCTTGTTTGAGAGAACCCGATTCTTCTCCTTTCATCGGTTCTAGCCGCAATGTAATACCTAACAGACTGGTAAGTCTTGAAACATCTAAAGGGCTTGTTTCAATATTATTTTTCTTAGCAAAAACAATAAGCTCTGAAGCCGTTTTCATATCAATGTCTTGGCCGCTTATTACACCACTGCTTTTTAATTTCTTAGTCATAAACGCCATTTAAGTTCTCCTTCCTAAGATAAAGTTGCCGCCATCTTCATCTGAGGTATCTTTTAAAGAAATGCTTTCAGCAATTAATTTAAGATTCCTTTTTAAACCATCCAGTTCTTGCTCAAGTTTTTCAAATGACTGATTGTGTTCTTGTTGACTAAGTTTAATATCGTCAAGTGAACTTATTTGAGCTAGTAAATCAAATTGTACAGGCTCAATCTTTTCGTATAAAATCGCCTTTATTTCTTTTTCAAATTTTGAACTTTCTACATATTGATTTACTTCGACAACAGCAATATCTCTCGCTTCTTCTTTTGCTTTTGCTGTAGAAGAGTTTTTAATAATAAGAAATGAAAATGCAGCTACTATCCCATTGAGCGCAATGAGCACAGTAATAATTGTCTGATATAAATTACTTTGGAAAGACCAAAAATCGTCAAGACTTAAAAGGGTTCCATCAGTGACCATTTTGCCAATATTCTGTAAAGTCTTGGGATCAGAAATCACATCAGGTTTTTTAAGCACAAAATTATCAGCAAATCCAATATAAGAGTAAAAACTTGGGCGTAGAATTAAATAGAAAATGAAGAGCCAAAAAAAACTAGTTACTAAGGTGCAAAAAACAATGGATAGAAAAGTAATCCATTTACTATGATGGCAAAGTTTTGTCTTAGGGTTTAAACCTCCGTGTTGAGCCTTATCTTTTATCGACATTCCCTACCTCATTAGGTCTGCCCATGCAATATCCTCTCTATTCTTGTTTATGGTACCAGCTATTGGTGACTGCACCTCTACGCTTCGATCTTGTGAAAATGTGATCTTTGCTGCATTGTGGCTTAAAAATCAATCTGGTAAAAGATATTTTCAAGCCAATTCGATACCTCAAATTGCTATGTTTTAAACACTTGTCACACTCAAGTTTGATATAAACGAAGCATACCACTGCATCATCTCTTTCCTTCTATCCAGATACTGCGCATAGCTGTAAGCCTCACGGCTCGCATTCTTGTCCACATGGGCAAGTTGAGTTTTCAATCCACGCAGAGTCAAAACCCTCTTTGTGCAGTATAGTGCTCATTGTATGACGAAAATCTGTTATTTTTCGTCTTTCAACCTGAAAGCTACCCCATACGGATGACTCAGCCCCATCCGCTCCTGGACGGTCTTTGCAGCCCTAGCAATTTCCGTCACATCCAGTTTCTCTAGGATGCTGATGGGCTTTACGCAGGAAAGACAATATTTTCTGTGCTGACGTATTCGATCACGTTGCTGAGCCGTCAGCCCATGGTGCTGCATCACATCAAGCCAGCGACTGGCAGCCCTGCGCCAGAGACCAGCAACCTCCAGCTTTTGTGCAACCTCATCCTCCACCATCATCTCTCACACTTGATATCCGTTTTTTCCTTTTGAAGGACCTCTGCCCCAAAGCCTTCACCCGATGTTTGATAGCGGGGATCGTCCTGTGGGGAAACCTCTCCCGCACACCCGGAACACCGCCTTCAGGATATATATTCCTTAATACCCGGTCCTCAACAGACTGCCAGAACCGGGCCTCAGTCAGCTCCATTTTTCCGGCCTAGGCAAAAATGGCCTCCCAGGTACGATCCTGGCGGCAACGCTTTTATTTTATCAATCCCTTTACTGTAGTGCACCTGCATCAACACCAGTTCCATTTCCGACTAGGGCGGTGCCACGCCTTGGGACAGACCTAAAAGCTGAACAATTCGGGCCACCCCATGGGCAGACCGGCCAAGCCGCACTCCGATTTTACGGGCAGACAACTGACCATAGTGTTGTTCCACAAACGTAATTTCGGTGGCTGTCCACTGTGTCCGGTGATTACGGTGCCGCTGTGTTTTACCCACCTCGCCAGTTCCTTTTACATCACTCACAATGTTTTTCCTGCGCCAGCATATAGACTTGAGCCCGCAGGTGCTGCTCAGCCTGCTGAATCTGCTGCTGACGTTGCGGAGAGTCTTCAGGGAGCAGCTTCAGCTGCCGAATCTGTCGGGCGACCTGCTCTGGCGTGAAATCGTTCATATTGCGGAAAGTCAGGCTGATGCTCTCTTCAGAGCCATCACCGGCAAGCGTGTTCTCCACATTCAGATGTACAGACGGGAAGATATCTGCCAGAACATCATTAAAATTGTTTTTATTGATGTCCGTTTTTACGCGCTCCGATAGTGGACGCTCTTCCTGTCCGTTACTGAAATCACCGGCAACCAGCAGTTTGAGCGGAAGCTCCACTTTCTTCTGCCCACCACCTGTATGTAGGTCTAATTTCAGATTTACCCTTGCTTTCGGGATTTCATTCTGAAAAGAACTGCTCATGACTCTCTCCTGTGAAACCTGCATCTCAGGGGTTCCATCACCGCAGATGCCTCCCCTTGTGCACTGATTTAATTTTGATCATTATAGGACAAAGATCTTAAAAATCTCAATATGACAGATACATCGATCGATATAACGCAAATATGCAGATCTTTATTCTGTTTAATATCGCAAAAACAGCATATTACAAAACTTATAACCATGTTTAATGGAAAAGTGCAGAAAATTATTCCAGTGAACGCTTTTAATACAGCCAGTTATACCGGAAAAGTTCAGTTTTGGATTCCGGTCATGGAAAATCACGATGAGTAACGATTCAGCATCATTGAAGTGATTTCTGGAAAAGGGGAGAGATATGAAGGAAGAGCGCAACAAAATGCAATGAAAGAAGGAGTGAGGGGATTTTTAGTAAAAACAGGAAATTAGCAAAACACATCAGGAGGCTGAGACTCCTGATTCAGCAATATCACATGAAATTTTAGTTAACTGTTACCGTTCTGAAATCTATGTCAGAAGATATTCCATTACCGAAAATCAATCAGCGATACAGAGATGATCATGGTGCGCTTGTCACCGTGACCAGTGTTGAGGAAACCCGGGTGGTATTTATGCGGGACGGCTATCCGCATCCCTGCATGCGACCGATGTACAACTTTCTGGGAAAATTCAAACCCGAACCCCGGGAAGAAACAGAATAAAACGAAATCCCTGCCGGCAATCACACTGCCTGATGGCAGCATAATCCACTTATTAATTCTCATCCCCGGAGACAAGCCCAGAAAACCACTCCGGGTGTTCACTGTATGCCGTGTTCAGCGCATCCTAGGAAACGTTGATATAAAAGCTGTCCTGCAATTTGCGGGTAACAACTTCTGCCAGGCGATTCCGGTTATCCGCCAGTCCGGCATAACCTCTCTCTGCCAGCCACTCATTCAGTTCATGTTCCAGAGACAGATTGATAATATCGTAATCGGACCTTGCCATTCCCGTTTCCTTAGCACACATCTTCAAGCACGGGAATAAGGTATAAAGAGCGGTGCCCTGCCGCTGTCAAGGTGAAATCCGCAGCTCATCGCAATGTCAGAGATGGTATGCCGGTATTTTGCGGGTTGTTCCTGTCAGGTTATCGTGCACCTCCACGGTCGTGGTCACCACCGGCATTCCGGCCTTTCTCAGCCTCAGAACATCAGCCGCAATACGCTGACTGCCAGACCAGAACAGGCCGTCCAGTGCAGTCACCAGTAAACCCGCCTCCAGTGCATACTTCAGCCGTTCACGGGGCGCTTTCACTTCCCGGGCAACTTGCTGATATGGCAATGATGTGTTTTCATTCCCAACCACGCGACGAATACGGTGAGACAGATGATACCGGAATGTATCCGGCACACCAGAAAGGCTGGCCTTCAGGCTGTACACGCAGCCAAACCGTTTATCGTTAAACACCACATTTTTCTGACTGATGTCCCATTCTTCACGCAGCGCGGCAATCAGTTGTGGTGTCCGGGTAAGCAACAAGCGAAAAGGCAGTTCAAAACTGGTGACGTAATCCACATTCAGCAGTGCAATACGCAGCCGTTCTTCTGGCCCGGCCTCTGTCTGCCGGCACTCCTCCAGAACATCCTGCCACTGCTGGCGAAGACGGGGTGATTCGTTCCGTTCTGTAAAACAGTATTTATCCGCCAGATA
>OBVG01000858.1_pt1 | contig 16795 bp, 18 predicted proteins | sample 1501271 | NCBI WGS metagenome assembly OBVG01 (sample SAMEA2579934, study PRJEB22360) | human gut metagenome | biome: human gut; feature: human-associated habitat; material: faeces | place: Denmark | collected 2008/2010 | reverse complement strand
GACATCCTGCCCCGCACACCTGCTACAGACAACGAATTCTGATTATCCGGAGAACTGAAAATGACAATCGAGTACTTTGCAACACGTATTGCAAAACATATTTCCGTGCAGGCAATCTGGCCGGATGGCAGGACAGAAATTATTGCCGTCCTTCCACGGGATGCCCTGTCAGGGCTGGTAACACGAAATAATCAACTGATTCATATAGCCTTTGACGCCATGGGCACCCGTAACAAAGAAACCCTCCTGATTGATAAACAGGAGCATAACGCTGACCAGATACTTACAGCTATTGATTCCTGCCTGCGCCTTGAATATCTGATGGAACGCCGCTTCAGCAGAACACCTTTGTTCCGTGGCATAATCGCCAGCGTTGTGCTGTTCGTAATGGCAACGATTGGCTTCTCTCTGTTCCGCTATGTTGATCGTGTATTCTGGGATGATACAACGCCTGAAGCAGTACAGACAGCAGGTGAGCCACGACTGCTTCCCCCTCACCTGAATCACACTGTGCCATTAAATGAAGGCATTCAACTCCCGGTTCCCCCGAAAAAAGACGTCCAGGTACCGGAGAAAACAATCACAAGCAAAAATCCGGAAGCCGCAGCTGCGCGACATAATCTGGCTACTGTTCTGAAGCGGAACGCCGATCGGGGCATGTTTACCATCAACCTGTCATCCGGTCATGAACGAACCCTGTTCGCATTTCTCGATCCTGCCTGTCCTAACTGCAGACTTCTGGAGCCGGCCTTAAAACGCCTGGCCAGCGACTTCAATGTCGTTATCTACCCGGTTTCAGTTATTGGTGGAGAGGAATCCACCGACCGTGTGGCACCACTGCTGTGTGAAAAAGATGCTCAGAAACGTGCTGCCGGCTGGCACCGACTGTATTCCGCAGATAACGGAATGATGACGCCATCAGAAGAAACAACGCCTGCAGATGAAACATGCCTGAAAGCAGCCAGAGCTGCGATTGATGTTAACAATGTCGCCTTCCGTAAGTTCGGATTTGCCGGTACCCCATGGGTGCTGTCCGACACGGGCTGGCATCTGCCTACTGGAATTCTGCAGGAAACTGGCACGCTTAATTTATTCCTGAAAACCACCGACAGCGAGTCTGGCCATGAGTGAACATCGCGTTAACCCCGAGCTTTTACACCGTACAGCCTGGGGAAATCCTGTCTGGAATGCACTCCAGAGTCTCAATATCTATGGCTTTTGCCTGGTGGCAAGTCTTGTGGCCAGTTTTATCTGGCCACTTGCATTACCGGCATGTCTGTTGTTCACACTGATAACGATGCTGGTATTTAGTCTGCAGCGATGGCGCTGCCCTCTTCGTATGCCCATGACGCTGGAATGTGCTGACCCGTCACAGGACAGAATGATTAAAAGAAGCCTTTTCAGCTTCTGGCCAACTCTGTTTCAGTATGAGGTCATCCTGGAGTCACCGGCCAGCGGCATATTTTATGTTGGTTATCAACGCGTCAGGGATATAGGTCGGGAGTTGTGGCTGAGTATGGACGATCTGACCCGCCATATAATGTTTTTCGCCACCACCGGTGGTGGTAAAACGGAAACCATCTTTGCCTGGGCGATTAACCCGCTTTGCTGGGCAAGAGGATTCACCCTTGTCGATGGCAAGGCACAGAATGATACGGCAAGAACGATCTGGTATCTGGCCAGACGCTTTGGCCGTGAAGACGATGTGGAAGTCATCAACTTCATGAACGGAGGAAAATCCCGCAGTGAAATCATTCTGAGTGGTGAAAAAACACGACCTCAGTCAAATACCTGGAATCCCTTCTGTTACAGCACTGAGGCATTCACAGCGGAGACAATGCAGTCAATGTTGCCCCAGAACGTCCAGGGGGGCGAGTGGCAGTCCCGGGCCATTGCCATGAACAAGGCACTGGTATTTGGTACTAAATTCTGGTGTGTGCGCGAAGGCAAAACAATGTCGCTGCAGATGCTCCGTGAACATATGACTCTCGAAGGGATGGCCAAACTTTACTGTCGTGGCCTCGATGATCAGTGGCCGGAAGAAGCTATCGCACCGTTACGTAACTACCTTCAGGACGTTCCCGGTTTCGACCTGTCGCTGGTCAGGACACCATCAGCCTGGACGGAAGAACCCAGAAAACAACATGCTTATCTCTCCGGGCAGTTTTCTGAAACTTTCAGCACATTCACGGAAGCATTCGGGGATATTTTTGCTGAAGATTCCGGTGATATCGATATCCGTGACAGCATTCACAGCGACAGGATTCTGATGGTAATGATCCCCGCTCTGGATACATCAGCGCATACAACGTCTGCTCTGGGACGAATGTTTATCACCCAGAAAAGTATGATTCTCGCCCGTGATTTGGGCTACCGCCTCGAAGGAACTGATTCCGATGCACTGGAAGTCAAAAAATATAAGGGGCGTTTCCCTTATCTGTGTTTCCTTGATGAAGTGGGGGCATACTATACAGACCGTATTGCTGTGGAAGCCACTCAGGTGCGTTCACTGGATTTTGCTCTGATTTTGATGGCACAGGACCAGGAACGTATAGAAGGACAGACAACAGCCACGAATACTGCAACACTGATGCAGAACACGGGGACAAAATTTGCCGGCAGGATTGTCAGCGAGGGCAGTACGGCCAGAACGCTGAAAAGCGCCGCCGGTGAAGAAGCCAGGGCGAGGATGAACAACCTGCAGCGTCAGGACGGCATATTTGGTGAATCATGGATTGACAGCCCACAAATCAGCATCCTGATGGAAAGTAAGATAGATGTTCAGGAGTTGATTGAACTTCATCCTGGCGAGTTCTTTTCTATTTTCCGGGGAGAAACCGTACCATCAGCATCATTCTTCATCCCTGACAATGAGAAAAGCTGCAGCAGCGATCCCGTTGTTATAAACAGGTATATCAGCGTGGATGCGCCACGCCTGGACCGTCTCCGCCGTCTTGTTCCCCGTACTACTCAACGTCGAATACCGTCACCGGAAAATGTCAGTGCCATCATTGGCGTCCTGACTGCAAAACCCTCCAGAAAAAGACGAAAAATTCGCACAGAGCCGCACACGATCGTGGATACATTCCAGCAACGCATTGCAGGACGTCAGGCGGCTATGGCAATGCTGGAAGAGTACGACACGGATATCAACGCACGTGAAAGTGCCTTGTGGGAAACAGCGGTGAATACGCTTAAAACGACCACACGGGAAGAGCGACGAATTCGCTATATCACGCTGAACAGACCAGAACTACCTGAAACAAAAGAGGAAAATCAGATATCAGTGAGAGCAGAAAGAGCAGGTATAAACCTGTTAACGCTTCCACAGGACAATAACCACCTGACAGGGCGTCCTGTAAACGGGTTTCATCATAAAAAAACCAACCGTCCGGACTGGGACGGAATGTACTGAACAGAGGCCGTGCCAGCCCTGGCACGGTTTTATATCTTCACACGATGATATTTTTGTAATCACACAACCTCAAGAACATACAAATATTTTCACATATTTACATTTAATCACACAATTTCACTTTCATTACATTTTTGTTATTGGCTATCTTGAACGCACAAAATAACAAACAACCAATAGGGGAAATATGATATGGCAGGTATAAGAGAATTAACTTTAGATGAGATAACGCTTGTCAGCGGAGGAAACGCAAACAGCAACTTTGAAGGTGGCCCCCGTAATGAGCGTTCCAGTGGGGCTCGTAACTCACTGGGTCGAAACGCACCAACTCATATTTATAGTGATCCAAGCACTGTAAAATGCGCTAACGCTGTATTTAGTGGAATGATTGGTGGTGCGATCAAAGGAGGTCCCATAGGAATGGCAAGAGGTACCATTGGTGGAGCCGTTGTTGGTCAATGTCTCTCAGATCATGGTAGTGGAAATGGATGTGGTAACAGAGGAAGTTCCAGTAGTTGTTCAGGTAATAATGTTGGCGGAACATGTAACCGATAAATAGATATAATGGAGGGCGCTACTATGTTTATTAAATTACTTTCCTTTATATGTGGTTTGTTACTGGGATTTGCGCTATTGAGTGGCTCCTCTGTTATTGATTTATACTGGTTTTCACTCCCTTCCGAGTTTTCAAAGATTGTAGTCATGCTGATCACTCTTTTTTCCACAGCAAGATTCATGGACTATATCATAGAAAAAATAAGAACAATCTCCGCGAAATAGCATTATGAATGATAACATATATAAATACAGCAAAGATAATGCGATAGCGTTTCTTCTACTTGTTGTTATATCAACAGTTGTGATATTCACACCAGCATTCACCATACAATATATTGGTTTGGACCTGGCATTTTCCTTTGTCTTTATTACTGAAATTTTAATATCAACTTCATTTTATATTTTTTACTTAAGAAGAATACCAGGTTGTAAAATCACCATAAAGACAAATGCGAAAACATTAAAGCTATTAGTAATATCATTTGCTGTAATTGCTCTCATGCAACTGCTTATTTTTGCTTATAGAGACAATTTAAACAATAGTGAATCAACTTCACTTAATTGGATTGAAATATTTATACTGGTCCTGATAGTTCCGTATTATGAAGAAATTGTTTACCGAACATGTTTATTCGGCCTTCTATGTGCGACTTATAAAAAAGAATTATTCACCCCCTGCGTGTGTACATCTTTATTTTTCTGCCTGATGCATCCGCAGTATTATAATGTAGCTGATCAAATTATTCTGTTTATTATGTCAATGTTATTGTTGAATATAAGAATTTGCAGTAAGGGGATTTTCTATCCAATGCTGTTACATGCGGGGATAAACGGCTTTGTTATATTGTTAAATATATTATAGTATAAAACTTTAACATCACACAGGTAAGATGTATATCAAATATCAATATTATTCAACCAACCCCTCTTGTTGACAGAAAGGTTAGTTATTGTATTAAAAAGAATGAATATATTCAGAAGTGAAGCAATAGAACATCATAATGACACTGAATATGGTGACATTATTTTACCAACATCATTTAGCCTATCCGTATGTGCAACAGTTACATTATTCATTATGTTAAGTCTGACTGTATTCATCTATTACGGTAGCTATACAAGGAAAGCGCATCTTACAGGTATCGTCATGCCCTCATCAGGACTGGTAAAAATAATTCCTCAATATGCAGGATATGTAACACAACTGACTGTATCCGAAGGAGAACACGTAACTGCAGGGACACAACTCTATCATATAAGTGGAGAACATTATAACGGTAACGGAACTGGCACATTAGCAACGATGAGTATTTCCCTGAAAACCCAGTCTATCATGCTGGCCTCCCAGCAATCCTTTGAGTCGCGAGATAATAGTCAACAACAGGAAGCCATACGGCAAAGGATGGTATCACTTGAGCCACAAATAAGAAGTGCAGAACAAAGACTTCAGCTTGCTGAACGTCAGGCAGAACTGGCTATATCCGTCATGGAACGCTATAAAAAATTGGCTGGTACGCATTATGTGTCAGATATCGAATTCCAACAGAAACAAATTGATGTTTCTGCCGCTCAACAAAACGTTGAAGATCAGCGTCAGGGGCTTCTCCAGTTGCATACTGCAATGGACACAGCCAAAGATGAACTAAATCATCTTATTGTTCAGGGGAAAAGCCGTAAAGCAGAACTCGACAGACAATTGCAGGTGCTAAAACAACAACAGGATGAACTGGCCGGACAAGAAAAATTTACACTGAGGGCTCCAGTATCCGGGACTATTGCTGCTGTACTGATCAAACAGGGGCAGTCTGTGAAAGCATCAGAACCGGTCATGACTCTCATTCCCGATAATGCTCATTTACAAATTGAGCTTTATGCTACCAGCCAGAAAGCCGGTTTTATCCGACCAGGTCAACGAGTATCTCTGAAGTTTTCGGCCTTCCCTTATCAGAAATTTGGTATCCAGTACGGCACAATTCGTGAAATCAGTCATACGACTCTGGCTCCTTCCGACTTATTACCAGTTTCACCCGTCACATGGAAAGAAAACGAAGGGCATTATCGCGTTATTGTTGAGCCTGAAAATACATTTATATTTGCATACGGAAAAAAAGAACCGCTAAGACCAGGCATGACTCTGGAAGGAGACGTCAACCTTGATACTCGTCATTTATGGGAATGGCTGACAGAGCCACTATGGAGCATGAAAGGAAATCTGTAATGGAATCAATAAACTGGAAAGTAAGGAAACAACTACCCGTTATCCGTCAAACCGAATCAGCTGAATGCGGTCTGGCGTGTCTGGCTATGATTGCCTGCTGGCATGGACTGAAAACAGATTTATCGACATTACGGGAACGTTTCAATATAGGTATTCAGGGAATGACGCTACAAAGGTTGATCGAATGTGCAGCGTCCATCCATTTATCATCACGTGCAGTTCGTCTGGAACCCGAAGATCTGAGGTGTCTTAATCTTCCATCTATTCTGCACTGGGATATGAACCATTTCGTCGTTCTCCATAAAGTTCGGGGAAACCGGTTATACATCCATGATCCGGACAGAGGAAAAATTACAATAAGTCTGTTGGACGCAGGTAAGCATTTTACAGGAGTGGCACTGGAATTAACTCCAGCCAGTGATTTCACCCCCCGGAACGAGAGAAAAAAAATCCACCTGCGCCAACTGACAGGGAAAACCCCGGGGCTTTTAGCATCAATGACAAAAATTATTATTTTTGCTCTGGCCCTTGAGATTCTGGCTTTAGGTGGTCCACTTCTTAATCAACTGGTAATTGATGAAGTTCTGGTCGCAGCAGACAGAAGTCTGTTGTATGTCATTATAGTGGCACTACTGTTGTTATCACTCATACAATTATTACTCTCCCTGGCACGACAATGGGCAACGATCAGTTTATCAGTCAATTTTAACATGCAATGGACTGCCAGAGTTTTCCATCATCTTGTAAGACTCCCTCTTGCATGGTTCGATGCCCGAAGTAAAGGAAGTATTAATGCCCGTTTTGAAGCAGTAGATATAATCCAGCAGGCGCTGACAACGCAGGTTCTTGAAGGCATTCTGGATATGCTACTTATTGTGACTGCTCTTTGCATGATGCTGTTGTATAGTCCAGGAATGACATTAATCGCAGTAATTGCAGCTATTATATATGGCGCACTGAGAGCATTGTGGTATCCGGCTTTACGGCAATCTGTTGAAGATGTCTGGGATGCAGGAACTAAGGAGTCGGGGCATTTTCTCGAAACCCTTAACGGCATTCAGAGTCTGAGAATCAACGGTGTAACTATTCACAGAGAAGCGGCCTGGCTGAACCTCAACGTTACCCGCAGAAACACACAGCTACGCCAGAATCGTTTACAAATGAGCTATGAGCTGACGCATACACTGACGGAAAGTGTAGTTTCAGCCATTATTTTGTGGCAGGGTGCAGTAGAAGTGCTGGATGGGACATTTACCGTGGGTATGTTGGTTGCTTACTTATCCTATCAGATGCGTTTTTCATCCAGTATAAGCAATCTGACTGATAACTTTTTTTCCTGGCGCATGCTTGATGTTTATAACGAGAGACTTGCCGATATTGTGCTAACACCACAGGAAGGTCACCAGAATCAGCACCATTGGGCAAACCATAATGAAACAATATCTGCAAGCCAGTACAGAGAACATAAATATGATAATACCCATCCACCATTACTTATCGAAAAAATAACATTTAGCCATAAGGGCGCAGATAAACCCATATTGGATAACGCGTCACTAATGCTCTTTCCTGGAGAAATATTAGCAATAACAGGTAAATCAGGATGTGGCAAATCAACATTGGTAAAGCTTATTCTTGGGATTCATACACCCAGTGAAGGAAGAATTAATGCATTTGGCATACCACATACACATTCTGATTATTTTCAGGTTCGTCAACGAATTGGCACTGTATTGCAAGATGACTATCTTTTCAAAGGTTCTATAGCTGATAATATAATGTTTTTTAGCGAAATTAGAGATCATGAACACATGCGTAAATGCGCAAGTCTGGCACTTATAGACAGTGATATTATGGCAATGCCAATGGGCTATCAAACATTGCTTGGAGAAACCGGGGGGGGACTTTCCGGTGGTCAGAAGCAACGTATTCTACTGGCAAGAGCACTGTATAAAAAACCTAGTCTATTATTACTGGACGAAGCAACCAGTCATCTTGATGTGGAAAGTGAAATAGAAATAAGCCAGACATTACGCCAACTCGGAATTCCTGTTCTGTTAATAGCTCATCGACCAGAAACAATAGCATCCGCAGACAGAGTTCTGTATCTGAGAGATGGTCACTTTTCGGAAATAAAATATCGACCTGTCAGAACTCATAATATAAATAATCATCCCAACAGGAGGTGATTTCTGAACAGAGATAAGAACGTCAAAAAACCAGTTTATTTAAAAAACACTAGTTCAATTCTAGATATGTAAACTTATGCAATATACCAGATTTTAACAGGAATTCATCACCAATAAGCATTGGCTTATATGAGAAGCCTTTAATATCATCAGCTCTCTTGATAATAACACCGCCTAACTGATTCTTATGCCCCTGCAACATAGAAATTGTTGTTGATAATGTGATATCTATAATTTCCATACTAGGTAAAGTTAGCCATGCATGAAGATTGACAGTATCTCCTGTATAACCATTTTTCAATGTATCAGTAATAAAGTCCTCATCAAACCTGAACATACCTTTTGGGGTCCCATCATCAATCCATCCCAACGTAAAATAAACAGGACATCCCAGCCATTCTTCAACCAAAGGTCTGGCTTGAAGATGAACAGGCATACATCGCGCAACCAGTTGTTCATACCCAGAATTCAGATCCAGTACAGGACGTATAATTCCTCCCAAATGGCGGATTCGTTTATCGTTCATTATGCGAGTATGCATCTCACATAAATCAACGGGTTGCGCAAGTTGTAACCGCCGAGTCCTGATTATTGCTTCTTTAAAATCATCGACATAAGCCATAATAATCTCCCGTTTATAACATTCTTTACACCGGTGTTGGAGGTTCCCAGCGATTCTCACTATCCTGAACTGGCTGAGCTCCATCTCTGTAAGTGTTACTATCCATGTAATTGCGATAGCCCCGCTCACTCACTTCCCTGTGCTGATCTACGTCCGGTCGAGTAATAACGTAATTTCCATGTTCAGAGAATCCCGTCACATTGTACCATGCCACCATTTCAGCAAAGACCTGATTAAACTGTCCATCGTTTCCTTCTGGTTCAAAGCCCATTCTGGGATCACGCTCAAACAATACAGGTGCAATCAAATCTAGTTTATCTGCCAGCGCATTGCGGTCATGGTGATTACGGAAAACAACCCTGTCACCATAATCCGTACAGACCAACTCTCCCGTCCGACGGTCACGGAAACGAACACTCCCGTTCTTCTGCAGACGGGCCTCGAGATCACCGGTATTACCGTATACCGGCGTTCCGCCCGGTTCACAAAGCACGACACAGCGGTCTGTCGTCGTTGTGCGTGACTTGTCTTTACGGCGATCGCGATAATCCCAGCCTCTCAGCTGCGATACAGCAGCCCTGTCTCCCTGAGCAGCCTGAATTTCGACCCACTGACGGTAAGAGGGTGGATACCACTTCCCGTCAGCAATAAGTTTCTGTCGCTCATCCCTGATGTCTTCTTTCAGCCTGATCAATGCCTGCATTCGCTGAACTTCTGCAATGTGATAATGCAGCTTACGTAATGCCGGATCATCGTACTGCGCACGAATGTGTGACTTCCGCAGACGGCATGCCTGATGAATTTCCCGACAACGTTCCCCATAACGCAGATCTGGTTTACGCCATTGTTCACGCCATGCCAGATAGCGGGCACGCAGGTCAGCACGGGCCTCAGCCCTGGCTTCACGTCGCTGCCGGCGCAGCATTGGATCACGTTTACTGCTGACCCCGTACCTGTCACTGACAGCCAGCTCCGGGTTATAGCGATTTTCAGGTTGCACCCTGTCAAACAAATCTGCTGGGGCACTCACAAAAGGTCCGGCCTGTGGCTCCGCACGCCCCAGTGTCAGATCAGGATGAATGCTGCTGGCTTTCACCGGCGTTTGCTCATGATTAAAGGCATCAACGACAACAAGCCCGTGATGTTGTTTCTGTAGCATCAGTCCCTGTTGTGCAAACAGCTCATGACAACGCTGCCAGGTAAACTCACCCTGTGTGATCATTTCTTCAATCTGAGGGCTACAATGGCTGATGCTGTATCCCCACAGACTTTCTTTGTCAGAAAACAGTTCGCGTTTGATAGCCCCCTGCGGCCCCGTACCTGTACGCATACGGTGCCATTCTTTATCGGTCGCAGGACAGCTCTCCATACGACGACCACGGAAGCGTTCTGTTGGCGTAACCTGGCGGAAAATATCTGTTGGTACAGGCTGCCAGCCACCATCGAGTTGATTCACATTGTCGAGCGTCAGCAGTGACCATACGCTGTCAGCACGAACGGGAGTCTGGTTATGATCATAACCGTCACAGATAACCAGGTGACCATGCTGAACACGCATCCATAATCCCGCTTCAGCCAGTGTGCGGTGAATAGCCTGGCAGTTTTCCAGCCGTCCTTCCCGTGCCATTTCCGGCAGACGTTCTCCAAGATGACGACAGGCATACTGCTGCAGACTTTCTGTTTCAGCGATTTTTTCCGGGCGAACATCAGCTGCAATGAAGTCCGGATTATAGCGTCCTGGTGCTTCCACCTGGCTGAAAATGTCTTTTGGTACTGGCGTGTAGTCACCCATTTTTTTCATGAGTTTTTCTGCACACCAGGAAGGGCCAAACGAGTCAAGCTGTACACCTTCCCTGTTGCGATCCCAGCCATCCATCACCAGAAATTTTCCGTCCATCTGAGACAGGTACAGACCATCTTCAGCAAGACGACGATGCAGGGATAACCAGTCATGTACAGGTTCACTGCGTAAACCAGCTACCGCTGTCTGCGCAACATACTCGCGAAAAGTTTGTTTTTTTCCGCGTGTCCAAGCGTTCTGGCGATCACGTTCAACGGCAGTTTTGCGAACGATACGATTTCCCGGCGCATGGACCCAGCAACCGTTATCCGGAGCAAAACCATGCTTCAGTTCAAGCTCACGGCAGGCACGGCTGAGTTTTTCCTGACTCCATGAAAGGCAATTGAGATAACCTGTAACCGGATGCACCCGGTTGACCGCAACGTGAACATGCAGGTTATCAGTATCGGTATGCACGGCAGAGACATACTGATGTTCACCCAGCCCGAGAGATTTCAGGGTATGGCGTACACTGTCATAAATCTGTTCCGGACGCGGGCTTTCATGGGCCTGCCAGGAAAGAATGTAGTGAAAAACAGGATCAGTATTATCTTTCGCATAGTGTGCCTGCTGTGCAATGTACTCCATATCTGCAGCGGCAGTTTCAAGAGATGTACAGTTGTGAAAACAGGTCACACCATAAAAGTTAACCCATTCGCAGCCGTCCTTCATGACATCAACCAGTGCCACGAATGATTCATTTCGAAGGCGTGTTGCATAATCAACAAGACGACTGAAGCGGCTCCGGTGCGGTTGTTCAGCCTGCGAAGAAGAAGATAAATTCAGTTCCTCATCGGTCATGTCATCCCGGACAGAGACGTAGGACACCAGGTCTTCGAACGAAGACTTGCCGTCCCTTCTCTTTTTCGGAATGACTGCATTCACCGGAGAATCCTCAACCTTCCATTAACTGTTTACGCAATGTATTTGTAAGTTCGGTTATGGCAACAAGTACTTCTGCGTATTCCTTGTCACCGGTTCTTTTTCCCTGAACAAACAGATGCTTCTGCATCCTTCCCAGTCTCATTAACTCCTTCAGAAAAGCATCATCTGTACGGGAGTTAATTCGCTTATTCAGTGCTGCATTTCGGATGTAAGCAGATACAGTAAGTCCGGAATCTTCAGCTTTTTTCCTGATGGTTTCATCCTCAACAGGAGAGAATCTGAGTGTTCTGACAACTGTCTTTTGCCGTACCTCACTTTTCTTTCTTACTGCACTATCACTCACTTCAGGCTCCTTACGGGGTGTCGGGGCGAAGCCCTGACCAGATGGTAATTGTAATAGCGTCGCGTGTGACGGTATTACAATTACACATCCTGTCCCGTTTTTCAGGCCATTATAGCCTGTTATTTTTGTGCATCATAGTCTTATGCAGACGGCAGAGGCAGGGCGCAGCCCTGCCAGGAGTCAGTTTTTGATGATAAAATCAGACTTCAACATGAAACGGAGAGAAAGTGCCAATGGCTTCTAAAAAATTTTACTCAGATGATGACATCCAGCTGGCAAAAGCTGCCTTATCGGAATTGCCGGACCTCAACGGAAAACATTGCGTGATTTTCTTGATGCCATTCGTGATGACATCATTGTCCTGGTAAGGACAAAGGGTTATACACTGGCAGATGTTCGTGACACGCTTAAAAATGCAGGGTATGAAGTAGGAGAGAAGGCACTTCGTGACATTATTCGGGAAGCAGAATCGAAAAAACCATCCCGCCGTTCTTCCTCTAAAACAGCACCTAAAAAGACAGATTCAGGCAGGAAAGATGGCATCGATATGAACAACAATTGATGTGACAATGTCACATCGTGTTCTGAGATTATGATGATTACAGAAAAAAAAGCCCCGGCATAAATACCAGGGCTTTTCTGTTTAATCAGACTCGTGGCGGCAATGCACCAGGATAATGCCGTGCAATAACATCATTCAGTTTTTCAACAAGGTCAGAACGCTTAAAGACAATGTGTACGGTCCCTTTCTGGTAGCCACGTACCGTAAAATATTCCCCTTCTAACAGCTTACCGACATTGTCGCCGTTCCCGAGAAACTCACCATACTGCGCCCCGATGCTGCTCCGGAAGTCAGGAACGTTGCGCCCCTCCAGCAGATAAAACGGACGTACCAGGTCATCCAGTGCCTCCCTTCCGCTGCAGTCCAGCGTCACACGCCCGTTACTCCAGCGGTACAGCAGGTTTTCAATAATGATTTTCTTGCCCAGACGGCAGGGATTGTTGGTTCTGTAATCCCATGACAGTTTCCTGTAGACATCAATCAGTCCTTGTTCAAATGTCTGCATCTTACTGGCATTCAGATGGCGAAAAGTTGCCAGTACATTGTCCAGGGTGATTTCAGGACAGGTGTCGCTCATCAGCTGGCTGTTCCACTCATCACGCTGGCATGAACTCATGAAGGTGTACATGCCCGTATCTGTCATCAGGCGGTCCCAGATTTTCCGGTCGGCAAGACGGGTGATATTCCTTTTCGCTTCTTCCGGCTTATCCATGCGACGAACGGAATCAGTCACGCAGTCTTCAAACCCGTAAAGAAAAATATCACCTGACGCATCGAGCAGAATCTTGCGCGCTGTCGCCAGGCATTCCATCGCCTGCATGAATAGTGCAATACCTTCGTTACGCTGCGCGATGATGCGGTCGATAGCCACAGACGGAATAACATCTGTCGTGCCGGCAGTATTCAGGTCAGCAGTGGGTAAAGTCTGATTCATCACATTGTCTCCTCATCGTCACGACTGCCGGGTCAGCCAGGTCATTTCCCGGAGGAGCGAAGCTCCTTCTGCCGTCCGGGTCTTAGGGTATTTCCCCGCAGTGGACCTTTCCGACGGGGGACGCTCACCACGTCACGGGGCAGTTGTCCGGGGGCAGACGCAAAAGTTTTTGACGCCTGCGGCAAAAAGTTTTGTGGCTGGTACATCTCTCCCCTGGACGACTGAAACGGGATGTGGTCGTGTATGTACCCCCGGAAAGTCCGTCTGCGGAGAACAGGCCGCAGTGCGGCGGCAGACAGGCAGAGACTGCTGCGCCATCAGGCGCAGTGGCCTTACACACCGTCAGGTGTGCAGGGAGCGCCGCATCCGGCGCGACTGGAGAAAACCGACGGCACAACAACGGCATGCGGTGGTCACTGGTACACCACTCCCGCACAGGTGAAAACAGAGAAAACAGCACGACATCCATAATCAAAAAAAGTGAAATTTCTTCACTTTTTCACACTTATTTATCGCGCTGATTTGGTGATTATGATGATAAAATAAAGTGAAGTTTTTTCACTTTTTCAAAGGTGTTTTATGACCGGCTGGGAACTGCGAATCTGGCGAAAAAGCATGCTCTGGTCACGCGAAAAAGCGGCCAGAGAATTTGGCGTGACGCAGAGAACATGGCACGCCTGGGAAAATGCGGAACAGGTGGACGTCACCGTCTGGAGGACCACCCAGGCTCTTTCAGTCCGTGACCTGCTGCCTCACATGCAGGGGATGCGCAAGGCAGATATCATCAGGCGTCTGGAAAATGAACTGGGGGAAACGGCAGGGAATGTGTGAGCGTGATTCACAGCCTGGCAGAATGCCAGGCTACTGCTCATCAGGAAACAGCTTTTTCAGTTCTTCACTGGAAAGTCCCGTGACCTCCTGAATCCGTTCCGGCGGCCAGCCTATATCCCGCAGCCGGCAGGCTATTTCCCGCGCCACTTCAAGAGCCCCTTGTTTAAAACCTTGTTTAAAACCTTCTTTAAAACCCTCGTCGAAACCTTTCTGTATAAGACGTTCTGCAATCGTCATGCTGTTTGCTCTGCTCCTGCTGGCAAAAAGCCCGGCATTTTGCCGGGCTGTGATGCTCTCATCAGTGAATGGCTTTTTTCAGTTCAGCTTCGGAAAGTCCGGTGGCCTGCTTAATCTGCTCAGGTGTCATCCCCATTTTCTGAAGCTGACGCGCAATGGCCAGGGCTTTTTCAAGCGCACCTTTCTGCTCAAGACGTTCTGCGATTGTCATCAGTTTATCCTCATGCTGCGGCAGGCGCTCGGCCAGCGCCCGCATAAATTCCGGTGATACAGAGTCCCCTGCGTTAACGATGTAATGAATCAGAACACGCACCTGCTCGTCTGAAATTTCCACCATGACCTGCGGGAGTTTGTCCAGCAGCTCCATCATGTCACGATGGCGGATATGCTTCATCAGCAGCGTCAGTGCGGCCATCCGGCGATGGTTCATGATTTCATTGTCATCAACGACAGTGATATCAACCAGCGGAAACGGCTTTGTGTATATTTTAGCCGCAAGTGACGGATTCTCAAAACAGTCCAGCCAGTTCATGCTGTACGGATACGGGCTGCGCTCACCATGATAGAACAGCACCGGAATCACCAGTGGCAACGTTTTGTGCTGCTCCAGATGTCTCTGCATCGCCGCCACACTGTAACGTAACATGCGGAAAGGCATGTACAGATTTTCGGTGCTCTGGTGCTCGATGAGCGTATAAACATAGCCATCTTCACCCCCGGTGGTTTTCACGCTCCAGAGGATATCGCTGGCGTACTGATGCAGGTCCGGCTCAACAAAGGTGGCGGGTTCCAGCTTCAGCGTGGACAGGTCGCACAACTGCCGGTACTCCGCCGGAAGATGCAGTTCCAGAAAATCTCTGGCGACGTCGGGATTCGCCAGGAACGACCGGAACGCGGCATCATGCGGCGTGGGCGTTGTGGTGTTTTTCTTCTTACTCACGGTTCCTCCTGGTGAGATGTCTGAACGTATCCTGCCGCCTGCACAGGCAGACGGCAAGGGTTAATCAGTGGCAGACCCGCTCAATTTCAAGCGCGCGGAGCAGGTGGCCCCATTCGCTGACTTTCATAGCGGGGATACGCACCCGCTTCTGCTCACTGCAGCGTCTGGCGATATGGCCGCTCATCGCCAGGACGTCCGGGTTAATCTCATCCTGTGCCAGCTCCTGACGTCTGAAGCGGGTATGGCGGTGCAGGGGTTTATTCTCCCGCAGGCACTCTTCACGCAGACGCTTTACATACTCGGCGGTTGCGAAGATAATTGATGGTCTCATGGCATAATCTCCATAGATAGTGATTGAGATGCCGGACTTCCTGGCGGGGAAGCGCCGGCGGAGAGAGGCAGGGTTTATCGCCCTGCCTTTTTTTCATTTCGGACAGCGACGCAGTGCCAGCGCGAGCGCTTTCATCTTCCAGCCTTCCGGCGTGCGGTACATCACCTTCCAGTAGCCGTCGATGAACACATAATGGAAGCGCACCTCTTCAGTGCTTTCAGTGGCAATAGCCTCCATGAAAGAACGGTACTCACGCGCCTCACTATCCATCCGGAAACCACTGTCACGTCCGTAATAAGCCGTCACACCGTCCACCGGGTTCTGAAGCGTATGCCCGGCGGGTTTGTCGCAACGGGGACCGAGGCAACGGATATCACCGTGTTCAACCAGGGCTTCGGCCTGCTGACCGGTGGCATAGTGGGTATGCAGGATGCGACCGTTCCAGGTCGGCTCACCGTGCAGGTGGCAGTAAACGGTACGGAACACCCCGTCGCGGCAAAAAACGGAAATCGTGCTGCTGACAGTCATGAAAACGTCTCCTTCTGCTGAATCAGGTCGCCGGGCCGACCGGTTGCTCCCCGGAGGGGCGAAAGCCCCTTCTGCCGTCCACTTCTTCGGGGTTTCTCCCCGCAGTGGACCTTTCCGATGGGGCGTCCGTCACCACGTCACGGGGCAGCTGTCCGGGGGCGGACGCAAAATTTTTTGCCGGGTTTATGGCTAAAAATTTTGTGGACGGTATATCTTCCCCTGGACTGCTGAAACGGGATGTGGTTACTCCAGCCCCCGGAAAGTCCACAGCGGGAAACAGGCCGCAGGGGTGGCGGCGGAAGGGTTGACTGCGCCATCAGGCGCAGTGGCCTTACACACCGTCAGGTGTGCAGGGAGCGCCG
>OBVG01000849.1_pt1 | contig 16925 bp, 10 predicted proteins | sample 1501271 | NCBI WGS metagenome assembly OBVG01 (sample SAMEA2579934, study PRJEB22360) | human gut metagenome | biome: human gut; feature: human-associated habitat; material: faeces | place: Denmark | collected 2008/2010 | reverse complement strand
CACCGTGTTCAATAACTAAGATTTCATCGGCATTTTCAATGGTTGATAAACGATGGGCAATCACCAACACCGTACGATCTTTTTTCAGTTCTTCTAATGCAGACTGAATCGCACGTTCAGATTCGGTATCAAGAGCAGACGTCGCTTCATCTAAAATTAAGACAGGTGAATTACGTAATAACGCACGAGCAATGGCTAAACGCTGACGTTGACCACCAGAAAGACTTGCTCCATTCTCACCAATAACGGTATCAAAACCTTGTGGAAGTTTCTCTATAAACTCTAGAGCATAAGCTGCTTTTGCTGCTTCGATTATTTGCTCACGGCTGTATTTATCTTCTGCTGCATAGGCAATATTATTGGCAATCGTATCATTAAACAAATGCACTTGTTGAGAAACAACAGAACAATTCTCACGTAAATTAGATAGACGATAATCTTGAATTCTCACCCCATCTAATAAAATCTCACCTTCATCAATATCGTAGAAACGCGTTACTAAATTGGCAATCGTTGATTTACCCGAACCTGAACGTCCCACTAATGCCACCGTTTTGCCTGCGGGCACATAGAAAGAGATATTATTTAAGGCTTTCTCTTCTTTCCCCTCATAAGCAAAACTGACGTTTTTAAATTCTAAATCACCTTTTGCGGGTTCTGCTTTATACGTGCCATTATCTTTCTCTGTTTCCAAATCCAAGATCGAAAATAATGTCTGACAAGCCGCCATGCCTCGTTGGAATTGTGAGTTCACATTCGTCAAGGATTTTAACGGACGCATCATCGCTAACATGGAAGAAAAGACGACAGTGAAAGAACCTGCCGTTAAATTATGCTCTGCAATTAATGGTGTGGTTGCCAAATAAAGCACTGCCGCTAACGCCAAAGAAGCAATCACTTGTACAACAGGATCTGAAATTGCATCAGCAGTCACCATTTTCATGCCTTTACGACGCATATCGTTACTGACTTTATCGAAACGTTCTTCTTCTACTAATTGCCCACCAAAAGAAAGCACCACCTTGTGTCCTTTTAGCATTTGTTCCGTCGCAGAAGTTAATTCCCCCATGGAATCTTGCATGTTTTTACTAAGCTTACGGAAGATCTTCGATACAAAGCGAATAAGCACCGCAATAATTGGCCCAATGACGAAAAGAACCAACGTCAATTCCCAACTGGTATAGAACATCACCACGAGCAATGAAATTAAATAGGCGCCTTCACGGACAATGGTGACTAATGAATTAGATGAAGAATTGGCAATCATTTCTGAATCGTAAGTGATACGAGAAAGCAATTTTCCTGTTGAATTACGATCAAAGAAACTTACCGGCATAAACATTAAATGCTTAAACAAGCGGCGGCGCATAATCATCACCACTTTGCCTGATACCCAAGCCAAACAATAGCTGGAAATAAAGTTAGTCACACCACGCAACATAATCATACCAACCACAACAAACGCCATCAGTTTTAGGAAGGAATGATCGGCTTTCCCAAACCCATCATCGAGCAACGGCTTAAGCATATAAATCAGGCCAGAATCAGCCAATGCATTAAAAATGAGAGCGACAGCAGCGACAAATAAACCTGATTTAAAAGGTGAAATCATCGGCCATAAACGCTTAAAAGTTTGCGAGGTTGAGAAATCTTTATCTTGCATAGTTTGTTCTTACATCACATTGTCTTAATAAAAATTGGCTGCATTGTACCTGTTATTTCGGGGATAATCCAATTACACGGGCAAACCAAGATGAAAAATCCCCTCTCGCCTTTTCAATTTCAATGCCTTTTTCAGTAAAATTTAACCTTATACGACCTGAAATAGCCGTATTTTCGACCGCACTTTGATAACGATTTAATCGTTCAATCACGATTGGATGAGGAAAATTCCACGCATTCCATCGTCCACTTGAAATTAAGGCTATATCCGGTTTTGTCTGTGCCAGTAAAAACTCGCCTGTTGAGGTTTTACTACCATGATGTCCCACCTGTAACACATTAATTTTACCTAGTTTTTCAGCAAAAGATCTTTCTGTTGCCACATCAGCATCACCGGTTAAAAGGATCTGATACTGTCCATCCGTGAATAAAATCACACAAGATTGGGGATTCTCCGCCCTGTCTGTAATTTGCGCAGGTGAAAGAACTTTAAAATCAAGCCCTCGCCACTGCCATTGTTTCCCCTGAAGACAAAAAGTACGGTGCGTTTCGCCATAGTTTTTGCGAGAAGGTGTGAGCAGTTCAATTTCTGGATATGCGGCTAAAATTGCTTTAGCACCGCCCGAATGATCGTTATCATCGTGGCTTAAAATCAAGGTTTCAAGTTCAATACCTTCTCGTTGAAGATAAGGCAATATTTCCAATTCCGCCATAGAAGAGCTACCTATTCCACTCTGCCAAGCGGGTCCCGTGTCATACAACACGCCTTTTCCCTCTTTCACAATTAAGGTGGCTAAACCTTGTCCAACATCTAACGTATCTAACTGCCATTTGGGTTTCATGAAATATCGATACCCAAGCGTGCCAATACAAAAACTAGAAATCAGAATAACGCCTAAAAGAGCTTGCTTATAAGCTTCTGGCGATAAAATTTTTGTGTTATTTAATGTGAAAAATCGACTCGATTTTAACGGTGTATTTTTTGTTTGAGCTTGAGATGCAAAATACAATCCACCTAACATCCCACCCAAAATAAGGCTTAAAAGTGCGGTCAGAATGAGGGATAAATTAATCGAAATCGGCATATACGAGCCTTGAAAAAAACTGAGGCATTGTGTAACACCTTGAGCAATCGCATTTGAAAGATACCAAGAAGAAAATGCACCATTGGTCAACACCGCAAAGAGAATCAAGGGTACAAGTAAGAAACTATACAAGGGCACAGCAATTAAATTCGCCAAAAATCCATTTAACGCCAAGCCATTAAAAAAGAAAAGCTGAATGGGCGTGAATAAAATTAGCAGCCCTAACTGCAAATGAAACAAGCCTAAAATCCACCGCACTTTGTTGGATAATTTTTGATGCTGCCACTCAAAGATTGATAAGGGAACATATCGGTACCACACAATCAAACAGGTAACAGCTCCAACTGAAAGCCAAAAGCTCACCGAAAGTGGCATAAGTGGATCACAAAACAGTAAAAACGCCACCACTAAACAAAGCATTTGCAAAGTCGTGTAATATCGTCGCGAAAATTGAAGGATTGCAATAAAAAGCAATGCCATCATTGCACGAAAGGTCGGTAAACTAAATCCAGCTAAATAGGCGTAACCTAAAGCAATCAACACGCCAAAGCAAAGCGGAAACCAGGGTGAAATAAAGCGTGTTGGCAATACAAATTGCAATAATCGAGCAAAGAAAAAGCCTATCCCCATGGCTAAACCGATATGGAGTCCTGAAATGGCAATCAAATGTGCTGTATTCGTTTGTTGATAAATCAGCCACGTTTTATTATCCAGCCAAGCCCGCTCGCCAAATGCCAATGCGATAAGTAAACCTTGTAAAGAAAATCCTTCCGTCTGTTTGAGGCTATTCTGTAGAAAATGTGTGCGATAAGAAAAATCGTCCCCAATTTTGACCGCACTTTTTACATTCCCTACGGCAATAATCCTTTTGGAAAAATACCATTGCTGTCGATCAAATCCACCATGATTTAATCTCGCCGAAATAGGACGAAGCTTTACATCTGCCTGCCAAGTTTCGCCAAGTTGTGGTTTTCCTGGTGCTTTCCAATTAATAAAAATTTGTTGTTCTTTCCCATCAAATAAAGACGTCGTCGCAACCAAGGTTTGATAATCTTGCTGATGAAGAATTTCTGAGATGTGAAGATCTAACGTGATTTTATTCGGTAAACCTAAGATTTTTTCTGCCTGAGTCAATAACGATAAGGCTTGTGAATGCACGTAAGCTAAGGTAAGTAAAAACCAAATGCCGTTAATGCAAAAATTTCTGACTTTAAAATAATTGAACCAATGGAAACAAAATGCGGTCATAACCAACAATAAAATGCTCAGCCCAGCTCGTTGCCAGGTAAACATTAAAAAATCAGGCACGATAAGCAAAGAAAAGGCTGAAATGATGAGCATGATGCACAGTTGAAATAACGTGAGTTTCATTTGGAGTGTGATTTATAGCGAGAAAATAAGGCAACCTAGCTTTAACCTCATAAATAAACAAATAATTACGCCATTTTTTGCGATCTCGATCGCAAAATTTAAATTTCCAGGCTAAATTTATTTGCTAAATAGATGAAGTTCTGCTATTTATATCGCCCTTAAAATAACTAGGTTCTTATGTCAGCTATTTTAGTGGTAAGAACTAATCACAAAAACAAGACAGGACGTCATTAAATTCTGTACTATTATTAGGAGTTATCAATGTCTAAGGCATCTCTAAGTTTGCTGGATTTAGCCGGTGTTACACCTTATCAACCAAAGAAAGATGAGGAATACATGAATGAAGATCAAATTCTTCATTTCAGAAAAATTTTAACTGCATGGCACGAGCAAATTGTGGAAGAAGCATCAAGAACTGTTGCTCATATGCAAGATGAAGCTTCAAACTTCCCGGATCCAGCTGACCGTGCGACCCAAGAAGAAGAATTCAGTCTTGAATTACGTAACCGCGATCGCGAGCGTAAACTAATGAAAAAGATTGAATACACATTGAAAAAATTGGACACCGATGATTTCGGTTACTGCGATTCTTGTGGAGAAGAAATTGGCATTCGTCGCTTAGAAGCACGTCCTACTGCTGATCTTTGTATTGATTGCAAAACCCTTGCTGAAATTCGTGAAAAACAAGTCGCAGGTTAATTGATTCAAATAACCCAACGAAAAAGTGCGGTCAAAAACAACCGCACTTTTCGTGTTTTTATCAAATGCGCATTTAACATAGAGAATGGAGTAAATTATTCTTACTTATATAAAAAATTTATTTGGTAAAAAAACTAAAAAAGAAACTGAAACCAATATAAATTCGCCTGTCCCAAAAACAGCGCCAAAAACTGAAAAACCAAACGTTTCAAAAACAGAGCGTTCACAACCCAAGATCGCCCCGTCCTCTTCTCACCACAAAAAAACGAACACCCAAGCGCATCGTCACGACAAACATATCGTTAAAGCCTCTCATTTTGGTATTAACCCACGTATGTTTAGCCGTAATGCCATTACCGTGGTAGAAAAATTGCAACGTCAAGGTTATGACGCTTATATCGTTGGTGGGTGTTTGCGTGATTTATTGTTAGGTAAACACCCAAAAGATTTTGATGTGGCAACAAATGCACGTCCCGACCAAATTCAAGCGGTATTCCAACGTCAATGTCGCTTAGTTGGTCGTCGTTTCCGTCTTGCGCATATTATGTTTGGTCGTGATGTGATTGAAGTGGCCACATTCCGTGCTAGTCATTCTGATGCACGCAGCGAAAATCAAGCTAAACAAAGCGATGAAGGGATGTTACTGCGTGATAATGTGTACGGCACTATTGAACAAGATGCGGAGCGCCGTGACTTCACCGTAAACGCGCTTTACTACAATCCGCAAGATAATACGTTGCGTGATTACTTCAACGGAATTGATGATCTGAAAAACGGTAAATTACGTCTGATTGGCGATCCCGTTACCCGTTATCAAGAAGATCCCGTGCGTATGCTACGTTCTGTGCGTTTTATGGCGAAATTGGATATGTTCTTGGAAAAACCAAGTGAACAGCCAATTCGTGAGCTTGCACCATTGCTGAAAAATATTCCACCGGCGCGTTTATTCGATGAAAGCTTAAAATTATTGCAATCTGGTAATGGTGTAAAAACCTATAAACTACTGCGTCAATATGGCTTATTTGAACAACTTTTCCCAAGCTTAATGCCTTATTTTACCGAAAAAGAAGACAGCCTTGCGGAGCGTATGATTTTAACTTCGTTAAATTCAACTGATGAACGTATTGCCGACAAATTACGTATTAATCCTGCCTTTTTATTTGCGGCATTCTTCTGGTATCCATTGCGCGAAAAAGTGGATGTGCTGAAAAATGAAGGTGGTTTAAACAATCACGATGCCTATGCCCTTGCGGCAAACGAAGTGCTTGATCAATTATGCCGATCATTAGCCGCACCTCGTCGTCATACATCCGTCATTCGTGATATTTGGATGTTGCAATTACAATTGCTTAAACGCACGGGTTCTCACCCTGCTCGTACGATGGAACATCAAAAATTCCGTGCAGCCTTTGATTTATTGGCGATGCGTGCTGAAGTGGAAGGCGGTGAAGCCGTTGAACTCGCAAAATGGTGGCATGAGTACCAACTCAGCAATCAAGAACAGCGTCGCCAGTTGGTTCAAGAGCAACAAAAATTGCATCCAGCGCCGAAGAAAAAATATTACCGCAGACGTAAACCTAAGGCGGCTAACTAATGGTTCAAGTGTATATCGCCCTTGGCAGCAATTTAAATACGCCGACAGAACAATTAAATTCGGCATTAGCGGCAATTTCTGCACTGCCTAATACCGAATTAAAATCGGTCAGTGGATTTTATCAAAGCAAACCGTTAGGCCCGCAGGATCAACCGGATTATGTGAACGCAGTCGCGATGATCGAAACCACTCGCCCACCTTTAGCCTTACTCGATGAATTGCAACGTATCGAAAACGAACAAGGTCGCGTGCGTTTACGTCGTTGGGGTGAGCGTACACTGGATTTGGACATTCTGCTTTATGGTGATCAAATCATTCAAAATGAACGCTTAACCGTGCCTCATTATGATATGAAAAACCGCGAATTTGTGATTGTGCCGCTTAATGATATCGCACAAGATTTGGTTTTACCGGAAGGCGAAAAAGTCGCTGATTTGGTGAAAGCCTTTGAAAATCATCAAATGCATAAAATCAAAAATAGCGAGAAAATTAACCGCACTTAACTCAAAACAAAAGGGCTGATATTTACTATCAGCCCTTCTTTTTTACCTATCAAGCTAGGCGGCAACGGAAACAAAGATTTCTGTGCCGATAATCACACAAATAAAACCAACCAACATTGGGACAGACATACGTTTTACGATTTCAAATGGTGAGATTTTTCCCATACCGGATACCGCCACAACCACGCCGGAAACCGGTGATAAACCACGACCTAAGTTAGAGGCTTGTAACATTGGAATGGTTAAGAACGCTGGGTTGACGCCCATTTGAGTGGCTAATTTTGGAATTAATTCTGCAAAAGCATAGAACGCCGCGTTACCAGAACCTGTCGCCATCGTTGCTAAAATAGTAATCACCGCAAGCACTAACATCATAAAGAATGCTGAACCGCCGAAGGTTTGTGCAGAGTCGATTAAATTAGTGATAAAGCCGATTGTACTTAAACTTTGTGCAAATACACCTGCAGCCACTAAAAGCATGACCACGCCCGCAAAGGCATCTGCCATACCGCGATATGCCACCACAAGATTATCAAACGTTTGTTTTGCGTTAAAGCTACGTAAGAAATCTACCGTTGCAGTAATGATAAAACAAAGCACCATCACAGTAACGATGTGTAAATTTGGTAAGCCCCATTTACCGTCAAAAATCAACACGCCGATAATTGGTAATAATGGCAAAATCGCATAGTAGTTTGGTGCTGTGGTTTTAATTTCATCTGCATTCAAACGTTCTACTTGTACGCCTTCTTTTTTATCTAAATAACGCTGCCAGAAGAAGTGCGCGACAGCAATCCCTAAAATCGCAAAAATCGAAACCGGCAATGCTGTGCCAAAGGCAAACTCACCCAAAGGAATTTTTGAAATTTCAGCAGAAAGCACCACGTCGCCCGATGTTGGAGAAAGAATAATCGAAATTGGCGATGCACAAATTGCTGCCGCAGCCCCACGTGAAATTCCCACGTTTACCATGACAGGGAATAATGTCGCCATTAATAACACGCCTAAACCTGTTGCAGATGACACAGCAAAAGACATCAAACATGCAAGGAAGTAAGCAAACACCATTAAAATATAAGGTGAACGGATATTTTTCAGTGGTTTTGAAACCAATTTCACCACCACATCGTTTGCGCCAAGATGAGTCATGTACACGGAGAAACCACATAACACCATAATCATCAAGCCTAGACCGCCGCCACGATTGCCGAGTAGATATTTCACATATTCTAAAATATCAAAATAGGTGGAACCGGTACTTTTCACGCCTTCCGGTAAAATCGAATGTCTCATCAGCACTGAAATGAATAACAAGACCAAGCCACCGAACATCAACACGCCGGTCGCTGAATAGCCTTTCACGATATAATATGCCACCAAGACAATGGCAATCAAACCTATAATCAGATCCATAATTTACCTCTTTATTAAAATAATAATATCAGCAAGATAGCGATTGAATTGACAGTTGTAAATCAGTTCAATACGAAAATTTGAGGTAGATCACAAAAAGAGTTTTGGGGAGATAGTGCGGTTGGTTTTAGAGGTGTTTTTAGAATTGATAGCACACGTCTCATAACAACAGATTGTAATTTAAAAGCATATGTTAGAAAGAATGTACTATCACGACGTAATTACTAGAAACTATGTATTAATTTAGACTTGAATCAACATCTTTCTCTCTCTAATTGATCCAGAGCCTCAACTACATCATATAAGAAACAATGAACCATAGAGAAAACATTAATATATGCAAAATCCTTATGATCTGTTTTAACTAAAACATAAGGAATAAATACAGAATTATCTTCTCCTATTATGAAAGATAGGTGTTCAGGCAAAATCTCTACGCCAGACTGAAGCGTTCTTGCATGTATTATGTAGTTTGTAGCGTCCCATAAATCATCCAGTATTGGTCTATCATCTACAGTCTCCCAGCTCCACCTTGAATTTGCCTTTGTCATTTTAAACTTTTTGTTTTTTGGGAATTGTTCCAGAACTCTTCGGCAATGTAATGCGAAACTACTTACCATCTCTAACATTTTAACGGCTAACGTGTTAATAACTAAATCATGCCCTTTCGGGTAGGCAGTACTAGTCATTCCCCATAATAAGGTAGCTTCATCCAATGCTAGATCAAATGATTTTCTGATTATTGCTTCCATATATTTTTAAATTGTAATTTTCCATTATTATATTTAACAAATATTATTACTCTAAAACTCGCCAGCTCTAGCATAATAAGGTCCTATTGCCATCTATTTTATTTCAGCAATTACATTCAAAATCCGCTTATCCGACACCTGATACTTCGTACCTAACTGCTGCGCAAATAAACTCACACGCAATTCCTCAATCATATAGCGAATTTCCGCAATTTCATCAGAAATCGGTTTGGATTTCGGCAGTTTAGCGAGTAATTGTTGGTAAGCCTGTTGCACTTGTTCCACGCGTAGCATAGCCGCACGATCGCGATTTACATCTTGAGCCAGTTTATCGATACGTTTATCAATAGCTTGTAAATAACGTTGTAAATCCGGTAGGCGATCATAACCGCTCTTTTGCACAAAGCCTGGATAAATTAGCCCTGCTAATTGTGCCTTAATATCAGAAAAGGCAAAGGCCATGGTGAAATCCATTTTGCCTTTTAAACGTTGGTTTAAGGCGTGATTGAGAGATAGGATTTGTTCCACTTTCTGCGCTATATCCACGGTCACTTCGTTAAGGTTTTCTCGAACAAAATCACGCAATTTTTCAAAGCCTGCTTCATCCCATACAAACCCGCCAAAATCGGCAATCAGTTTATCCACGGCACAAGCGATACAGTCATCAATCAAATCCAACACACGACCGAACGGAGTAAAATACAGCCCCAATTTAGCTTTATTCGGTAATTTTTCATGCAGATATTTAATCGGTGATGGTACATTGAGCAACAACAAGCGGCGCAGACCTTGTTGCATCGCCACTGCTTGCTCAAACTCTGTTTCAAACAGTTTGATACCAACCGCATCTTTTTCATCTACGATGGCTGGGAACGCTTTGACGCTGAAACCGCGTTGTTTTTGTTCATAACATTGTGGTAGCTCTGCAAAACTCCAAATATGCAGCCCGCTTTGTTCAATGCCATCATCTGCCACAGCAGAAATACTTTCCTGCACACGATCTTTTAAGTTGAATTTCAGCTCATCCAAATTCATGGATTCGGCAATTTTCTTGCCGTTTTCATCCACCACGCGGAACGTCATTTTCAAATGGCTTGGAATTTGTTCCCAATTCCAATGTTCCGCTTCTACTGTAACACCCGTCATACGACGCAATTCATAAATCAGCGTATCCAATAATGGCTTTTCCAACGGCACAGCTCGGCTTAAAAAGGCTTGGGCATAATTAGGTGCAGGCACAAAATTACGGCGATAAGATTTCGGCAGCGATTTGATCAGCGCAATCACCAGCTCTTCACGCAAACCTGGAATTTGCCAATCAAAGCCGGTCATTTCCACTTGGTTGAGCAATGGCAACGGAATATGCACGGTCACCCCGTCCGCATCAGTACCTGGTTCAAATTGATAAGTTAATTTGAGTTTCAAATTGCCTTGATGCCAGAAATTCGGGAAATCCAACTTGCTCACCTGTTCCGCATCATCATTAATCAAGAATGAGCGTTCAAAATTAAGCAATTCAGGATCTTTTTGCTGCGCCTTTTTCCACCAGGTATCAAAATGTTTTTGGGAAACCACTTCCGTGCCAATACGCTGATCGTAAAATTCAAAAAGCGTACGGTCATCCACCAAAATATCGCGGCGGCGGCTTTTGTGCTCCAATTCCTCTACTTCTCGAACGAGTCGTTGATTTTCTTTGAAGAATTTATGTTTGGTATTCCAATCCCCTTCCACTAAGGCAGATTGAATAAAGATCTCACGGCTTACCGTCGGATCAATAGAACCGTAATTCACTGGACGAGCAGCCACAATCGGCACACCGTAAAGCGTGACTTTTTCATCGGCAATTACCGCCCCACGGGATTTCGACCAACGCGGTTCGGAATAGGATTTTTTAATTAAATGCTCGGCAAGTGGCTCGATCCATTCTGGCTCGATTTCCGCCACCATACGCCCCCAAAGTTTGGAGGTTTCCACTAACTCTGCCGCCATCACCCATTTCGGTTGTTTTTTGAAAAGCACAGAATTGGGGAAAATCGCAAAATGGGCATTACGTGCGCCAAGATATTGTTGTTTTTCCGCTTCTTTTAAGCCGATATGAGAAAGCAAGCCGCTTAAAAGTGCGGTATGAATTTGCTGATATTCGGCTTTTTCGGAATTAATCGGCAAGCCCATTTCACGCACGGTTAAACGAATTTGATGATAAATATCCTGCCATTCGCGAATGCGTAAATAATTTAAGAAATCCTTTTGGCATTGACGACGGAATTGGTTTTTGCTCAATTCTTTTTGTTGTTCTTGTAGATAACGCCAAAGATTTAAAAACGCCAAGAAATCCGATTTTTTATCGGCAAAACGACGATGTTTTTCATCGGAAGCTTGTTGTTTTTCTTGTGGGCGCTCGCGAGGATCTTGAATAGACAATGCGGCAACAATAATCATCACTTCATGCAACGCACCTTGTGAGACAGCGGTCAGCAACATCTTCGCTAAACGAGGATCCACTGGGAGTTGAGCTAATTGACGACCTACTGCCGTTAATTGACGTTTCTCGCCCGCTTTGGTGCGAACCATTTCAAACGCCCCCAATTCTTCCAACAGTTTTATACCATCTTGAATATGGCGTTTATCTGGTGCATCAACAAACGGGAAAGCTTCAATATCATCTAAGCCCAATGCCGTCATTTGCAAAATAACGGAGGCTAAATTGGTGCGCAGGATTTCAGGATCGGTAAACTCCGGACGAGAATTAAAATCCTCTTCCGAATATAAACGAATACAAATCCCTTCACTCACACGACCACAACGGCCTTTACGCTGATTAGCAGATGCCTGTGAAATAGGTTCAATCGGTAAACGTTGTACTTTTGTGCGATAACTATAACGGGAAATACGCGCTGTACCTGGATCAATCACATATTTAATGCCCGGCACGGTCAATGAGGTTTCCGCGACGTTGGTCGCTAATACAATGCGATTTAATCCGCTCGGATGGAAAATTTTATTTTGTTCTTGCGCAGACAAGCGTGCAAAGAGCGGTAGAATTTCTGTGTGTTTTAGATTCTGTTTTTGTAAAGCTTCGGCGGTATCGCGGATTTCTCGCTCGCCGTTCATAAAGATCAAAATATCGCCACGGCCTTCTGCTTGCAGTTCATTCACCGCATTAAGAATGCCTTGTAGCTGATCTTGATCGTCTTCTTCTACTACTGGGCGATAACGTACTTCAACAGGATAGGTTCTGCCCGAAACTTCAATAATCGGGGCATTGTTGAAATGTTTGGAAAAGCGTTCCACATCAATGGTTGCGGAAGTGATGATAAGTTTTAAATCACGACGACGTGGTAAAAGCTGTTTCAGGTAACCAAGAATAAAATCATTGTTCAGGCTGCGTTCGTGGGCTTCATCAATAATCAAACAAGAATATTGATTGAGAAAACGATCGTTTTGAATTTCTGCTAGCAGAATCCCATCGGTCATCAACTTGATTTGCGTATCATCACTGATTTGATCGTTAAAACGGACTTTATAACCGACTAAACCGCCAAGCTCTGTTTCCAGCTCTTCTGCAATACGCGCTGCAACCGAACGTGCGGCAATACGGCGTGGCTGAGTATGACCAATCATGCCCAAATTGCCGAAACCTAATTCCAAACACATTTTCGGCAATTGGGTGGTTTTACCTGAACCGGTTTCCCCTGCCACCACAATGACCTGATGTTCAGAAAGCAGTTTTTGAATTTCTGCTTTGCGTTGGCTAACGGGCAAACTCTCTGGAAAAATAATCGGATTTTTAACCGCACTTTTACGATTTTCTACACGTAATTGAGCCTGTTCAATCTGTTGCTGGATTTCAGCCGCTACAGCTTGCTGTGCTTCTTGGCTTTTAATTTTTCCGATACCATGAATACGAGCGGATAAACGATGTTGATCCACTAGCATGATGCCGTTGAGTTTCGAAAAGAGAGATTGTTGTATCGGGTTTAATTCACGTTTGACTGATTTGTTCTTCATACTGATTTACTTTTAAAACCACCGCAAGCCAAGCAAAGCCAACCAATTAAAAATAACGTTCCGCCAATCGGCGTCACCCAAACGAGGAACTTACCTGCACCAAGCGCAAGTGCATAAAGGCTGCCACTAAAAAGAAGAATACCGTACGCCCAAGCGCCTGCAGCAAAATTAGCCATTTTATTTCTAACCAATGCTTCACGGCATAATTGCAAAATACCAATCGCTAAAATCGCAATGGTGTGGAACATTTGATATTTCACACCTGTTTCAATCCAGGCTAGCTCTTTAGGTTCTAAAACCTTGCTTAATCCATGTGCTGCAAAAGCACCAATCGCCACACACAAAAAACCGCTTAATCCCGCGATAAATAACCATTTGTTTTTCATTTAAAATTTTCCTATTAATACCGCTAAAATCCCTGCGGCGATTAGAGGTCCCACCGGAATACCGCCTAAGAAAGAAACACCAATAATCGTACCAATTAATAATCCTGTCACCAAAACAGGTTGTTCACTCATTAATGGCACCCCTTTCCCCGCAAGCCATGCGACGAATACCCCTGTTAAAATAGAAACACCCATTTTCCAGTTTAAAAATGAACTGAGATCGGGCAGTTGGATGTTTCCCGACACTAACGGCGCTAGGACACCAATCGTTAAAATGATAATCCCGATTTTGACACCGTATTGTTCAAGTATAGGAATGTATTTGGATAATAAGGTTTGCTGCATGATTAACAGCACGGCAGCTGAGATGGTAATCGCGCTATTTTGGCTAATTAAACCTAAAACAATTAAGAAAACTAATAACAACGCGACCATATTGAATTGTAATGTCATAATACCTCTGAAGTGCGGTCAAAAAACTGACCATTTTTTGGCATGTAAAGTTTTTGTAAATTATACCAATTTCTTGCTTTTCTGTGTTTTTTATTTACCCAAAAAAAGCTAGAATACAAAAGAACTTACTTCTCATCCTCCCTGTTTTTACTAAGGTTTTTTGCCCTATGTCGAATGTCGTCAGTCCTGAATTGATTAAAACTGTTGTTCTACTCGCCACCAGCGTAACCATCGTGCCGCTTTTTAAGCGTATTGGCTTAGGTAGCGTATTAGGTTATTTAGTGGCAGGCTGTTTAATTGGTCCTTCGGTATTTGGCATGATAGAAGATGCGGAATCAGTTCTCCATATGGCGGAACTGGGCGTGGTGATGTTCTTATTCATTATCGGTTTGGAAATGCATCCCGAACGCTTATGGGCAATGAGAAAAGCAATCTTTGGGCGAGGTTTTCTACAAGTAGGGCTATGTGGTGCACTGCTTACCTTTGCCGGTATCTATATATTAAATCTTCCTAAAGAAGTCGCGTTTATTGCAGGTATGGGCTTTACGCTCTCCTCTACTGCTATCGTAATGCAGGTATTAGAAGAACGCGGCATTACGAATACACCAAAAGGCCAACGGGTGATTTCAACCTTAATTTTTGAAGATTTATCCATTGTGCCATTATTGGCTTCTATTGCCTTTTTAACGCCTGAAACCAAACACATTGAACATCAAACCAACTGGACATCTATTGCTATTGCACTCGGCGCCGTTGTCGGTTTAGTGGTTGCCGGTAAATGGTTAATGAACCCTATTTTCCGCTTAATTTCAAAAGCTCACATTCGTGAAATGATGACAGCCGCCGCCTTGCTTGTGGTATTAGGCGCAGCCTTAGCCATGGAAGCAAGTGGCCTTTCAATGGCGATGGGCGCATTCGTCGCCGGTGTGATGCTTTCAGAATCTGCATTCCGTCACCAACTCGAAGCGGATATTGAACCGTTCCGTGGTCTATTGCTCGGTCTCTTCTTTATGGGCGTAGGGATGTCACTTGATTTAACCTTGGTGTTCGACAATGCACTTTGGTTATTGGGTATTGTGTGCCTTTATATCATCGGCAAAGCCTTGGCCGTTTACACTGTTGCACGTATTACGAAACTTGACCGAAAAGAATCCGTTGGACGAATGACCATTATGGCGCACGGTGGTGAATTTGCATTCGTACTCTTCTCTGCTGCAACTACGGCAGGTGTAATGACAAAAGATCAAAATGCAACTTTTACTGCAGCAGTCATTATTTCGATGCTATTCTCCCCATTGATTGGTTTATTGATGCGTAAAATCAACCAACGCAAATCAGCGAATCAAGAGGAAAAAGTCGATACTAGCGATCTCGATCCAATTGTGGATTTAGAAGATAGCGTGCTCGTGATTGGTTTTGGTCGTTTCAGCCAAATCGTGTGTCAATCGCTTCTTGTTCGTGGCATTAATGTATCGGTGATTGACCGCAACATCGAAAACATCCGTGCGGCAGCGAAATTCGGTTTTAAAGTTTATTACGGTGATGGTATTCGCCTTGATGTATTACGCGCTGCCGGTATCGAAAAAGCCAAATGTGTCGTCATCGGGATTAACGATACCCAACGTATTGAAAATATTGTTGAGAATCTGAAAGATGCTTATCCGAAACTCCCAATTTTGGCTCGAACTTATGACCGAAAAACGACAGTAAGTCTTATTAAGAAAGATGTGGACTTTATTGTACGTGAGACCTTTGAGTCTGCCCTCACTCTAAGTCATGCAACCTTAGTGCAATTAGGTGTAAATAAAATTGAAGCAGATGAAATCATTGCGGAAGTTCGTTATTTAGATCAAGAACGCTTGAATGAAGAAGTTTTACATGGTTTCTCAACGGACATCATCCGAAAATATTGGATACCAAAACCTTTCATCAAACCACATTCTGATGCTGAAGCATTAAATGAAGAAACGGCTGAAATCTTAGAAAAAGAAGATGATATCAATGATGAAGCCGCAGTTGAAACCCTTCTTCATGATGATTCTGAAACCGAAAAACAAAAAGAAGTCGAATAACAAAAAAGCCCGATAAATCATTATCGGGCTTTTTATTAGGCTTTCATTGTCACAACCCAGCAATTGTGGATTTGTTTATTACGCTCAAAATCAAGTGGTAAGGTTTTCGCTGAAATTTCGACCGCACTTAATCCCAATTCATCTAACGCCTCAAAATCCATTTTAAAACCTCGTTTATTGTTCGAGAACACTATGGTGCCGTTAGGACGTAAAATACGCTTAAGATTACGCATTAATTTGATGTGGTCACGTTGTACATCCCAGCTGTCTTCCATACGTTTAGAATTCGAGAATGTTGGCGGATCCACGAAAATCAAATCAAACTGGCGATCACATTTCTCTAACCACTGCAAACAATCTGCCTGAATGAGCTTGTGCTGTTTACCTTCGATATCGTTTAAAATCAGGTTTTGCTCTGCCCAGTTTAAATAGGTGTTAGACATATCCACGGTCGTCGTCGATTTTGCCCCGCCTAATGCTGCATGCACCGTAGCCGAACCTGTATAAGCAAAAAGATTGAGGAAATCTTTGCCTTTTGCCATTTCACCAACCATTTTACGGGTTAAGCGATGATCTAAGAATAATCCTGTATCCAAGTAATCCGTTAGATTCACCCAAAGCCGTGCACCGTATTCATTCACATAGAAATATTCGCCTTTATTGGCCAATTTTTCATATTGATTCGTGCCTTTTTGTTTTTGACGTACTTTCAAAATCAGTTTATTGGTTTCAATACCGGTGACTTGTAAGGTTGCAGTCACTGCATCCAATAAACGTTGACGGGCTTTGTTTTCATCAATATTTTTCGGTGCAGCATACTCTTGCACCACGATATGATCACCATAACGATCCACTGCCACGTTATATTCTGGTAAATCCGCATCATATAAACGATACGCATCAAGGCCTTGCTGCTTCGCCCATTTT
>OBVG01000846.1_pt1 | contig 17074 bp, 8 predicted proteins | sample 1501271 | NCBI WGS metagenome assembly OBVG01 (sample SAMEA2579934, study PRJEB22360) | human gut metagenome | biome: human gut; feature: human-associated habitat; material: faeces | place: Denmark | collected 2008/2010 | reverse complement strand
CGATCTTGTAAATATGCGGACCTTCCGGCCAGATACATCCCTTTACCGCACCTTTCCAGATTGCCATGCTCTCACCGACCAGCTTCATGGTCTTAAGATCCAATTCCTGAATCCAAATCTCCCAGTCCCCGTTATAGCGAACGCCCTCCGGATTCGGACGGGTTCCGCAATAATAACATTTGCCGTCATCGTCGAAAAAAAGGCTCGGATCGATGCCCGGGGCATCGTCGCCGAGATAATACGGCTCGGACCACGGTCCTTCCGGATTCTCCGCTGTGACGATAAAATTGTTGCCGTGCGTCACATTGGTCGTGATCATATAAAACAAACCATCATGATAGCGGATCGTCGGCGCATAAATACCATCTGAGATATCCGCTCCCGCCACAGGAAGCTGCGACGGACGGTCTAAAATATTACCGATCTGCTCCCAATGTGCGAGATCTCTGCTGTGAAAGATCGGCACTCCCGGTGCATACACAAAACTTGAATTGACGATATAATAATCCTCTCCCTTTCTGCAAATGGAAGGGTCCGGATAAAATCCCATTAAAATCGGATTCTTAACTGTAACCATTTTACTCCTCCTTATAACACGTAACCAAATCCTAAAATTGTAAACTTCTTGTCTCTGTCTTCTTCTGCGACTTCAATGCGTACCGTATGGTCGGCGCTTTCATCCTCTTTGAACACGATCATCGCGTTGCAGTGCTGCCAGTTGTTAATATGCGGATCCGCCGTCATGCGACGCTCACCGTCCACATCGACATACGCCTTTCCAACGTCCACTTCTCCGGAATCCTTAAAGATCAACACAAGCGCTTTGCAATGGATGCGGATTGTAAAGGCAGCATTCTCCGGCATCGTTGCATCGTACATCCAATTGTACGGAAACTCCGGTGTCAATTCTAACCGGTCATCCATCTCCACACTCTGGAGCTGATCATCCGTTGCACAGAAACCACCGGCATCGATTTGGGCCCCGGCATAGACATCTTTCTTATCCAGAAGCCGTACATGCTCAAAGCTTTTGCCGATTGCCGGCTTCATCTGCAGCTGCTGTGCAAGCATTCCCTCCTCGGTCAGGCCGCTCTCAAAAGCGTCAAGTCTTGCATGTTCGCTCAAATCACAGCACTCAAACAGATACTGTAAACAGTCTGCCATAATGGTATGGCCGAGGTTGCTCGGATGAAACATATCGTAAAAGAACTGATTTTTTGTCAGAACCCTTCCCTCGTTCGGTTTCTTTGTAAACTGCTCCACCACGGTATCCTTGATACTGACCATCGGCAGATCATACAGTCTGCCGACCGGACTTAAGCGATCCTGCAGATTCCAGTCATTGGCAAATACGGAAAAAAGCAGAACGACCGCCGGATTCCAATCCAGCTTTAAGATCTTGCGCACAAGGCTTTCGTAGCAATCGCCCTTCGTCTCGTCGCCCTCATCGTTGACCGCAAATTCTACGACTACGATATCCGGCTTCTCGCCGTCTCTTAACACATCTCTGTCAAAGCGGAGCATTCCAAGCTCCGACGGGGTTCCTCCAACTCCCGCTTTCACAAATTTAACGTTATCTCTCATCGCAAATCTGCTTTTGAAAAGCTGATAGGACTTATAGGCATAACACTCGGTATTGATCGGTGTTGCTCCCGCCCCTTGCGTGATCGAACCTCCGATATAGGCAAGCGTTACTTCTTTTCCGGCTCTCGCCTTCTCGATCGCTTTGCGGATACGGTAGGTGTTGCCCAGATTCATGAGAGAACGCTCGATCATCGTGCAGTACCGTTCCGATTTCGTATCCACCGCTTCTTCTTCCACCTCTTCCGGAGCCGTATATCCGTCGTTCAGATAAAACCGAACGCTCGCTTTTCCCATCTTTTCCGGTGCGCTCATGATGAACTTGATCTGTCCCGGAATATAATCATCCTCTGTCCAGGTATAATCCGACAGATAAATGCGCCGTTCCATTCCGTCTCCGGTCAGGCTGCATCGCAGATTGGTTCCGCCTCCGTAGAGATCTTTTTTCCCGTACATCTGGAAGATGAACTCCATCTCCTCCTTTGGATTGTCGGTCTCAACAGACACCCCGATACTGTGTACAAGCTTGCCGAATCCCTCCACCGTCTCCAACAACCGAAGCATGTTCTCATCCGTAATATTTCCGACGATCTGTGCGCTGTTGATCAGTCTTCCGTCACTTTCATAGATAAAATGAATCGCACTTCCGTCTTCCTGTTTTGCTCCGAAGATTTCTTTATCCTTCATAATGTAAAAATATGGTCTTTTCTTCTCCGGATCCTTTGGTGCTGCCGGTCCGTTCATAATCATTACCTCCCTACTTTCTTTGCTTTCTTTTCTTTATACATTTCTATATCACTCATGCGCATGCACTCTTCAAAAGATCCACTCCGGCCACTTCTTATTATTACTGCTTGATTTCTTTTGGGATTATGCTTTTCTTGTGATTTGATTATAAAAAAAACCCCCGCTTGCGTCACGAGGGCTTTTTATGGAATAATTACCGACAAACTATAGTAATTGTATTCCTGTCAATATTTTCTATCGAACGGCTATCTTCATGGATACTGTTTTTGTTTTTCCATTCTTTAAAGTCACGATTGCCTTGATCTTTACCGTTCCTTTCCTGTTTGCTTTGATCTTACCGTTCTTGTTTACGGTAGCAATCGACTTCTTGGAAGTTTTGTAGGTTACCTTCTTTACATTGTTCTGATTCAGCTTGCTGTCAAGCTTAAACTCCGTTGTTTTTCCTTTTTTAACCGTTGCCTTTGTTTTCTTCGGAGCGATGGTCTTAAGGATTTCTTTTTCAATTCTGGCTGCTTCCTTTGTCGTCAGAAGTACATAATCGCCCTTCTTTCCAAAACTTGCATTCAGATTTCCATCCTTAGCCTTATAGGTCTTGCTGTTGATCAGTTCATATTCACCCGTCTTACGGTTGACAACAAATGCCTTCAGTGATTTATTATGTTTCACATTCTTTGCGGAAACGGAAACCGTGTATTTCACATCACCATTCGCATTCTTAACCTGCAGGATGATCGTAAGATCTTCGGTTCCTGCCGCCTCGATAAGCTGCTTTACCACATCTGCGGTAAGTGTTCCCTTTGATCCCGATACCGTTGCATTTGCGCTGGTCACATTTCCCTGCGCATCCTTTGTTATGGTTACCGATGCCTCAGCCTTCTTATCGCCGGAAACTGTAATTTCCACTTTGGATGTCTCAATGGTCGTATCCTGTTTTCCGTCCGGTTTCACATCCGGCTTCGTATCCTGTTTTCCGTTCGGTTTCACATCCGGCTTCGTATCCGAAGTTCCCGGATTTACAGACGAGCCTCCGCCATTGCTGCCGGTCTTTCCGGTTAATTCGACCGTACCATATACGTTTGAGCCTGACCAGCCCATTCCGGTCTCATCATACCAGCTTAACGTACCGATACGCTTGCCGTCTTTTGCATCGTTGATCTGGAATTCCAGCCCAATCTTGGTTCCGTTTGCCGGCTTGATATCCGTCCACTTGAAAGCAGCCTCAACCACGTATCCGCCATCGATTGTTTTTGTTGCAGACTTGACATTCTCTGCCAGACATTTTTTACCATTGAAGGACTGCTCATTGTTATAATTGATACGATACTGCTTATCATCCTCTCCATAGGAAGCGGTCTTGCCGTTGTCCTCGTCGATGAACACTTCAAGAGAATCCTGCTCATGCGTCTGAGCGCCTGTTTTATCCAATACCGCGTCTTTTATGGTTGCATATACATAGAGATTGTCATCATCCCAGAGAACCTTTGCATTGGCAGAAGCCTCGGAGCCTTTGTTGATCGTAAGCGGGATGTTTACCGCATTGCCCCATGCGGCATCTGCATCTGCGTCAACCGAAATTGTTCCGTACGGGATCTTCTCGATGCCCGGCTTCATGGTTGCCACTGCATAATACTTACTGCTTGACTCCTGCTTTCCGGTCAGATCATTAAAGCTTCCTGTCTTCCCGTCATTGTTTACAACAACATCGAGACTGATCTGCTGTGCAACTTTCAAATTCTTCATCGAAACCTTGACGGTTGCCTGATATCCGCCTGCGATCGCAGCAGCAGCTGTTCTTGCAACCGTCACCTTATCCGGTGTGATATCCGATGCCGAATTTTCTGGATCTACATATACCGTAACAGCATCTGCATCATTTACGGTTGTGTCTTTTACTTTTACCTGTACGGTAAGACCGTCTGCATCCCATACCGGGATAAATTCTGCCTGTACCTCACCCTGATCGATCGTATAGGTTTCTCCTGCAATATTGCCATCCTTCGCCTCTGTAATGGTAACCTTCTGAATCGCCGGCTGAAGTTTCGTTGCATCCACATAAGCCCAATAAGCAGGCTTTGCCTTATAGTTTCCGTCAAAAAGCAGTGGGCACTGTGCAGAGCCGCTTGCTCCGCCACCGAGATTCGACTGGGAATGCAACCATGAATTCGGCTCAATGACACCCCAGACGGTAATGCCGGATACGTTTGCTCCTTCTGCCTTTAACGCCTTGATCGCCTCATACAGATTCTTATGGCAGTATGCCATCTTGGTGTATTCGCTTTCCTTTGTAGCCGCTGTACCATCGTAGGTACTGCTTGCCTTAAAATCCAGCTCAGTCAGCTGCACTTTGCCGGCTGCCTGTGCATACTTCTTCGCTACACTCTTAAACTGTGCTGCTGAGAAACCGTCCACATTGTAATGTGCCTGCATACCAAAAGCATCCAGTCTGGTTCCTTCTGCAGACTTCACGTCGTTGATCAGTTTTACGATACCCTCACACTTGGTGTTGTCCGTCTCTCCGAAGTCATTGTAGTAAAGTTCTACATTCTCTGGCGCATATTTGTTTGCATACTTGAAAGCATTGATGATAAACTCGTTGCTCTCATACACATGCCACCAGCTTGAGTTATTTCCATGCCGGATCTCACTGAGCGATTCTGCGGCACTCACTTTATCGGTACGATAGGTGTTACCGATGACTGCCTCATTCACAACATCCCATCCATAGAAGAGTCCGTCATACTTTCCGTTTGCAGCCTCTCCAAAATAATGATCAAACACACTGGAAATAAACCACTCCAGTCTGCGGTTCATAGTCTCTTTATTCACATATGGCTTTGTAATATCATAGTTCTCATGGAAGAACCATTCCTGTGTCTGTGAATGCCATACCAGCACATGTCCGCGGATACGGATCTTCTGATCCGGATGGGCATTGTTCCACGCAAGGATCTTATCTGCCATCGCATCTGCGCGGGAAAAGTCCAGGCTGTCTCCTGCATCGTTCACAACCGGCACTTCCAATTCTGAATCGTTAAAATTGATCTTCTTTGTCTTAATCGACGAATCAAGCTGATAGTTAAACAGTGCATCCGGCTTTAACTCGTTTCCGAATGTCACCGCATTGAAATGTTTCTCGACAAGTTCCATCAACGTATCGTCTTTAATTTCACTTGACATGATGGCAGTACCTGCGATCGAACCAGTTCCAAGACTTTCTGTAACGGATGTTTTCCAATCCTGAATGTCCTTTTCAATCTCCGGTTTTGGTTTTGTGATCTTTTTCATGGATACATTTGCCACATAGTATTTTCCCATGATACAGGATTTTGGATCCTGCCAATCTCCCTGTTCCAAAATACGAATCACAACCTTCTTCGCACCTGAAGGAATCTTGTATGTTCCTTCGAATTTCGTCCATTTTCCAGCTTCAAGAACCTGCGCGGATGTACCGGAAATCAGTCCTGTTGTATCATACACCTCCTTATCATTTCCATTCACATAATACGGCTGAAATTGAACAGTTTTCTGAGAATCATCCAATTCTTTATTATAATCATCCGACAATTTTGCCCAAAAAGAAAACTCATATTCTTCGCCTTCTCTTACTTTTCCCGTGATGTCCTGTGCAAAACATTCATATGATTTTGACGGATCGTTGGATCTTGTAATAGCACCACATGTTGTAACACCAATATTAGCTCCATTTTCAACAGGTTCCGCTGTAATCGTAGCGTCTCCTAATGAAGCACTCCAGGATGAGAAATCCTGATTTGAAAAATCTCCATTATCAATGATGTTCTCGCCATGAGTAATCTGGCTTCCGCTTCCTTCTTTTAATTCAAATGTTACACTGATCAGACTAACTTCCGAACCTGATCCAGGTGCGTCAGTTGTCATAAGTCCAACTGCATCAACACTACCTTCTCCAGATGGTTCAATCGTATATTCTTCACTTCCTGTTAAATTATACTTTGTATTAGCGCCTTCTGCATCATCTCCACCATTATACACTTTTAAAGTAACGGATCCTTTTTGATCTGCGACATGAAATGTAACGGACTTCACATCTGAAAGTGCAATCGTCTCCGGCACTTTCCATTTTACCTGATCATATTGATTTGCAAAGGTAAGCTTCCATTTACCATCCTCAAGTTTGTACTTTGCATTTCCCCAACTTACGTCTAGCTGGTCCGCGGTGAACGTCTTGTTTGTTGTCTTTGTCTCATCCGCATATACCGTATCAATACCCCAATCCGACGGCAGCATACTGCCTACACTCGTGAGCATCATTGCCGCGGATAGTGCAATGCACGCCCCCATTTTCCCCATTTTTCCCACTCCTATTTTCCTCCTTAAATAGATTTTTGTGTATCTTAATAGTAGCAAAATCAAAGCCTACAAAAACAGGGAAAAACTATAGAAGAACAGCCGACAAATTGCAGTAAAACAATTCGGGTTTGCCGACTTGGATTTTGAACAAGGAGTGTAATTTGTTGTGATGTTTTAGTGATTTTTGTCCCACATGCTGGGGCACTTCCAATTCTTATTCTGCTTGTTTGCTAACGTTGTACATAAAATAAATCACGCGCGGCGAAATTTTACATTTACTGGTAAAATAACACCGCGCGTCAATTTACTTAAAGGCTATCTGCGCAAAATTAAAAAAGCCGAGATACCAGATATGAAAATCATGCATGCCTTTTAATTCCTGCCAGATAAAATTATCAGGTTCCGTTAATTTATCGCATAAATCAGGAAGATTCTTTGCAGCTGCTGCCGCGCTGTCATATGCGATCTCATCCTCCGTTCCGCAGATATTGTAAAAATAATCAACGGTATATGGAGTATCCTCTAATATTTTTGCCGTCTTCTCCGCCAGATTGCTGGTCGGTGCTGCGGAAAATGCACCAAAATAACTGAACAGATCCATACATTCTCCGATTCCGATGTTAATCGTCTGCATCCCTCCCATCGAAAGTCCCGCCATCGCTCTGTGCATTCTTGAAGCACTTGGATCGCCTTCCACCGCATAGGTCGAATAGTGCGCTTCCATATACGGGATCAGATCCGAACGCAATTCTTTACCAAACACATAAAACGAGTTATAATCCGAACCTTCTCTTGCACAGTTTTCGGTGGAGCGTCCGTTTGGTGTCACCACGATGAACGGCTCGATTTCTTTGTAATAGATCAGATTGTCCATCATTCTTTTTACCAGCGAATCCTCATCAACCATTCCCCACTCGGCTTCGTCTCCACCGATTCCGTGCATCAGGTAGAGCACGTTGTACTTTTTATCCCGGCTGTAACCATACGGAAGATAAACATTTGCTTCCTTTGTGATTTCTTTTCCAGCTAGAAAATAATCTTTTGACGGGTAGCGGATATGCTCGATCACTCCGGCCTCATCGGCTCTCTTCTGCTGATATTTTTCCGGAATGCTTTGTGCATTCACATGTACCTTGCCGTTTTCCTGTGCGATCGCCTTTTGGATCATTTCCGCACTGTGTCCCACTTTCTCCACCTTTTCCAATACCTCATTTTCTAATCATCATTTCTAATAGATCCGGTAATTTCCCGATAAAGCAAGCATCGCAAACATATACAAAAAATTGTCGTAATACCGTCTCTCACCGGTTCTAAGAGGTGTGTTCCAGAATTTGTCAACACATTGTTTCGCATAAGTTCCGTCCGCAGCCAGTGCACTTTCGGCATTGACCGCAATGATGGCTACCGGATGCAGTGCTTTCTCCTCCAGTCTGGTTCCGTCGGTCAAAAAGACACCGTCCCAGTGATCCTTCTGATCCTCGCAGTAGAATTTCTGGAATTTCTCTGCAATCTGCACCTGCCACGGGTCCTTGTCAAACCACAGATGGTCCATCGCGATATTTGCGATCGTGCGATAGGCATCACTGTAATACCAGTCGTGGCGGCCGAAGATCTCCTGATGCGCGCTGTGCGGGGTTCCGTCATAATCCGCATACTCTGCCGACAATCCGGTATCCGGATGACAGGCTTTATGCAGGTAGGCCCGGCTTGCTTCGGCAGCGCCTTTCCAGAACTTACGATCCTCCTCATCGGCATATTCCGCAAAAAGCTCGTAAAAATGCGGCAGATGATACGATGGATCACTAAAATCCAGTCCCGGGACAAATTTGATCAGTTTGTTGGAAGGCTCCCACATCGGATCGCCCGGATGTCCCGGTTCTCCCTTATGCACACACTCATGCAGGATCGCTTTTGCCTCCCTGCTGTAATTAAAAATGCCCTCTCCGTCTCCCCATCTTCTTGATGCAAAGAACAATGCCATAGCAAAATACTCTTCCCCGTCCGGTGCCGGTCCGTCCGCATTTCTTGTGCCGTCCAAAGCGCAGGACCATGCAAAATAATTCTTTCCCGGTCCTTCATCCATATACATATAAGTTCTTGTCCACTTCCACAGACGGTCAAATTCCTCTTTCTTATCCAGCTGTACACAGACCATCATGCCATACGACATGCCCTCGGTCCGCGCATCATGATTGCCGGTATCTTCCATAAATCCCATATCCTCCCCGGCTTCATGGTAAAAGCGCTCCTCTTCGCTGCCATGAAAAATCGTCTCAAATGTCTCCTGTACTCTTTTTTTGATTTCTTCTTCCGAATAACCATACTCCGCAAATACATTGCGGTACTGTTTTGTTTCATAAGCTCCTGCCATATTTTTCTCCTTCCTCTTTCGGTCAGCCCATGCCATATTTCCTTTCCGCAAATGGACTGACATGCTCCTCACTGTATTGATATATGATCAGCTCCTGCACCGATACGTTTCTGTCGGTCCAAGATAGGCTTCTGCCGGTTTGTTTCCATGGGGATAGATCACGATCTTCTCAAGAACAAAGCCCGGCGTGACCGGATAGACCCTGATCGTATTGATTCCCTGTTCCAGTTGCACCGGTACACTCCGGCGCCGGATCTGATCCAGCACACCGCGCGCCCACACAGGCTGATGATCTCCGATCTTAAAATCATCCGTAACAGCATCCAAAATCTGCATTGGAACACCGTTCACGGACACTGCATACTGCAATCGGTTCTCTGTTGTCACAGGATTCGACGGCTGCATATAGAATTCCGCTTCATAATCCCCCGCCTGCTTTGTCACGATGCTGTATTCGATATACGGTGCCCCATTCTCTGCATCTGCGTAGGAATCCGTCGGAAATGCTTTCATCGCAGATAAAGTCTTTCCGTAGCCGGCAAGACATTTCCATTGCATCGGTTGTCCTTCCCGATCAAAACCGTCCTTGCATCTGCTGTAATGTTCCGCCTCGATTGCGATCCATCCCTGTGTATCCACAAACGTATTGTTTCCATATTCATACGTTGACCGGTCGACCGGCACGCTGATCTTGCAGATGCCCGCCGGCAATTCCAGCCGGATCATTCCCTGCGTTCTTCCATCGGTGAGTGCCATCGCAAACGCGCTCTCGTCCACTGTGACATCAATGGTGAGTCTCTTGTGCTCTTCACCGTCAAGCGTTCCATCCATTGCAGACAGTACGATCCATTCGGGCTTTTCGATCACCCGAAACGATGCTGGAAGTTCGCTTCTGCTGTACAGGCTGATCGAAGCACATCTGCATTCCGGATTCAGAAAATCCGAAATCGTCATTCTCTGATTCAGCCACGGACTGCCTTCCACATGCTGCACGGTACCGTCCACCGTCGCTATAATCGTCGGCTTTTGCAGCGGTAACACCTGCATCAGAAGCGGGTTCTTACACTCATCCTCATTCCAATTCGTAAACCCGATATGCTGCGACAATCCCATTCCGTACCAGCGCGCATCATCCGACCGATGATACTGCTCTATGATCTTTTGGTCTGCATCCAGACATGCCTTTGCCTCTTTCGCATAATCATTGGCACTGAGTGCACCGATTTCTGCCAGATAATGATTCATTCCGGACAACAGCTGAAGCTTCAGCACATTCATCGTTCCCATCGCCGGATACCAGACGAGCGCAACATAAGCGGGAAGTATTTCGGGCGCAACACGCTCCAGCTCATCGTACAAATCCTGTGCGGTCTGCATCACCCGCCCGACCTCCGCAAGCACCCGTGAACCTTCACGATAATTTGCTGCATGATAGGTTTCCGGTCTTAACGCCTCCGGTCTGCACTTGTGTATCATCCTTGTATAATCCGTCAGGATATCCGCAATCTGCGCCTGCTGCACTTCCGACAGCCTGCCGAATTGCCGCTTTACCCACAGTCTGGTATAGGCATCCGTCGTATTTGGTGCAGTCGTTCCCCAACGCTCAAAATCATAAGCCAGATCCATAAAAAACGATAACGGAAATTCCTGCGTTGCAATGTCTCCCACATTGACGATCCAGAGTTTTTGTACTCCGAAATCATAGGCCTGCGTCATCTGTTCCCAGATTTTCGGAAGATAGGAACTGTTGATCCACTCATAGGAGGTCGGCCACCCATGATAATCGAAATGATAATACATACCGTATCCGCCCGGATGCTTACACATCTCCTCCGTCGGAAGCGTTCTTAAGTTTCCGTAATTGTCATCGCAAAGCATCAGGATCACATCATAAAGCTCCTTGGATCCGATCAACCCCTGCGTCGTCTCATCCCCGTAGAAGAAAGCCTCCACCTCCTTGTACAAAGCGATCATTCTCGGAACTTTCGACAGATCTTCATTGACATTCTCCCGGATCAGCTTTCGCTGCGTTCTGAGCACGTCCCTGAGCAGTTCAATATTGTCCGCAAGCGTTGCCCCTTTTCCCATGATCGCGGTGTCCGCTTCTCCACGCATACCAACCGTGATCACATTCTCAAATTTACCGCTCCGCTTCAGACCATCTTCCCAGAATCTTATGATTCCTTCCCGGTTCGTCTTGAAATTCCACGCATCTCCGTAAATACTGTCTTTTCCGCGCAGATATTTGTATTCCTCACCCTGCCGCAGACACGGCTCATGATGTGACATTCCCATGATCACGCCGTACTCATCCGCAAGTTCTGCGTTCAGAAGGCCCGGACCGTCATCCTCAAACCGTGCACTCCACATCGCCGGCCAGAGATAATTTCCTTTCAGGCGAAGAAGCAGTTCAAAGATCGGCTCGTATGCCTTCGCATTCGGTCCCCCGAAATGGTACTCACTCCAGGTACCGAAAGCAGGCCACTCATCATTAATAAAGAATCCCCTGTATTCCACCGATGGTTCCTTTGCAATACATGCCATATCCGTGCTCAGCCGGATTTCATCCCGATGCACCGGCACCACATGACACCAGTTCACAAACGGGGATACACCAAAGATCTCCGACAAATGAAACAGTCCGTATATCGTTCCCCGCTTATCGCTTCCGACAATGACAAGCAGTCTCTCCCGCAAGCCATCATCCGGGAAAAACCATCCGTAGCACTCCCGTTTTCCTTTTAACACATCCGTCGGGATATTTTTCTGTGCATCCAGCCACCTGCTATGCTCCATCGTTGCGACAATGATCGTCAGTTCACGGGCTGCACTGCTTCTTACCTCTTCATGATCGATCGTTTCGACAACACGGATTTCCGGCAGCGTGCCGGTCACAAGTTCCATGTCATGTGCAACTTTTCCTGCGATCTTCAAAACCCCGGAATACGCACTCTGTTCTATGATAAATTTCATGTTGCGCTCCCTTTTCCACTATTTTTATTCTTATCCGTATAAATCGTGATTACCGGCTGTCCTTCCACAACCGTAAGGGTTCCATACATAGATGCCGTTTCCATCCATTTCAGTGCAATACTGTCCGTATAGATGACCGGTCTGGTAATCGTTTCACCGTCATACATGATTCCGTTATTTTCGATAAATATCCGACATCCGCGCCCCGTATGATCTATTCCCTGCACTAGATAACGAGCCGATAATTTTGATGGCTGATCCTTATAATAAATCTGCGTATCCACACCGCCCGGAAGGATCTCTCCTCTGAAATAATCTCCATCGCACCTTCCGTCAAACGAAATCATCTGTACGGTAGCGCATTCAGATTCCACCTTCTCGCAGCCATTCACATGAATATACAATTTCAACACTTCCATTTACTTCTCCCCATCTGCCTGTCCTTTCATTGCTCAGCGTAAATAAAAATCCCCATCCGTGTACGATCAAAAATATCGCACTATGAATGAGGATTTTATTTCTATCACTTATATCACATAATTGTCGTATTATTGAAGAATCTGATCCACATGCCTCTGCAGGATATCGAAATAGTCCTGTGGATTGCATTCCTGATATGCAGCCATATATGCATCCCATGTCGATGCAAAGTCATCGCTCATGATCACCTGCGGTAACCAGCTTCTCTTGACCGCGTCGATTTCATCACGAATCATGCCGCCTTTGGATTTTGATGACAAAGACTGTGTATACGAATACATCGGATACCATGCGCCGGGCGCTTCATTTGTTCCCAGCAGCTCGACATAATTTTGTACACCATACGCTTCAAAACACTCCCGTATGTCGGGCTTTAGGCTTTTCATAAACTCCACCGGCTGATACTCCATCGAAAATGCATTGATTCCGTCGTCAAGCAGGCCTTCTACTCGTGGAAAATACGAATAGGGACAAAAATGAGATTCATTCAGCACGCTGTCTCCGTGACGTTTTCCCTGTTCACTATTCATATAGAACATACCGTTTTCGTCCACCGAATAGTCCAGGTCTTTTTCTCCCCAGAATCGAAGCTTCGTAATATCGGAATCCAGCAGATCATTTACAAACTGAAGTGCCCCCTGCACATCTTCACAGGATGTGGTAATCGAAAGTCCGCTCGATGTATCCATCTCTGCATTCCGGCTTGTATGCCACTGGTTTGACGTACCTTTGTCCATTGTAATCGGAAGCGGAACATAATCGCACCCCAGATCACTCAGTCCGTTTGTCTCATAAGGCTCTGCCAGATTGTAATAGAACTGCCACCATTGGTCAACCATTCCGAGAACAGCACCGGTTCCTAATTTATCCAGATATTCTTCGTATGTACTGGTAAACGACTGCGGATCAAAAATACCCTTGCGGTACTCTTCGTTCAGCTTCTGAAAATACCGTCTGGCAGTCTCCGTCGTATTATAATCAATGACCTGATCATTCCCGGGATCAACCATACAACTTCCGTCATTGGGATATCCATCCAGAAACTGCGGCACATTCTCCAGACAGAAGAATCTCCAGTCATCGCACAACATGGTAAACGGAACATTTTTTGTTCCGCCCGGCATGACCGGATTCGCCTGCACATAAGCTTCGATCAGATCAAAATATTCATCCACCGTTGTAATCTTCGGATATCCGGCCCATTTTAAAACGCGCGTCTGTATCCAGAATGCCTCGCCCGTATGCGTCACTTCAACATTCTCTCCCTGAGACACACAAAACTGTGGAATCCAGTAAATATGTCCGTCTTCCTGCCGGAAGTGCTCCCATTGCTCATCAGAAAGATAATTTCTGAGATTCGGATAATCATCCCAGTATTCATCAATCGGGATCAAAGCATCTGCCTCCAGTAATGCTTTCTCTCCAAGAATAAAATCCGGATATTCTCCCGAAGCAATGTACGAATTGAGCACCTCTTCCTTGGATTGTCCAACCAGCCAGTTCTCCTCGCAGTCTGCTCCGATCTTGTCAGCAATGATTTCCTTTATATCGTTCTGCATTCCCAGTGGTCTGCCCGTAACACTGAAAAAAGCGGTAAAATGTTTAATTTCCGGTTTCTGCCTATATTGAACGTTGTAACTGTATCCCCCAAGTACAATAAGCAATCCAATCACAACTAAAGTTGATACGATTTTCTTTTTCATATAACTCTACCTTCTCCTCAAAAGCTTTCTTTTATTATAGCTTTTTTTCTGTCAAAGGACAAGCAATCGCATCCGCAAGCACGGTTAAAGTGATATATTCTCTCCTCTTAATCCATTAAATGCACCCTTGATGGCAGCCTCCTCATGTGCGATCAGCCACTTGTTTTTCGCGGTCATAAGTTTGTCCTCACCATCTGCTGCAAGGGTAAAATCAATCGGTGTGTTTGTACCCTTCGGCAAGATCACAACACACTTAAATCCACCGTCTGCTGCGTTGCACGGTGCATAATGAAGTGTCGTCTCATACATTTCAACGACCGTTCCTGCCGGAACCTTAAAAGCCTCGATTTTTGCTGTATCATAAGTAAATTCATCCGTTACATCCGGCAGCCATCCCAATAAAAGGATCATATCCGTTACCGCAATGTTGATTTCGGAATTTCTATGATATTCTACCGCGTTTAACTTGTGATTGTTTCCGTTGCAGTAACCAATCTGGATTGGAAGTCCGCCAAAGACACGCTCGCTGAATGTCTTTGCTTCCGGAACCGCTTCAAGCTCCTCGACTGACGGCACATAAATAACATCCTCCGGAAGCGGTGTGTGCTCCATCCCCTTTATCAGTTTTGTGCATTCGATGTTATTCCAAACCTTACCGTATTTACGGAATTTTTCATCATTAACAGAAAAAATCTCCATGATTACCTCCTCATACTCATTTTTTCTGAGTATAACAGTTTGGTAGCCATGGAGACATGCCTTTCTTTGTCTTTACAATGTCACTTTTTTGTCTTTTTCCAGCAATGCCCGATGATGGGCATATGATTCCCTCTGCTTTTTCTTAACAAGCTGCTTTCGGTATTCACTCGTCAGCATTCCATACCGCTTGCGAAACAGATTGGTAAACGCTTTACTATTGGCAAATCCATGATCAAATGCAATATCCACGATCTGCTTATCCGTATTTTCCAAATCCTTTACCGCATGTTCTAACCGGATATTTTGCAGATAATCCTTATAATTGATGCCCGCATAGCGTGCAAACATTTTTGACAGATAAGACGGCGAATATCCAAATATTCCCGCCAGTTTTTCAAGTGAAATATCTTCCATATAATGATCCTTGAGATAGGATGTAATCATACCGAGCCGGTTCAGCTGCTGATTGCTTTTGAGCAATTCATCCTGCACATCCAGCTTCCTGTATTTCTTTACCAGAATATGTAATAGTTGATAAAACATACTTAAAATTTCAAAATCATAGCCATCTGTCTGCATCCGATACACCTTATACATCCGAAAGATCAGACATGCCACCTGCTCATCGTATGTCCGTTCACTGTGCGAAAACCAGATAAACTGCTCGCCCGTAAAGTACGACGCGAACTGATTCAGCGGAATCTGCAGCACAATTGTGTGATTCGGCCTGTTCGCATGGATCGCATGCACCTCGTTGCTGTTGACAATGATGAACTCGCCTTCTCCGAGATGATAATGCGTTGTGTCAAGAATAAAATCAAGTTCTCCTTCCTGCACTGCAAAAATCTCAATCGACCGGTGCCAGTGTTTCTCCCTGATATATTTTCCGCTGTGTCCCTCGAATAAAAAAAGTTTAAACGGAAAGCCTTTGTCCGGCACAATAACCTCATGTTGATACTGCTGCTCTGTCATATGCTCCCACATAACTATCACATATTTCTTGACTAGACATTAAATCTGAAAAGAATCACATCGCCATCTTTGACCACATAATCTTTTCCTTCCATGCCAACGATTCCTTTTTCTCTGGCTGCTGCAAGACTTCCATTATCCAGCAGATCCTGATAATTGACAACCTCAGCTTTGATAAATCCACGCTCAAAATCGGTATGGATCTTTCCAGCTGCCTGTGGTGCTTTCGTTCCTTCTTTAATCGTCCAGGCACGACACTCATCCTCCCCTGCGGTAAGGAAACTGATCAGTCCAAGCAGACGGTAACTTGCTGCAACCAGCTTGTCGAGTCCGCTCGATGCCACCCCAAGATCATCGAGATATTCTTTCTTTTCCTCCTCGGAAAGTTCGGAAAGTTCCTGTTCAATCTGTGCACAGATCACAAATACTTCTGCGCCTTCTTCCTTTGCCATCTCACGAACCTTTGCCACATGCGGGTTGGAAGCTCCATCGTCTACAAGATCATCCTCTGCTACATTTGCCGCATAAATAGTAGGCTTTGCGGTAAGGAGATTGTATCCCTTAAACCAGATCTGTGCATCATCATCGTCCGGTACTTCAAATGTTCTTGCCATCTTGCCATCCTCAAGGTGTGCCTTCACTGCCTCAACCAGCTCCAGTTCCTTGGCAAGTGTCTTGTCCATTCTTGCCTGCTTGGCAATTTTGGCAATTCTACGGTCAAGAATTTCGATATCGGAGAAAATAAGCTCCAGATTAATTGTCTCAATATCGCGCGCCGGATCAATGGAACCGTCGACGTGGATAATATTGGTATCCTCGAAACAACGCACTACATGTACAATCGCATCGACTTCCCTGATATTGGCAAGGAACTGGTTTCCGAGTCCCTCTCCCTTGCTGGCACCTTTTACAAGTCCTGCAATATCAACAAATTCGATTGTGGCAGGTGTCACCTTTTTTGTATGATAAAGCTCACCGAGCTTTACGATTCTCTCATCCGGAACCGAAACGATTCCTACGTTTGGATCGATGGTCGCAAACGGATAGTTCGCAGACAGTGCACCTGCTTTGGTCAGTGAATTGAATAAGGTACTTTTTCCCACGTTTGGGAGTCCGACAATGCCGAGTTTCATGATATATATTTCTCCTTTGAAAAGTATTGTAAGCTAATAAAAACAATATATAGTGTACCACATTAATGCTTAATTGTACAATTATT
>OBVG01000843.1_pt1 | contig 17109 bp, 10 predicted proteins | sample 1501271 | NCBI WGS metagenome assembly OBVG01 (sample SAMEA2579934, study PRJEB22360) | human gut metagenome | biome: human gut; feature: human-associated habitat; material: faeces | place: Denmark | collected 2008/2010 | reverse complement strand
AACTTTATAGCCAACTCCTTGTCGGCTATCGCAGCATACTGCTTTTTTGAAAAGAAGCCCGCCATTGACGTAAATTTTATCAATGACGGACAACTTGCTATTTTTTGATTTTATTTCGAACTCACGTTATTTATTTGCTGTTTCGGCCTCTGTTGCATGTTTATTGTCTTGTACAGATGTGAGTGAAGATATCATTATGAAGACGGATTTTGTAAGTATGGGCTATTTATAAACATTGTTGGCTAGAAGTTTGACCTCTTTGTTGACCGTGTTATAATACTAATAAACTTATAAAGAAAAATATTATGAAAACGAAATTGTATGTATTATTAGCGAGTGTTTTGTTTTTAATGAGTTGTGGTGAAGAATTTGCTTAAGAAGACAAATCTTTAAATGAATCTATTTCTGATTCGTCTGTTAAGTATACAGAAGGAGTTGTCTATCCTTTGGTTGATAAATCTATAGCTCGTTCGGGAACCCTTGAATCTAATTGGGAAATGATTGAAAAGGTAACTTTACCATCAGGCATTTCTGTTGCTACCCCTTGGGCGAATTATGCTTCAGGTGATATTCCTGTTGATGTGATGAGAGATATTAAAGCGGAAGATGGTTGGGAATTAATTGCTCATACGATGACTCCTAATAATGAGCAAGGGCATAATTATTTAATATTTCATAATTTTACTACTGGTATTTTGAAAGTTTTCTATTATTTGGAAAATTATCAAACAAATAATATGGGAATTTGGCGTCTTCAATTTGATGGGGGCGTGCAGAAATACTTTAACTTTGCAGATCAAGTTGCAGATCCTATTTGCTATGATGGTGATAGAACTTCTATAGATGTTACTAATTTCACAGAGAAAGCTTCAAAGGGTTTTTCTGTTGGATGGAATTGTTTTCAGGTTGAGCTATCTTATGATCCGTTGCCCTTATGTACTAGTCTGAGGATTTCTGCCATTATAATGTTCAAAATATGAATTTGGGTGGAGAGTACGATAGTGCGACGAATGGTATGTTGATTACTAAATCTAGTTCTACTCCATTTTCTTCAATGACTAATGGTGTTGCAAACCTAGCGGGGAATAGTGCAGAAAAATGGTATAATAATAAATTTGGAAAGAACTTGACCGAAAGTAATAGTAGAGAAGCTATTGCTGGTATTGTAGCTGCTGGTGCCAAGTTTTTATTAAATTCATTAGTGTCCAGATTTAAAAAAGAAACTACCACTACACAAGATATTCAATTAAAGACTCACGGAACTATTAATTTAAGCGGAACTATTAATATGGAAAATCCTAGTCCTGTAAAGTCTATTGTTTTGAATACTGGATCCTTAGGTGATTTGGGAGCTTGGAATTTAAGAAACTGGCCTGTGACAAGAATATATCATCATGCCTTTTTGCATCACATTGAAGGTGATAATTATTTTTATAAGGTACAATGGAGTGATAATATTTGTACAGTTATAATGAATCCAAAATTAGAAGAAAAGTTAATAAGTAGTGATACTTCTTGTGATTTAATTGAATATACTAAGGGCGCTCCAGAATGTAGTTATAACAATAGTAGTTTTGATCGGGGAATATTAGGAGAATCAAGCCAGGAATATATGATTACTAATGGAGAAATTTTACATAATGACAATAATGTGACAATTATTTATAGAGGCGGTTTGACTTCTTCTTATGTAAATATTAAAATGAATAATTATATACCTTCTTTGGGAGGAGTTCCACAAGAATGTGATATGAACCGCTTTCAGGTAAGTTGTGGATATGGTAAGATGAATCGTTTTATGAGAGTAATAATTGACAATGAAATTTCTATAAACAATAAACGTACTATTGTAACAAATGTTAAGACGTATCTTCCTAGATATGAATGGGATTATTAGTCTTCTGTTTTGCAATATTCTGTTTGCAAATGTAGTCTATCTACGGATATAATTTAAAACTGTCTTTAGATATTGAAGAAGGTGTGCATTTTGCACACCTTCTCTTTGAAACTCACCTGCGAAATCGTGGGGAAGGCTTTCGCTTTTAAAGAACCGTTTTGTTCTTCGGACAGGTCATACTTCCGGAAGTATCCTTGACGTATCAGTTTCACTAAGAAATTGTAGGCGTTTATATCCTTGTCTTATGTATAACAGAACGCTTATAAACTGATTATGTGGTTATAATAAAAACTTGCTCTCACTTATGCCCTCATTAAGTTTTGAAATGTATTTCCGTATGATACGCTTGCTGTCAGATATATATATTCTTTTTATAGGTTGTTCCGGTTTGATATATAGTAGAGTGTTATACGAAATCCCGGCAGCTGTAAAAAACATCAAGAGGTTTTTAAAAAAGCTCGTCATCCTTTTAAAAAAGCTCCTGTTCTTTTTTTAAAAGCTCGTCATCTTTTTTTTGAGAGCGGTGAACTCGCCGCCATCCTTCCCAGAGTTTGCAAAAGTGCTGCCACTGCTACCACCCATTCCACTGAAAGCACCATGGATAGGGCGTTTTGACGGGTGGTGGCAGCATCTTTTTTTATGTGGAAAAAAGGGCTGCTGCCACCACTTTTGTCTGTTCTTTCCGGCAGCTTGATGCTTCCGTGCAGCATTGTCAGGGCCGAAGGTTCCGACTACTGATGTGTACGGTCCGCCTTGTTCGTTCGTATATGAACACGTACACGGACTAGGAGTTCAACCGGTTCCGTCAGGGTGGAACTACAGTTCCATCGGGTTGAAACTACAGTTCCGTCAGGATTGTAACTGTGGTTCCGTTGGGCTGGAACTGGAGTTCCGCTGTGTTGTAACTCTGTTCTTGTCGGGCCGCAACTGGACTCTCGTCGGGTTGCAGCTGGTGTCCTGTCCTTCAGTGGGCTCCGTCCTGTCGGTCCGGTTTCCGGTTCCTACGTGTCCGTATCCTCCTCCTTTTCCCGGCGTGTGGTCCTCCTCCGCCTCCTGTATCTTCTCCCTCCTCCGGTCGTTTTGGGATAAAAAATAGTTAAAAGTGGTGGCAACAGCCCTTTTTAGCACATAAAAAAAGCTGCTGCCACTACCCACTAAAACGCCTTATCCATGGTGGTTTCAGTAGAAAGGGTGGTAGCAGTGGTAGCAGCTTTTTAAAACTCTGAGAGGGGAGGGGCGAGTTCAAATTAAGAATGCGACAGTTGGCGAAAATAGGGTAGGGAGGCCTGATGTTATATTGTCACCTGCTGATACTATCCGTTCATCTGATATTTTTATTTCAGTGATTTTTATTTTCAGATTAAGTATTCTTCTTGCCTGCATTGAGTTTTGGGGCTTTAATTGTTTTTTGATAGGAATAAATGTGCTTCTTGCAAAGCGCACACTTAATCAAGGTTTCCTTTTTTAGTAAAATTTGAATCCTGCTTTATATATAAGGAAATATAGACAGAATTCTTTTTTATGAGATGTCAAAGAGGTAAAATTGATAAGATTTCATTATTTAGTGCTTGAATTGTATTTGTTTCCATTTGTTTTATTTGAGACCTTTGTACCATACAAAATTGGTTTGGAAATGGGGATTGTATTTACTTTGTTTGAACCATTTTATGTTAACCTTGAAAATAGCATTAAAAGGAAAAAATATTATATAACTAAAATCTAATTTGTATTATGAAAAAACTGACATTCCTAGTCTTTTTGTTGTTCGCATGGACGCAACTCTTTGCTCAGCAAATGTCCATTACGGGAAAAGTTACAGATGAAGACGGTATACCTATGCCGGGCGTTAATGTGGAAGTGAAGAACGCCACCACAGGAACAATAACCGATTTGGACGGAAATTTTGCTATTAAAGTGGGAAAAGGTAAAATATTGACTTTCTCTTTTATCGGTTATGAGAACATTTCTCAAAAAGTAATTTCCGAGAAACCTTTGTCTATTGTAATGAAAGAGAGTTCTGTCTTGGTGGATGAAGTCGTAGTGACCGCTCTTGGAATTAAGAAGGAAAAGAAAGCGCTGGCCTATTCTGTAACAGAAGTCAAAAGTGATGATTTAAACCGAGTGAAGGTCTCTAATATTGCTAATGGCTTGGTCGGTAAAGTGGCCGGTGTCAATGTGGTTAAACCCGCTTCCGGGGTGATGGGCTCCAGCCGTATTACGATTCGTGGTAATGGTTCATTAAGTGGGGGTAACCAGCCTCTGTATATTATTGATGGTGTTCCCATGGATAATGGTGGATACGGACAAGCCGGAGAGTGGGGCGGATATGATGGAGGTGATGGAATTTCATCCATTAATAGTGAGGATATTGAAAGTATGAGTGTGCTGAAAGGTGGAACAGCGGCAGCGTTGTATGGCTCCAGAGCAGCTAACGGGGCTATTGTTATTACAACAAAGAGAGGTACAGCTGGTAAAATAAGGGTGGAGTACAATATGTCTTATACAAAAGATAATCCGATTCTTAAAAATGATGATTTTCAATGGGAATACGGATGTGGCGCTAATGGAATGAATGCCAATCAGTTGGCTAGAGCTATGGCCCCTCAATATGGCATGACACCTGAGATGGCTGATAAATTGCTGGCTCCGACTTTGGCTAAACAAATGAGTGTAATGAGTTATGGTAGTAAACTGGATGGCTCTGATGTTACACAATATGATGGTGAAATGCGTCCTTATGTGGCAGCCGGAAAGAATAATTTCAAGGACTTTTACGATAATGCCTGGTCTTTAACTAATAATATTGCAGTTTCGGGCGGTAATGAAAAAATTCAGTTCCGTGTGGCTGCCGGTGACCAGCGCTATCATGATATGCAGCCAAACTCGAAGTTGGAACGTAACAATATTACTTTAAATTTAAGTTCTAAACTTAACGAGCATTTCGCTTTGAAAGCTAATGTGATGTATGTGCGTGAAAGAGCGAAAAACCGCCCTAATCTGGGTGATATTACTGCTAATGCTAATGCTTCTTTGTGGATGCTGGCACCCAATTATGCTCTGTCGGATATCAAAACAACAAATGAGGATGGAACCGAATTTGAGATAAGTGATCAGGGATACGTCAGTAATCCATATTTTGTGGCGTATAAAAATCAACAGAGTGATGCCAAGGATCGTGTGATAGGTTCTATTGAAGCTCAGTATAATTTTACTCCGAATTGGTATCTTCGGGGGCGTGCCGGTGGTGATGTGATCAATCGTCGTGCCGAAAGTGTGACCCCTTGGGGAACAGCACGTGGTTCGGTAAGGGAAGGCAATATATCAAACAGCTCAATTTCTCATGGGGAGTTTAATGCTGAGGCTATTGCGGGATATACGGATTCTTTTAAGGAAGGATTATTTAATGTAAATGCTTTTATAGGATGGAATACAATGGCTACATGGTCAAATTCTACCAGCTCCTATGGTGATAAATTTATTGTGCCAGGATTTAACACGATTAATAATACCAAAACGACTTCGGGTGGACATTCTAGTTCTGAAAGCTATATAAATTCTTTATTCGGACAGGCTGAATTTTCGTATCATAGTATGGTATATCTTACAGTGACAGGACGTAATGACTGGTTCTCGGCTTTGTCTTACAAAGGAAAAACAACTCCCAATCATATTTTTTATCCTTCTGTAGGAGTAGGCTTTATTGTTAGTGAAGCGATTGAAATGCCTTCTTGGCTTCCTTATTTGAAGCTGCGTGGCTCATGGGCTGAATCAGGAGGCTCTATCGGAGCTTATGGTTTAGGGCTGACGTATGATTATGGGGAAGCTTATAGAAATTATCCGGTAGGTTCAGTCAGCAATGGAACAATCCCTAATATCAACTTGAAACCGTTGACTTCTATTTCTTACGAAGGTGGTTTTGAGGCCCGATTCTTCGATAACCGTTTTGGGATAGATTTCACTTATTATGTACGAAATACGAGTGATGATATTGTCAGTGCCGGTATATCCAATGCTTCTGGATATGGAAGCGTAAAAATAAATGCAGGCAAGGTACACAATCATGGTATTGAATTATTGTTGACCGGAACTCCTGTCCGTACGCGTCACTTTACATGGGATACTTCATTTAATTTTGCTTATAACAAGAGTGAGATAAAGCGTATCACTGATGATATTTCTGAATTTATATTGGAAACCGCCCGTACGGGACATTCTTCAGATGATTGCGGCCCGGCATGGATTTACCAAGAAGTAGGACAGCCTTACGGCATAATTAAAGGAGTTCCTTTCAAACGTAATGATAAGGGTGAAATCATGTATAAAAACGGTATCCCGATGAAGGGTGAAATTACAAAATTGGGTGAAAGTGTCCATCCTTATACATTAGGCTTTAGTAATACTTTTGCTTTGAACGACTTTACATTGAGTATCTTGATTGACGCGAAGATTGGTGGAGATGTATATTCTCAGACAAATGCACATATGATTAGCTTTGGTCGTCATATTGATACACTGCCCGGACGAGAAGACGGTGTGATCGGACAGGGGGTAAAAGAAGACGGTGTGACTCCTAATGATGTGAAAGTTTCTGCAATGCAATATTATCGTGCTTTATCCGGAATAACCGAAAATTGTGTATATGATGCTTCTTATGTGAAATTGCGGGAATTATCATTCGGGTATAATTTTCCGAAAAAGTGGATTGGTAAATGGGGGCTTTCAGCTTTATCCTTATCTGTCGTTGGACGTAATTTATGGAATATTTATGATAAGTTACCTTTGGTGGATCCGGAGTCTTCATTCAATAATGGAAATGCACAGGGATTTGAATCTTATGGATTACCGGCAACACGGAGTTTCGGGTTTAATTTGAACGTCAAATTTTAAAAGAAAGGAAGATTATGTATTCTAAAATAACTAAAACAGTAATATTGTTGACCTTGGTAGGTGCTGCTTGTTCTTGTGATTTTGCGGAGTTGAATGTTGATCCTAATAGTCCTACATCTATTGAGCCGGGACCGTTGTTGACTTATACTCAAATGCATACTACTACAGGAGGAATTTCTAAAAATATTCAGGTAGGTTCCTGTATGATGATGGTGCAGCAAACGGCAACTTTGCGTCTGGATATGCCCGGTGACAAATATTATCAGATGGGATCGTATGCAAATACGATGTTTGATGATACTTACAATGGTTTGATTAAGAATTGGAGGGAACTGGAAGTACGTGCCGCTTCCGAACCTAAGTATGAAAATATACTTGGTGTGACTAAAATCTGGGGGGCGTATCTGTTTCAGCGTTTGACAGATTTGTATGGTAACATTCCTTATTCGGAGGCAGGACTGGGGTACTATGACCAGATTTATAAGCCTAAATATGACAAGCAGGAAGATATTTACAAGGATATGATTCAATCGGTAAAGATGGGGATTGAATTGCTGGATGAGAGTAAACCGAAAATAGAAGGAGATTTGTTTTATGACGGGAATATTGCCAAATGGAAGAAGTTTGGAGGCTCTCTGTTGCTTCGTTTAGGAATGCGTCTCACTGAGGTGGCACCCGAATTGGCCAAAGAAACAGTAGCGGTGGCTTTACAATACGGAGTGATGGAAACTCCTGATGATATGTGTAAACTGGTTCACGCCGATGGAGGTAAGGACGCTTTCAAGAATCCGTTGAGCCTGCGTTTCCTGGATGATAAGTTTGTAGAGAATGATGCTATTAAAATCAGCAAAACGTTTATGGATTATCTGAAGAAAACCAATGATCCTAGAATAAAAGTATATTGCTCGTTAAAAGATGGAAATAATGAGGTGGAGAAGCAATTCGGACTTCCCAACGGTTATGATAACAATACTATTCCTTCTGCAGGAGATGTTTTTGTAGGACTTGAGAATACATCTAATTTTAATACCAATACAATCTTGCGGATGGATGCTCCGACCTTGTTTTTGTTGCCTTCTGAAAGTAAGTTGTTGTTGGCAGAAGCTGCATTGAGAGGATGGATTTCAGGAGATGCCGGCACGTTGTTTAAAGAAGCTGTAACTTGTTCGATGAAAGAGCAGGATATTGCTTATGGCGTTTCTGTTCCGGAGGCTGAAATTGAGGCTTATCTGGCACAAGATCTTTTTGAAGAAGCTACGGATATGGAAAGTAAGATGAAGGTGATAGGCGAACAGTATTGGGTAGCTACTTTTATGAATGGCTATGAAAGTTATGCAAACTGGCGCCGTACAGGATACCCGGTATTGACGCCTGCAAACTATGTAGGAAATCAGAGCAATGGACAGATTCCCAGACGATTGACTTATTCGGCGTCTGAATATACGATTAATAAAGCCAATGTGGAAGCGGCTGTGCAGCAGCAAGGCGCTGACGAGGTAACTACACATGTATGGTGGGATAAGAATTGATTGTTGACTATTAATATTTAGAATTATGAGAACTAAAAAAATATTTGTAGGATTGTTTGTTTCTTTGGGATTGGCGGCATGTACAGATGTGGAGATCTTAGACGAAGGGGCTAAAGATGTTACAGAAGTACAAAGTCGTGGTCTGCTATCTAATGAAGTCAAGATTAATTGGAATGAAGAACATCAGGTAATTGATGGTTTTGGGGTTGCTCAGGCAGGGTGGTCTGCTGAATTGTTTACATATCCTCAAAGAGATGAAGTGGCTTCTTTGCTTTTTAGTGAAAGCGGATTAGGTATAAATATGTTGCGCGGGCAGGTTTTTCCTCATTATTGGGATAGCGAGTCAGATTCTACTTTTCATATAGAAGATGATGTAGATATGCCTTTGAGTGATCCTTATTTTCAGACTGCTACAGCCGATGACTTGGATAGGAGAGGGCAGTTGTGGGTCAGCAAAGTCGCCTATAAGAATTATAATGTGGACAAACTCTTTTTTAGCACATGGACACCGCCTGCCTTTATGAAAACGAATGGTGCACGTCAGCAAGGAAGTTTGAAGCCTGAATCGTATCAAATGTTTGCTAACTATTTGGCAGGCTTTTGTAAGGCGTATAAACAGGCTGGATTGGACGTGTACGCCATGTCTCCTGTCAATGAGCCGAATTTTGCAACACCGGATTGGAATTCTTGTAAATGGGAAGAAGCTGACTTGGCTAAGTTTATAGTGGAAAATATGGGTCCTACTTTCCAAAGGGAAGGATTGGATACCAAAATTGTGTTCGGTGAAGTTGCCCAATGGTCAACTTTGCTCTTGGGACAGCTCAATCTTGTTTCTGCAAAGAAATATGTGGAGAATGTTATAAAGGCTGATGAAAGAGTTGTAGAATATGCAGATGTGGCTGCTGGTCATGGATATGATTTGCCCAATATTCCTTATGAATTCCCGATAGAACCTTATGATGTGGCTGTCTCAAAAGGATTGGATGTATGGTTAACTGAAATTAGTACGACTTATGACACTTTCGATGCGTCAATGGATAATGGTATAAAATGGGCTGAAAAATTTTATAAGTTCTTGGCGAAAGCGGATGTGAATGCTCTGATTTGGTGGGCCGGTGCACGTCCGGGAAGCAATAATGAGGCTCTTATACAGTTGAACGATGGCAACTATGTAGTTACTAAAAGATATGAAGTCTTTGGTAATTATACCCGATATATTAAATCTGGAAGTGTCCGGATTACAGCAGATAAGAGTATAGGTGCTCCATCAGGTTTGCTTATTTCTTCATATAAAAAAGGTAATGAGTGGGTTATTGTAGCAGTAAATAAGTCTTCGAAAGAAATAAGTACTACTATTAAGTTGAGTGGCAAGGAAGTTGAAGGCGGATTGCAACCTTATTTGACAGATGCATCTCATAAGTGGGCTGCACAGGATATAGTTCAGCCTGGTGAAGCAAATGTCTTTTCTGTTACTTTGCCTGCCACTAGTGTTGTAACCTATACGGGAATTGTTAAATAATTTGTAAAAATGTACAAGGGGTTATATTAGAACTAATACAGACTATTGTTTTGTTATAATGAACTTAAGTGAAGAATCTGAATACATTCGTTTTTTGTTCACAGATTCTTTACTTTGTTCAAAATGGCAGTCTATATGATGCCATTATAATATTTTAAACATATCCTCTTTTTTAAAACAGAACCTATGATGAAACATATATTTTTATTGTGCCTAACTCTACTTTTTACTCTACAAATTCAAGGAAATCCACCTTCTAAAATATTATTGCATATCCAAAAGAAAGGGCAAATAATTGACGGCTTCGGCATTGCTCAGGCAGGTTGGGCTGACGAATTGTACTTGCATCATAAACGGACAGAAGTGATGGATAAATTGTTTGGAGATGAAGGGTTACGACTAAGTATTATGCGAGGCGAAGTATTTCCGCAATGGGCAACCGACTCCACGGACGATCATGCCAAGCGACGCGCTCAATTGTGGTTGACGCGTTATGCAAAAGGCGTGTGTAATGTCGATAAATTGATTTTCTCTACTTGGAGTCCTCCTGCATATATGAAAAGCAACGCCAATGTTTCTCATGGGTATCTGAAACAGGAATATTATCAGGCTTTTGCCGATTATTTGGTCGCTTTTTGCAAAGCTTATGAAGAAGCCGGACTGAAATTGTATGCCATTTCACCTTCCAATGAACCGGGATACGAAGCACCATGGAACTCTTGTAAATGGACGCCTCAGCAAATGGGAACTTTCTTGGCTGACTACTTGGAACCGGCAATGAAGAAATATTGTCCCGGTGTCCGGATTATATATGGCGAAAATCCGTCCTGGTCAAATCCGGATCATCCTAAACTACAATTCTTATCTTCGCAGAAATTTGTAGAAGAAATAATAGATGCTCATCCGGCAATGGATAGTAATATGTATATTGCATCAGGACACGGTTATGAAATCCCTCTTTCACAATATATACCAGGCGAAAAAGATGTGGAAGTACCTGTCATCCCTTATCAAAAGGCGATGGGGAGAGGACAGCATGTATGGGTTACGGAGATTAGCTCAGTTGACCCTTTGGATTCCGGTATGGATAATGGACTGAAATGGGCCACTCTCTTTCACCGTTATTTGACGGATGCCCAAGTGAATGGCTTTGTATGGTGGGGGGGAGCTATGCCTACTTCTAACAATGAAAGTTTGATAGTTCTTGATAAAGATAAAGAAAACTATACATTGACAAAACGATATGCTACATTTGGAAATTATACGAGATATATTTCTGTAGGAAGCTATCGGGTAGAAAATGAACTTGTATCCTTGCCTGAAGAGTTGATGGTTTCTTCTTTTTGTCAGGGAAAGCAATATACATCAGTAATTGTTAATCCTACAAACAAAGAAATCCGTTGCCGTTTGCAAATAGAGGATGCGGAACAGACGGGCGTACTGATGCAGTATACGACTACTGCATCTCAAGATTGGAAACAAACAGAAATTAAGCATAAGGGGAAAGGGTATTCACTTCTTATTCCTCCGTGTAGTGTGACTTCCTTGGTAGGGTTAATCAAGTAATAATCATCTTACAAACAGAGTAATATGAATTTAAATTTTGAAGAAAATATTGTATGTTTACGTCAACAATATGAAGCGTTGTTGCAACGCCCTAACGAAATAAAGGAAGAAACCAACGGCATTATCCGCCGTTATGTCCATCCGGTATTGACACGTCATCACATTCCCTTGGAGTGGCGTTATGATTTCAACCCCGACACGAACCCTTATTGTGTGGAGCGCATCGGCTTTAATGCCACTTTGAACAGCGGTGCCATGAAGTGGAACGGGAAATACCTGATGGTGGTGCGTGTGGAGGGGGTGGACCGGAAGTCCTTTTTCGCTATAGCTGAAAGCCCCAATGGAACAGACAACTTCCGCTTCTGGAAGCGTCCGCTGGCATTGCCCGACATCGATCCGGACGAGACTAATGTGTATGACATGCGTCTCACCGCCCACGAGGACGGATGGATTTATGGCATCTTTTGCAGCGAACGACACGATGACAAGGCGTCCGCTGGCGACCTTTCCTCGGCGGTGGCGAAGGCTGGAATCGTACGTACCCGGAATCTGGTAGATTGGGAGCGTTTGCCCGACCTGATGACCGGCAACCAGCAGCGGAATGTGGTACTTCATCCTGAGTTCGTGAATGGAAAGTATGCTCTTTATACCCGTCCGCAAGATGATTTCATCAACGCCGGTAATGGCGGAGGTATCGGATGGGCGTTGATAGATGATATCACTCACGCGGAAATAAAAGAGGAAATAATCATCAATCACCGGTATTATCATACCATTAAAGAGGTAAAGAACGGAGAGGGACCACACCCCATAAAAACATCGCAAGGCTGGCTTCATCTGGCTCACGGGGTGCGTGGCTGTGCTGCCGGGTTGCGTTATGTACTCTATTTGTATATGACAGCTTTGGACGAGCCGTGGAAGCTGATAGCCGAACCTGCCGGTTATTTTCTGGCACCACAAGGTGAAGAAAGAGTGGGTGATGTATCAAATGTGTTGTTCTCGAACGGCTGGATAGCCGATGACGACGGAACGGTGTATATCTATTACGCCTCCAGTGACACGCGGATGCATGTAGCGACATCTACTGTAGACCGTTTGGTGGATTATTGTCTGCATACACCCGCAGACGGACTTCGTTCTGCAACTTCAGTAGCGGCAATCAATGAATTGATAGACCGGAATGAAGCATTTTTGAAAAAATGAGAAAGATCATAGGATTGTTTTTAGGGATATTGCTGATGATTGGATCATCGGACCTGTCAGCACAAAGGCATCAGCCGATAAAAATAATTTCATATAATATTTGGAATGGTTTTGAAGGAGATTCTTTGAGGCGTGCACATTTTGTGGAATGGACCAAAAATCAATCAGCCGATATAGTGATTTTAACAGAACTGGTTAGTTTTAAGGAAAAAGATTTGGTGACATTGGGGAAGGTATGTGGGTATCCACATACCGCCCTTCTTAAAGAAGAGGGATATCCGGTGGGAGTCCTTTCCAGACAACCTGTAAAGAATATATCCAAACAAGTGGACGGGTTCTGGCATGGCATGATGCATGTGCAGACACAGGGCATTGATGTCATTGCCACTCATCTCAGCCCGTTTGAATGGAGTTACCGGCTGGATGAGGCCACTAAAATAGTCGATTATATCCATAAACAGAACTTGAAAGACTATTTGGTGGCAGGGGATTTGAATGCGCATTCACCATTGGATGCCGATGAAATATTAACACATGATTCGCTGTTGGTGAATATGCGGCGTTGGGATGCTTCCCAAAAAAAATACCGGAATTTGAGGGATGGACGTTTTGACTTCTCCGTGATAGCTAAGTTCTTGTCTGTGGGCATGGAAGATGCCCTTGGCCGGCTGATACGTCCGGCAGAAAAACGTATGACTTATCCTGCCGCCTTTCTTTATAATTGGAAAATAGATGATAAACGATTACCTTTACGACGTGAAAGGCTGGATTATATTCTGCTTTCTCCCTCATTGATGGAACGCTGCATACGGGCAGACGTTTATCCGGTGGAAGGGGTATCCGACCATTATCCGGTGAGTGTATGGTTGAAATAACATGTATAACTAAAAAAATAATATTCTATGAAAAAACTTCGTTTATTGGCTGTGTTAACGGCATTCTTTACTGCATCTTGTTTTTGTTTTGCCCAGAATTGGAAAGCTGACCATGTGTTTTTAATCGGCCTTGACGGTTGGGGGGCATATAGTGTGGAAAAGGCTGAAATGCCGAATGTAAAGTCCTTGATGGATGCAGGCTGCTATACTTTGAAAAAACGTAGCGTACTTCCTTCCTCAAGTGCCGTAAACTGGGCTTCCATGTTTATGGGGGCTGGTCCCGAACTGCACGGATATACGGAATGGGGCTCAAAAACGCCCGAGCTTCCTTCACGGGTATTGAACGAGCACAATATATTCCCAACTGTTTTTAGTGAACTTCGTAAAGCCGCTCCTGATGCTGAAATGGGTGTGTTGTATGAATGGGATGGTATCAAATATCTGGTAGATACCCTGGCTTTGAATTATTATGCGCAGGCTCCCGACTATAATCAGTATCCTACCGCTCTCTGCGAGATGGCGTGCAAGTATATCACAGAAAAAAAACCTGTATTGACTGCTATCTGCTTTGATAACCCTGACCATGTAGGTCATGCTGACGGACATGATACACCAGCCTATTATGCAAAATTGAAGGAATTGGATGGATATGTGGGACGGATTCTGGATGCGGTCAAGGCGGCAGGCATATACGATAACAGTATCATTATAGTCACAGCCGATCATGGAGGTATTAACAAAGGGCATGGTGGAAAAACCATGCAGGAAATGGAAACACCGTTTATCATTGCCGGCAAGAATGTGAAAAAAGGAGGTGCTTTTGAGGAAAGCATGATGCAGTTTGACTGTGCTTCTACAGTGGCTTCCATCTTTGGCTTGGAGCAGCCGCAGGTGTGGATCGGACGTCCTATGACGCAGGTCTTTAAATGATGATCAAAAGAATGACTTATGAAATTACATATCATTGATATTCTTATTATCTGTGTGTATCTGGCAATCATTGTCACCATCGGGCTGTTCTTGAAGAAGAGGGCGGCAAAGAACATGGATTCGTATTTCTTAGGGGGCAAATCGCTCCCTTTCTATATGCTCGGACTGTCCAATGCGTCGGGCATGTTCGACATTACCGGAACCATGCTGATGGTCTATTGGGCTTTTGCCTACGGGTTCAAGAGCCTGTGGATTCCGTGGTTGTGGCCGGTGTTCAATCAGATATTCCTGATGGTCTATCTGTCGGTGTGGCTTCGACGGAGCAATGTGCTGACGGGGGCCGAATGGATAAAGACTCGCTTCGGGCGTGGAAAAGGGGCTACGCTGTCGCATACGATTGTAATCATTTTTGCGTTACTTAGTGTCTTGGGATTTTTAAGTTACGGATTTATCGGTATCGGTAAGTTTATGGAGATATTCTTTCCATGGGAGGCTGTGTCGCCGTATGTACCTTTTGATATTCCTCTGCAATATGTTCCTCACTTTTATGGTATATTCTTTACGGCCATCGCTACTTTCTATGTGATGCTGGGCGGTATGCTTAGCATTGTGTGGACGGATGTGGTGCAGTTTATGATTATGACGGTGGCGGGCGTGGTGATTGCAATTATTGGCATGAATATGGTGGCACCCGAGATGATTCAGGAATTTGTGCCATCAGGATGGGAGTCGCCTTTCTTCGGCTGGACATTGGACATTGACTGGAGCGGGCGGATGGATCTGCTGACGGAACGTATGGCCAGCGAACCTTACAGCCTGATGGGCGTCTTTGTGATGATGGCTTTGCTGAAAGGTATTTTTATGAGCATGGCGGGACCTGCTCCGAACTATGACATGCAGAAGATTCTGTCGTGTAAGTCGCCCAAGGAAGCGGCTTTGATGAGTGGCTCCGTACCGGTCATTCTGCTGATTCCGCGTTACTTGATGATTATGGGATTTGCATTACTGGCTGTTTATTTCTTTAAAGTGGATGGCGGGTTGGAGCAAATGACGGCTGCCGAATCGGATTTTGAAACTATTCTTCCTCATCTTATCACGAAGTATGTGCCGGTAGGGCTGGCGGGGTTGCTGCTGGCGGGGTTGCTGTCGGCGTTCATGTCAACCTTTGCTTCTACGGTCAATGCGGCTCCGGCATACGTGGTGAATGACATTTATTTGAGATATATTAATCCTAAAGCTCCGGTAAAAACTCAGATTCGTGCCAGCTACCTGATTTCGGTGCTGGTGGTGATTATCAGTACTGTCATGGGATTCTTCTTGAAAGATATTAATGAAATATTCCAGTGGATTGTAGGGGCATTGTTCGGCGGATACATTGCTGCCAATATGCTGAAGTGGCATTGGTGGCGTTTCAATGGTGAGGGCTATTTCTGGGGGATGACGGCAGGAGTGGTGGCTGCCATTGTGATGAAGTTTACGGTGCCCGATGCGCTGGTGCTTTATTTCTTCCCGGTGTTGTTCGGCATTTCATTGATAGGGTGTATTGCCGGAACTTATTCGGCGCCTCCCACCGATGAGGAGACATTGGTTCATTTCTATATACGGGTGCGTCCGTGGGGATGGTGGAAACCTATAGCCGATGAGGCGGAGGCCCGATACCCGCTGGTGGTGCGCAACAAGCACTTTAAACGTGATGCGTTCAATGTAGCCATAGGCATAGTCTGGCAGTGCTGCCTGACTATTGTTCCTATGTATCTGGTGGTGCGGGGTACGTGGGGATTTGTAGCGTCGGCCTTGTTGCTGGTTGTGACGACAATTATTCTGAAATATACTTGGTACGGACCTTTATGTAAGGAAGAAAAAGAATATGATGAATTGATGAAGGCCATCGGCTTTGAAAACAACGCTTGAAAATGCTGATGGGTAAAACCGGAAATTCCGTTTGCCTTGCATCCTTTAATTATTGGGCGTATGAAACAGTATTGCGCAGTCCTGTCTTTGTTGGAGGGGCTGCGTAATTTTTTTGTTGATTCTGATAGACCGTTTTGAAGAGGGTGATTTTGCATTAATGGTTAAAATGGTTTTAATTATTGTTGTCTTGTTGCAAGGAATTTCATGAAATTTTGATAACTTTGCATGAACTGATAATCAGGCTGTAGCGATGGCCGGTGTATGGTTTACGTAAATGCAAGGTTAAGTATAAAAAGGATATGGACAAGAGAAACAAAGAGGAAATGAACCGCAGGGAATTTCTGAAGATTGTGGGTGTCAGCGCTGCTGCATCCACAGCGGTTATGTATGGTTGTGCTTCCGGTGAGAAGCCGGCGTCGGCAGAGGCTGCCGTACAAGGTGAAGTGCCTGTTGACAAGATGACTTATCGTACTTCTCCCAAGGGAGAACGTGTTTCACTTTTAGGATATGGATGTATGCGCTGGCCATTGAAGCCTGCACCGGACAGTGATGGAAACGTGATAGACCAGGATGCGGTGAATGAACTGGTGGATTATGCCATTGCTCATGGAGTGAATTATTTCGATACATCTCCTGTTTATTGCCAAGGGTTTTCTGAAAGAGCCACCGGTGCGGCCTTGAAACGTTATCCCCGCGAAAAGCTCTTGATTGCGACAAAGATGTCCAATTTCCAAAACTATACTCGTGAGAATTCCATCAAGATGTACCATCAGTCGATGAAAGAATTGCAGA
>OBVG01000838.1_pt1 | contig 17262 bp, 17 predicted proteins | sample 1501271 | NCBI WGS metagenome assembly OBVG01 (sample SAMEA2579934, study PRJEB22360) | human gut metagenome | biome: human gut; feature: human-associated habitat; material: faeces | place: Denmark | collected 2008/2010 | reverse complement strand
TTTATTATCTGTATCCTTATCGGAATCATTTGACTTCCTCAAAAATAATATACCATATAAATCAGCTAGTTATAAATATATGGTACAAATATGATTTCTTTTTATGTAATATCCCCTAAAAACGATAAACAAGAGAGCTTCTCATAGAGAAGAAAAGATTTATATTTATTTAACATTGTATTTTCTGTTTGCAGATGTTTTCATTTGCTACTGGATATTTTCACTTGTTATGCTTTTCTTTTCACAAATGGCATAAAATGAACTTATTACAGTTACTCCCTCTATTTTTCCCTTTCGTTTTTTATGAAAATGCATTGTACCTTTGCATTGAGAAATAAATAACAATAGACATGAAGCAAAAACAATATATACTCCACTCTTGGGTAATAGAGGTCATTGCGGTGCTGCTGGCTTCGATAATTGCATTTCAAGTATGCAATATATTTGGCATACGAATGAATTTGCTTCCGTTTATTATGGCTACCGGATATGTCATACTAAAACTCATGTATCATCTTTGTATTACGGTGGCAAGATATATTATAGAAGCTATCCCTCCATCATTTTGGGTATCAGTCAAGAAAAGAGGCAATAAAAAGCCATTGGCTTTAGCTTCTTTTCCTATCTCAAACTGCGAAGAAGTTCAGAAAAAACGAATGGAGTTATTTCACTATGAATACCAGCGTGAGCAACAACAATACCAGCAGCAAAAAGAGAAAGAAGATGATGAAAAACTTAATGCTATTCTGAAATACACACGAGATACATTTAAACGTTTTGATTTGGATGAAACTGAAATTTTCCAAATATGTGAATGTGTTCGTTATTTTGTGACCAATAGGCGGGTTCTTTCTATGACTGAAATTCATATCAAGAAGCACAGTTCTATCACCCAAATCTCTTTGAAGAACTTCGCTTGGAATATCGCTTTCCAATATAATATAGGTAGAGATATGACTACATCATTTGTGATGGCGACATTTTCCGAATGGTTCGCTAACTCTACATTTGACACTGTTAGAAAAAATCTGCGCACTACTACTGGACGTCATAAGATTGAAATTGACGAAAATATCTTATCAAAATACGCTATCTAATCCTTTTTTTTGCTTCCTGATAATAATTATTATCGGAAGTTACTTATACTGTCAGACAATTTATATAAATTTGCTCTCGGATTAAAACATTTTACCTCATGGCTAATTTAAACAGATTAAAAGTGGTACTTGCAGAGCAACAGAAAACAGGAAAATGGCTTGCAGAGCAAATTGGGAAGTCCAATTGTACTGTAAGTAAATGGTGCAGCAATTCGGTTCAGCCAGACCTTAAAACGCTTAATGATATAGCCAATGTTCTTAATATTGACGTGAAAGACTTGCTTGTCAGCAGTTGCAAATCATAAAACAACTTATTGTCATGGAAGTAAACAAGAAAGAACTTAAAGAACAAGAGATACGTACTCTGTTCATTACTCCTGCGCTCCAACGAAAAGGTTGGGCTGTAAGTGTAAATATGCGTGAAGAGTACTATTTTACAGATGGCCGAGTACTTGTTATTGGCAATCAACATTCAGTAGCGGAAGGCAAAAAAGCGGATTACCTATTATATCATAAAGGTAAGCCCATTGCTGTAGTTGAAGCCAAAGACAATAAACACGCTGTTGGAGGCGGCATCCAACAAGCTATGGATTATGCCCAAATCCTTGACTTAAAATTTGCGTATTCCAGTAATGGCGATGCGTTCTTGGAACATGACTTTATCACGGGGAAAGAAACAGAAATTAAGTTAGAGGACTTTCCGACAGAGGAAGAATTATATAGCCGTTATCTTGCATCCAAAAACTACACATCGGAGGAGCTCAATATAATAGAAACACCTTTCTACTATGATGCTCATAGCCATGAACCCAGATATTATCAACGTATAGCAGTTGACCGTACAGTAGAAGCTATCGCAAAAGGACAACAACGTGTCCTTGTAGTAATGGCAACTGGTACTGGTAAGACTTTTACTGCATTCCAGATTATCCATAAACTTCATAAGAGTAAAGCAAAGAAAAAGATACTTTATCTTGCAGACCGCAATGTTCTTATAGACCAAACAATGGTTCAGGACTTCAAACCTTTCAAGAAGCAGGGTATAATAACTAAAATAATCTCACCTAAAGAAGGAGAAGCAAAGATTAATTCTGCGTTTGAGGTGTATATGGCTTTATACCACCAATTGGTCGGGAAAGAGGGTAAACCAGACCCATTCTTGGAGGTGCAGCCAAATTTCTTTGATTTAATTATTGTCGATGAGTGTCATAGAGGAAGTGCAAAAGACGATTCCGCCTGGCGCAAGGTATTGGAATATTTTAGTTCGGCTACCCAAATTGGTATGACAGCCACACCGAAAGTTGACGAAGGAGCAAACAACTTGGATTATTTCGGTGAACCAGTATATACCTATTCACTTCTTCAAGGCATTCAAGATGGTTTCTTAGCTCCATACAGGGTTACAGCAGACTTTATTAATATTGATTTACAAGGATGGACTCCAGAAGAAGGTGAAATAGATTTATTGGGCAAGGAGATTGAACAGAAACTATATCAAAGACAGAATATAGGTCGTGATCTTGCTATCAAATTAAGGCGTAAAGTAGTAGCACATAAGATAACCCAAATGTTACATGACATTGGTCGTATGACAAAGACAATAGTATTCTGTTCTGATATTGAGGAAGCTGCCGAAATGCGGACGTTGCTTATCAATATGAATAGCGATTTATGTAAAAAGTCTCCTTACTATGTTACACGTATTGTTGGTGAGGATAAAGAAGGTAAGAAACAACTGGACAATTTCATTAGTGTAGATGAGCCTTATCCTGTAATTGTTACCACATCTGAACTTTTATCCACAGGAGTGGACTGCAAAACTTGTGGTTTAATCGTCATAGACAAAGAAATTGGTTCTATGACTGAATTTAAGCAAATCATTGGACGAGGTACACGACTTAGAAAAGACAAGGGCAAATGGCATTTGGAAATCCTTGATTTCCGCAATGCTACCGCAAAATTCAAAGATCCAGCATTTGATGGCGACCCGGAACCACCAAAAGGAGGAGGGAAAAAGCCAAAGCCTTACAAAATCATTGATGCTCCAGAAACTCCAATAGTATCTGAGCATCGTGAGAAATATCTTATCAGCGGTAAGAATATTCGCATTGCCCATGAAATCGTTTCAGTGTTAGGAGAAGATGGTAAGACGATGAGAACGGAAAGTGTTCAGTCGTTTGCTAAAAAGCAATTATTACGCCATTATCTAACTTTGGATGATTTTATCCAAACGTGGACGGAGGCAGAACGCAAACAAGCCATTATGGATGAATTGAAGGAATATGCTATTCTGATAGATGCTGTACGTGAAGCTAATCCGGCGTTGAAGGATGCCGACATCTTTGATGTGATATGTCACGTTGCGTTTGACCAACCACCTTTGACAAGGAAAGAGAGGGCAAACAATGTGAAGAAGCGCAACTATTTTGGGAAGTACGAAGGTAAAGCCCGTGAAGTATTGGAGGCTCTTCTTGACAAATATGCAGAGAATGGTATTCTCGACTTTGAAAAGGCGAACATCTTGGAGATACCGCCATTCAACAGCATAGGGAAGCCAACTAAAATCATAAAGTTATTTGGTGGCAAGATCGCCTTTGAACAAGCCATCAGAGATTTGGAATATCAAATTTATAAATCAGCTTAAAAATGGCAGTAAACAACATCATAAAGCGAATCCAGAATATCATGCGTCAAGATGCTGGTATCAATGGTGATGCACAGAGAATCGAACAAATGACTTGGATGTTCTTCTTGAAAGTCTATGACACTCAGGAAGAAACATGGGAATACAAAGATGACAACTACAAGTCCATCATCCCCGAAGATTTGCGTTGGCGCAAATGGGCAGTAGATGAAAAAGACGGTGAAGCATTGACAGGAGAAGCATTACTTTCTTTTGTCAATGAAAAACTGTTTCCTACTTTAAAGAATCTTCCGATAGATGCCAATACTCCAAGAGCTAAAAGCATTGTTCAAGAAACATTTGCAGACTTGAACCAGTATATGAAGAATGGAACGCTTCTGCGCCAAGTGGTCAACATTGTAAACGAAATCGAGTTTGACGATGCTGATGACCGTCACACATTCGGAGATATTTATGAGGGAATATTGAAAGACCTGCAATCGGCAGGAAATGCCGGAGAGTTCTATACTCCACGTGCTTTGACAGACTTTATCGTGATGATGCTTGACCCGAAATTGGGCGAGACCTTTGGTGACTTCACTAGTGGTACAGGCGGCTTCCTGACCTCTGCCCTCAACTATATGGCTAAAAGTGTCCGTTCTGCCGAAGATGGAGAAAAGCTGCAAAATGCAGTTGTTGGTCAAGAATGGAAACCGTTGCCGTATCTGTTAAGTATTACAAATTTATTGCTCCATGATATTGAGGCACCCAACATTGCAAATTGCGATTCGCTTGGAACAAATATCACTGATTTCAAAGAAAGCGACAAGGTAGATGTTATTGGCATGAATCCTCCGTATGGAGGTAGCACGGAAGATAGTATAAAAAGTAACTTCCCGGTGCAATACCGTTCAAGTGAAACTGCGGATTTGTTTATTGCACTTATCATGTACCGTCTGAAAGCAGGTGGTCGGTGCGGTGTGATAATCCCCGACGGTTTCTTGTTCGGTACGGATGGAGCGAAACTTGCGCTAAAAGAGAATTTGCTTCGCAAGTTCAACCTGCATACCATCATCCGTTTGCCGGGTTCTATATTCTCTCCTTATACTTCTATTGCAACCAATATCCTTTTCTTTAATAATGAAGAAGCCGAAGGTTGCGAAGAAGGATTCAAGACCAAAGAAACATGGTTCTATCGCTTGGATATGCCGGAAGGCTACAAGCACTTCTCAAAGACCAAACCAATGAAGGTGGAGCATACCCTACCTATTCAGGAATGGTGGAAAGACAGGAAAGAAATTATCAGTGACGAAGTGGGAGAAAAGAGCCGTGTGTTTACTGCCCAACAGTTGATAGACTTGGATTGCAATTTTGATCAATGTAAGTTCCCGAAAGAGGAAGAAGAAATACTCCCTCCGGCAGAACTTCTCAAACAGTATTTTGAAAAACGTGCTGCACTTGACCATGAAATAGACAAAACGCTTTCTGAGATTCAGAAGATTCTCGGCATTGACATAAAATCGTGTAACTGATAATTGTGAAGTGATATGAAAGATTTGACCATCTCAAACATAGAAAGACAAAATGTACTAAACAACCGTTTTGCTGTTAATAAAGTACAGGAGCATCTTGACATTGAAGGAATGCTCTTTGAGGGAGAGTATCGCTTTACAAAAAAAATGGTTGCCGATTTCTACGAAGTAGAAGAGCGAACCATAGAACGCTACTTGGAAAAACATTCCGATGAATTATCGGCTAACGGATATATTTTATGTAAGGGTAAACACCTGAAAGAGTTGAAATTACAATTTGCTCCCGTCATAAATGTCGGGAGCAAAACAACCCAGCTCGGATTATTTAATTTCCGTTCTTTCTTAGACATGGGTATGCTGCTTACGGAGAGTGAGAAAGCTAAAAAAGTCCGTAGCCTTATCTTGGATTTTGTGATTACCACTATCAATGAAAAGACAGGTGGCGGAACAAAATATATAAACCGCAGAGATGTGCATTACCTTCCTGCCGCAATTACAGAAGAAAACTATCGCAAAAATCTCACTTCTGCCATCAATCAATATGTGGACGGACATCCCACATATAAGTATTCCCAGATTACAGATTTTATCTATAAGGCTGTTTTCAAGGAGAATGCCAAGGAATACCGAGAAGTATTGAAGTTGGATTCAAAAGACAATGTTCGGCACACCTTGTATTCAGAGGTTCTGTTGGTTATCTCTTCTTTTGAAAACGGAGTGGGTGCTGCTATCAGTGAACGATTCAAGGAAAATGGCAGCAGAAAACTTACCATTGACGAAGTAGAGCGCATTGTGAATGAACTTGCCGAACATCCCATGCAGAAACCTTATCTAAATGATGCCAGAACAAAAATGGCTTCAAGAGATTTCAGCTTTCGGGATGCGTATCATGGTAATATAGCAGATTATCTGCAAGCTGTTACTCCAGAAGAGTTTGAACGATTCATCGGCGACCAGTCTATTGATTTTGACCGTATCTTAGCGGACAATAAAGATGTGCTTAAACGCTTAAAGCAGGCAGAAGATGAGTGAGGAAATTGTTTATATAGACTACGATGAAGCCTTAACCATCTATGGTAAAATGATTGATGCCAGCGCTGGTGGCTTTGAAGGAGTGCGTGATGAAGGTGGCATTCGTGCTACATTGGATTTTGTACAAAATGATTTATACTATCCGACCTTTGCAGAGAAACTGACCTATCTGATGTATAGATTCTGTTCAGGGCACTTCTTCAATGATGGGAACAAGCGTATTGCACTTACTTTGGGAGCTTACTTCTTACACAAGAATAATTACTACTGGCACGCTTGCATCTGTATGCGTACATTGGAATCTATCATTTATCATGTGGCTGCATCGAATATCGACCAAGATTTGTTGTTACGCATCGTCAATAGCTTTATGACAAGCAAGGACTATGACGAAGAACTGAAAATAGATATTGCCAATGCTATGAGCAAAGGAGAATTAGGAATACAAGGAGAGGATTACGAACAAGATTAAATATGAAAACTTTAAAGATTATATTATTACTGTTCTGTATTATTTTAGGACTCAACGCTAAAGCACAAACAGTAGGTTATACTTATAAAGCACTTGCAGCCGAAGGTTGCAATATGAAATACAGTGTGGCTAAGCAAGACACCATTTATTCGATAGTAGCCACAGTGCGTTCAGACAGAATGAATTTCCTCACTGAACCAATTATGAAAATTCGGACATTCACAGGTAAATATCTTGAACTAAGAGGAACTGTGATTGGGAATGGAAGTCAATCTGCTGGTGTTATAAGTGGAAATATTGTAATCCCCGTCACAGAAATAAGTTCTACTGCTCAATTTAGAATTACTCCACAGCAGTTTGAGATCTTGAATGAAGGTGTGGCAAAAATTCGTTTGTCTATGACACCTATGAATCATGAACGTACCTTCAAAAAAGATAAGATAGGGAAGAAACTCTATCAGTTCTATCTGAAGGAAAAACAAAAAGACGAAAATTTCTAAATCAGATAGAATAAGATGAATGGCAAACAACTAAAAAACAGCATACTTCAATGGGCAATACAGGGCAAACTTGTACCGCAAGATCCTAATGATGAACCAGCATCAGTGCTTCTTGAACGCATTAGAACCGAAAAAGCCAAGTTGATTAAGGAGAAGAAAATCAAGAAAGATAAAAACGAATCTATCATCTATCGTGGTGAGGATAATTCCTATTATGAGAAGTTTATCGCTACAGGAGAGGTGAAGTGCATAGATGATGAGATTCCGTTTGAGATTCCACAGGGGTGGGAATGGGAAAGATGGGGTAATATTGCATTGTCAATCCAATATGGATATAATGCCCCTGCCCTTGAACGAGGTGATATAAAGATGGTCAGAATCAGTGATATTCATGATAATGTAGTTCAATGGGAAAATGTTCCATTTTGCAATATAGAAGCTTGTGGTATTGATACTTATCTACTCAAAGAGAATGACATTCTTTTTGCAAGAACTGGTGGAACCGTGGGTAAATCATTTTTAGTTCAGTCTGTTCCTGAACCAGCCATATATGCTGGCTATCTCATAAGAACAAGATATTCACAAGAGTTGTGTCCACAATATCTTAAAGCGTTTATAGAAAGCCAATTGTATTGGGAACAATTGAAGTCAGGAACCATTGCTACCGCACAACCCAATTGTAATGGAAAAACATTAGGAAGGATGCTTTTACCAATTCCTCCGAAAGCAGAGCAGTCTCGTCTTATGCAGAAATTAACAAGCCTTACTCCTATGTTTCAGCGGTATGCTAAAGCCCATCAGGATTTGGATAATCTCAATGAAAGTATAGACGATAAACTAAAGAAGTCTATTCTTCAAGAAGCTATACAAGGTAAGTTAGTTCCTCAAATAGCAGAAGAAGGAACTGGCGAAGAGTTACTTGAACAGATACGACAAGCCAAGCAGCAACTCATTAAAGAAGGCAAGTTGAAGAAGTCTGCTTTGACTGATTCTGTTATCTTTCGTGGTGACGATAACAAGTATTGGGAGAAGAATGGTAAGACAGTTATAGATGTAACCGATGAAATTCCATTTGATATTCCTATCACATGGCAATGGGTACGTATTAAAGATATATTACAAATAAACCCTAAGAATATTGCAGAAGACAATTGCATATCAGCCTTTATTCCGATGGAAAAAATATGTGCAACTTATGGGTCTAAGTTCTCTTATGATGAGGTACAATGGAAAACGATTAAAACAGGTTATATCCATTTTGCAGATGGTGATGTCGCCTTTGCTAAGATTACCCCTTGCTTTCAAAATAGGAAATCAGCAATTTTCTATAACTTACCTAATGGCATTGGAGCAGGAACAACTGAATTAAAAGTATTACGCCAGTTTGGCGAAACTATAAATAGATGGTATCTCTTGTTTTTTCTTGAAAGTCCTTATTTTATAGATGAAGCGATTTTTAAAGGCACAGCAAACCAGCAGCGTATAATATCTGGCTACTTGGAAAACAAACTTTTCCCTTTGCCTCCATTGCAAGAGCAATACCGAATCGAGAAGCAGATTAAAGCAATAGCAAGTATTATGAGCAGGTAGGAAAAAAATATTTGGATATAACGGAACAGACACCTTTTGAAATACCTGAAAATTGGAGTTGGTGTAGACTTGGAGACTTGATTTCTATTACATCAGGAGAAAATCTAACATCAAAACAGATGCTTAATGGAGAAATACCAGTATATGGTGGAAATGGGGTTACAGGCTATCATTCAAAAGCAAATGTTTTTGAAGAAACCATAGTCATTGGACGAGTCGGATATTATTGTGGAAGTATTCATTTAACTCCGTCTCAAGCTTGGGTAACGGATAATGCTTTCATAACTCAATATAGCAAATTGTTGAACAGGGATTTTTTAATTATCCTACTTACAGCATTAAATTTAGGTAAATGTTACAATGCTACAGCTCAGCCAGTTGTTTCGGGGAAGAGAATTTATCCCTTACTTATTGCCCTTCCTCCTATTAAAGAGCAGCAACGCATTGTTGCCCAGATAGAAAAACTATTTGAGCAACTGAAATAATGCGTCAATGCGTTGAGCTATTCGTTTTTGTTCTTGATAAGGTGGAATACCAATAGGCAGATTGTAGAATAACTCTTTATTGAGGTGCGGAATTGCTGCACCTCTTTTTGAATTCCTCAACTCCGATTTATAGAACAAAATGAAAGCCAATACATAAGGCTTCCACATGATAGAAGAAAGCCACAGTTGTTTGAATGTACTCCCCATATACCCATCATCTGGAACAGAGAATACTTCACCTGAATTTTCGCCGTCAACTAGAATGATACTATCGCCAGCTAACACGAACCTACCTTTTTCTATAATAGTTGCAAATGATTTGCCACGCAAATATTTAGCATCCAAACAAACACCTTTTCCAACCTTTTTTTCTCCGTCCATTAATTGGCATATATCTTTCAATCGTAAGACAGCCCAACTACTTGGATACTCAAAAGGTAACTCAATATCAACAAGTTTTCCGTTTATCGTCTCATAATACTTGTTATCGTCACCTTTGAAGATAATAGAATCAGTCAAAGCAGACTTCTTCAACTTATCATCTTTGACGAGCTTCTGCTTTTCCAATTTTATCTGTTCAAGTAACTCTTGGGCTGTGCCTTCCTCTGCAATCTGCGGTACAAGTTTTCCTTGAATTGCCTCTTGAAGAATAGACTTCTTTAACTTATCATTTATTGCTACATTCAGCTCATCCAAACAGTTCTGAACTTTGCTATATTTTTCTACTTGTGGTAAGAGTTTTCCTAACTTAGCAACAATTCTATTTTGCTCAGGAAGAGGGGGAAATGGTAATAACAACCCTTTTAAACGGTTCGCTGAAAGTCCAGGCATTGCAGTTCCTACTGAGGATAAGTTATTACTTTCTTTTAATAAGTAGATAAAGTGATACACATATTCACAAATGCCATTTACACATGGGCGTAATCTGTGGACATGATTTTGAAGACAAATATCATAATCATAGTTCCAAATTGCAGAACGACCGTAACCCGCACCACCTTCACAAACAAGCAAATCGCCTTTTGTAGCAGAACAATTATTAATCTCTTCCTCTGTAAAATTCATAATTTTTACATTATCAAGGACGAAATATCCCCAATAGAGATTGGATGTAGTAATAAATTTCTGCGGCGTTCCGCCATTCTTGTTTCCACTACTTTGCTGTTTCCCACTTGTATGGTTGAAAATATTACCAATGCGTGTCCACTCCCATCCATTCGGAATCTCAAACGGAATCTCATCATCTATGCACTTCACCTCTCCTGTAGCGATAAACTTCTCATAATAGGAACTCAATGAATTTGTGGATGCTATATATTATTAATGATAGCGAATTGTTTAACTAATAATGTATCGAACATGAACATTGAAAATTTTGAAACGTATCTGCGTCAAGGAAATATGGCGGAGAATACGATTGCGGCTTACCTCTATGCCGTAAGAGAATACTATTCCCGACACAAAGAACTGAATAAGCGCAATCTGCTTATTTATAAAACTTATCTCATTGAGAAGTTCAAGCCTAAAACTGTAAATCTTCGTATTCAGGCAATGAACAAGTATCTTGACTATATGAATAAATCTCGTTTGAGATTAAAATCCGTTAAGGTACAACAGCGTAGTTATCTGGAAAATGTAATCAGTAATGCCGATTATGTTTTTCTAAAGAACAAACTGAAAAAGGAAGAAAACCAAGAATGGTATTTCGTAGTTCGTTTTCTCGCAGCCACAGGTGCAAGAGTCAGCGAACTTATACAAATGAAGGTGGAACACGTGCAGATGGGTTATTTTGACATCTATACCAAAGGTGGCAAGATACGCCGTATCTATATTCCTAAATCACTCCGAAAGGAAGCTACAGAGTGGTTCGATAATATCAATCGTACAAGCGGTTATCTATTCCTCAATCGTTTTGACGAGCGTATCACCACCAGAGGTATTGCCCAGCAGTTAAAAAACTATGCCACAAAATATGGTTTGAACGAGAAGGTGGTTTATCCTCATTCGTTCCGTCATCGCTTTGCCAAGAATTTCTTGGAGAAGTTTAACGATATTTCTTTACTTGCCGACCTGATGGGGCATGAGAGCATTGAGACCACTCGTATTTATTTGAGGCGTAGCAGTGCCGAGCAGCAGGAGATTGTGGATAAGATTATAACTTGGTAATTCAAAGCTGTATCTTAAAATGAGGTGGTTTGACCCCAACTCATCTTTCCACATCAAGGAAGTCGTTACAACCGAAGCCCTTGGTAAAAACAATTTATCTGCGTCGTTGTGAGTTTTTCGTCTTCTGTTCTCCCCAAGGGAGTTCAGAGGATGAACTACCGCTACCGGTTCCGACATGGACTTGTGCCTGACCACCTGCGGCAAGTTCAAAAGCCACTCCAAGCAGATTGGCTTGTGCTTCATTGACCTGTTCCTGAGGCTCAAACACATCATTTATCAATTCATAGATGGTAGCTTCGTCTTTGGTAAAACTTTCCCATATCGGATTGAGCCAATCAACATATTTTATAGTGTCGTATTTTTCATTATCTACCTGTGTCCAAATATGCAGACTGGGATTATTATAATTGGGGATGAAATGGTGGATAAGTTCTGCCCCAGATGACAGACTGTAACGCTGAGGGTTAGCCTTACGGTCGAGCTGGTCAATGCGTAAGTTCAACTTGTCTATAACAGAATCCTTTTCTTTGGATTGTCGGTCGGCTTTTTCTGCCATACGTATAGCCTTGTCTATCTCTTTTTGATAACCGTTCCTTAATTGTTCAATCTCTCCCCTGTGTTTTTCTTGCAGTTGAGACTTTTCAGCTATGAGGGTTTTAATTTGATTTTTGAACTTGGCAATCTGCTCATCCCTACTCGCAAGTTCTTTTTTCGCTTTAGCCAAATCCCCCTTGCCGAACCACGAAAGGATTGTGTTTTTTCCCTCTTGTACTTTTTCAATGTCTGCCTGCAATTTGGCGATGTCTTCCTCATACTGATTTATCCGCTGCTTATAGTATTCCGAGGTTGCCAAATGTTTTGCCGTAGAACCGACAATGCCACGCTGCAATCCAAATGGTTTCATAGCTGCTGCATAACTGTTCTGGTATTCGTGCAGCTTGCTACGTCGCATCACATCATCTGCCGATAGGCGTGCCCCGGACTTCGTTGCATACTTCTTCTCACCCTCACGCTTCTTGCGAAGCCGTTCTGTTGTTACAATAGGTACGATTGTGGCGTGCAGGTGCGGAGTTTTCTCGTCCATGTGCAATACGCAGGAAACAAGATTTTTACTTCCGAAAGTATCTTTAAGCCATTTCAGATTGGCATCTATCCAATTATCCAACTTGCCTTCTTTGGCAATCTTCATCATCTGTTCATGTGTCCCAGTTAGGATGATGCGAATGGCTTTTGTCTGATTCTTGCCGACCTTGCGATGTAGTCCGGCATGGTCTATCCGATGTTGTACGGCATCCGTCCTGTTCTTCACTCCGACAGGAAATGTAACCAGTTCCCGATTGAGGTGTATCCTGTTTGCATCGGCATTGACGGGTACATATTTTTCCCCCTTGGCATCCTTCCTTTCTATATGGCATGACATACCGGAATCATTACCACTGCCACGTTGCAGGTGGCAGACTGCGTATTGTGTATTACTCATATCTCATTTTCTTTATTGTCGTACATTGATTCTTTGGTTGTAAAATCCCGCCTTTTGTACCATAGGCAGCCGGGTGTCAAGAGAGATTCCCTCCGCTTATAGGCTTTTTTACTGCCACTCGGAGAGTGAAAGCGGTGAAAATGCCCTAATAAGCTACGGGATTTTACAAACCCTTTTCCAAAGACAGCGAGCTGTCCTATTCATTTTTTATCACATCTGTTCTACATCCACTAACTCCAGTTTCAATTCATCAATGAGCGTTTGCAAAGCCGGATTGCGCTGTATCATTTTATCAAGAATCATTTGTGGAGTATCAGTCATTAATAAGAAATCCGCAATATCCAATCCGTACTTTCGCTGTTCGTCAGTGGCGCATTGTTCCAAGCTATCACTCAATACAACTTTGGAACATACGGAAGTGAGCAAAGGAATTTTGGCTTGCCAAACTTCTTTTGCACCTAAATCCGGGCATAGCATAACTGACCGACCTATCAAAACATTCACCACATCAGACTTGAAGCATCCGTGCATTCCACCTGTAGCCAGCCATATAAATTCCGGCATATAATGGGTAGCAATCAAAGCGGATTTTTCGCTTTCAACAATGGCTACTGGTTTGGTCGGTTTCTCAGACAGCAGATGTTCGCCAAACAAACATTGCTTCAAATTATAGTCTTGAAGCTTCAGTTCTGTATGTACCCAACTCACATAACTTCTTGGCTCTTTTACCCGATGGCCCGTTGTGGAATCATACAACATAATCTTCCCTGTTCGCACATTACCCTTCCAATCAATTTGCCAATAGACAGTAGAACCGCCCCACTTCTTTGATGTGCCAACATGATACAGTTGGAATATCCGAGAAGTCTCGTCTTTGCCCAATACCCCGGATAGGTAAATGTACAATGGATTCATGCCATAGTTGGTAAGAGTACGTTCCATTAAATCTTTATCAACAAAAGAGGTAGGAGATGGTAATTGGGGCTTAAACTTATCAGCTTCAATGAAATTATTCTTGTCGTAATCCATCACCATTGGGTTATCATGAAAATAATCCGATGGAGTGTAATGGTATTGGCAAGATTGTTCATGGTCGCATCTGCCTACATAATCAGGAAAAGTTATTTCTCCTTGACTATCTATGTACTTGACAAAGCATTGCTTCTTTCCACACTTCGGACATGAAAGTTTTGATCCACGCTTATATTTTTGAAGAGAAAATCTATATTCAGCCATACTTTTTCGTTTTGTTATTGCAGTCCGTGCAACTTGCACTTATTGCAGTTTTGGAGAAATCCTATGTAAGCGCAAAGTGCAAACTGCAACAACTGCAAACTGCAAAAGGTGTCGTTTATTGCAGCTTCTCATATTCACCTCGCTTTACCTTCTTGATAATCTTATTCGTGGCAAGGTTAATCAAAGAGTACATCACCGACCTTTCCGATAGCCCTACTTCTTTTCCGGCTTGAATGGCATCGGCAGTAGTGAAAGTTGCGGAAAGGCAATCAAGTAATTCTCTCTTTTGTGGTTCAACGCACTCTCTCAGCATATATTTTTGAATGTTGGTATAACAGTTCTCAAAGTATTCACTCAATGCAATAGCTGATTTGGTTGAGTCAATATCTACAAAATCCTTGTGTACTTCATTGCAAGCCCAGCGAAGGATTTGCAAGACTAAAGCCAAACGAGCCGTAATCATGGGAGCCTTAATCACTCTGCTATCCACCAACCCATCATCTTGGATTTGATTAACAGCCCGAACCGCATTATTGCGCCAGTTTGTAAAATAGGCTTTAGCTTCCGAAGAAAATTCCAGTACATTATGTATGGCTCTGTCATCTTCATTCTCTGTAAATGGCAAACTAATCACCTTATTTATAGTAGAATCCCACATAGATGAGTATTTACCAAAAGTTGATACGGAAGAATCTTCATCCAAGCCCCAATCTGAAATTTCCTGAGACGATGGATAAACAAAAATTATTCTGTCTATCAGCCCATTGTCTTTATATCCTTTCTCTATTAGTTCGTGCATACGTGTCGTTTGCATCGTGCCGACAATATTTATAAAAGGATGCTCTATATGAATAGGTACAGGGATGCTGCACCTTGAAATATCCAGTGGTTTTCCACTAAAGGCAGTCAATAGCTGCTCAATGAGTTGTCCTTTGCTATATTGATTCACAGCATTAAACATTCCCATGATTTCATCCACATATACCACGACACCTCGCTGATTGTCATCCAGCGCACGCATTAAAGCCTCCGGTGTAAAATCGGATATGATGATTCTTCGTAAAACAGGTTTGTCCGGCAGTGGAGAGGATTTGTCTTTTTTGACCTTGTTGTTTTCAATCAAGCTATTATAATGTTCCATATCCAATTTGAATTGCTTGATGATTTTTGCATCATGCTTTCGGATAGGGCGGAATGCGAAATCCAAAGGTGGGGTTTTGCCCATTCCAGGACAACCTACCAATATCATATAGAGGGCAGGATTACTAATCCATCCACCACGAATACGGATATTGACTGCATTGCCGATAGCGGTTGACACAGCCACCAAAAGAGAAGCCATCATATATTCTATGGAATAATTCTCTTGTCGAGACAGAGCCAATATCATATCCTGAATTTTGGCAGGAAAAGCATCCAAAGGAATCTTGTTTTCAAAGACCCCTTCAAATTCCATTCTGAGCGCATTGCATAAATTGGTTGAATCCATTAGAATTTGGTATTTCTTTTTGACTTTATGAATTGGACTGCTTCATCTTCCAAGTTTTTATCAGATTTGATTTTGCCGGCATGGAGCCACTCGTCAATTTCTGATTTTAGGAACATGATACGTTTTCCTCTTTTGTGAAATGGGATTAGATGGCAACTCGTCCAGCCATATACAGTTTGCTCTGCCGGGTGACTGGGAATATAATCACACAATTCTTTAAGGTTCATCCATTGTTCTGTTGGCACGCTTTGAGTCTGATTGTTTAATCCATCTATTTTAGAATCCAGCTCATTCAATTTATCCATCAACCACGACATTGCTCTGGGTAAATCTTCAAATGTAATGTTCTTCTCACTCATATTGCTACTTGTTTTTTTGATTTTTCGGCAAAGTAACAGTGATTTTCTATGCTGATTTTGTGGTGTAATACATCACATAAAAAGAAAGCAACGAAACATAACTATCATAAGGGTTACTTGTTGATTATCAATGTAAGTAATGGAGAATATCAGTAGCATATTTTTATGATAGTGTCGCCTATCATATAGGAATCATAAGGCAATCACAATAAATTATCGCAGATAAAATAAATGTGACAGTAGAAGTAACTTTGGAGACTGTCAAATCGACATAAAAACTGTCAAAACAAGATGAAATGTTCAAAAAAGGACTTGTTTTTAACATTGGCAAAGCATTTGTATTTACTATAATATCTGTTTTTTATTCTGGTGTTCTACAAACCAATAAGTCCGTGACGGATATGTAGCAGGCTTCCTTATCTTCCCCTGTAATCTGAAGAATTTAGTATGGTATAGAGCTGCTTACCGATGAGATAACCTCAAGTACAAAACAGCAGTCATAATGTTTGACAAATAAATTCATGAATAATGGCTTTATTTTTCTTGAGTTATGATTTGCGTAATAAAAGAGATTATCAGCCCCTTTATGATGAGCTTAAAAAGTTTAATGCAGTTAGAATGCTTGAATCTTGTTGGTGCTTTAAGCGTATTAACACTAATGCAAAAGGCTTAAGAAACTATTTTAAGCAATTCGTTGATGGGGATGATGGACTTTTGGTATCGCAAGTAGCAGAAGTAGATGGAGTTCCTCAATGGGCTGGTTTAAATCTTGACGGAAACCCAAATGAGCTTTAATGAGGAACTACCGAGTTAATAACGGCAACCTGAAATATGTTGCCACTAAGAACAGAAAGGAGGTAAATATGGCAGGCAAGAACATTCATGTTGTTCGTAATGGCGACCAATGGAAGGTAAAGCAAGAAAATGCTCAACGTAGTTCTGGTAATTTCAGAACACAGCAAGAAGCATTTGAACGTGCTCGTGAAATCGCTATTAAGAACGGTCAAGAAGTGGCTATACACGGATTAGATGGACGTATTCGTGAAAAGCATAGCTACGGCAATGACCCATATCCACCAGAAGGGTAATACTGAGATTTAGGATGTGCCCCGACAAAGTTGCAGCTTGTCGGGGTTTATTTTTCTCGGCACTATAAAATATTTTGTGTAAATGGAAAATACGGGATTCAAAATCGAGTTCC
>OBVG01000796.1_pt1 | contig 18421 bp, 18 predicted proteins | sample 1501271 | NCBI WGS metagenome assembly OBVG01 (sample SAMEA2579934, study PRJEB22360) | human gut metagenome | biome: human gut; feature: human-associated habitat; material: faeces | place: Denmark | collected 2008/2010 | reverse complement strand
TGCATCGGTGGATGCCTTGGCGGTCCGATCATCGGCGCGATCTGCGGTGCGGCGAACAACCTGATCTACGGTTTTTCCGCGGGAGATAATATTACGCTTATCTATGCATTGACAAGCTTAGGTATTGGCGCGGCAGTTGGAATTATGGCCCGCCTTGGATTTATGAAATCATTCCCGAAGGCAATTCTTACAGCCTGTGCAGCCGGTCTTGTTGCGGTTGTGATCTCCACCCCGTTAAACGTATTATTCTGGGGCGGTACTACTGGAAATGTATGGGGTGACGCTGTGTTCGCGGCAACTCAGGCGGCTTCCATGCCGGTATTTCTGGGATCTCTGTTAGATGAGGTCGTAGTGGATGTTCCGGACAAACTGATCACTCTGATCGTTGTATTCTTTATTTTAAAGGGTCTTCCGAAGAAGCTTACAACGCTGTATGAGGCAAATTCCGAGATCGAGACTCTGGACTAATCAGATTTAGAAAAGGAAATGCAGCTGTTCTTCGGAGCAGCTGCCGGGAAACAAATATATGAAAAGTATCAGCCTGTTTGTAGATAACGGGACATATCTGACGAAGGTGCATCCCTTTACAAAATTGATGTATATCGCTGCCGCCATCAGTATTCCGCTGATCACTGGAAAGCTTTGGATGTTTGGTGTGTTTATCGCAGTCAGTCTCTGTGTTCTGGCCAGCGGAAAGATCCTGAAAAAGACGTTTCCGCTGATCGCATTTTCCTTTACGATCCTTTTGACGATTTTCCTGATCCATGGATTGTTCAACCAGAGAAACGAGAATGTGCTGTTTCAGATCGGCGGGCTGAAATTTTACAGAGAGGGCACACTTTACGCCCTCCATATCGGTTTAAACATTCTGAACATGCTGCTGTCCTTTGCAGTGTTCGTCCTCTCTACCAAGCCGTCTGAGTTTGTGGATGAGCTGGAGAAACGTGGGTTTTCACCGCGTTTCGGTTACATCGTGACATCCGTGTTCCAGATCATCCCGCAGATGATGGGAACTATGAATACGATCATGGACGCGCAGCGCAGCCGCGGACTGGAGACAGAAGGAAATCTGCGGACCCGTGCTAAGGCGTTTTTACCGCTGATCTCCCCGGTAGTCATGAGTTCCCTGATCAATACCAGAGAGCGGGCGATCGCTCTGGAGGTGCGTGGATTCGGCGCAGGAAAAAAGAAAACCTGGCTGTCAGATCGGAAACGTCACAAGGGAGACCAGGAGATCACGATCTTACTGGGCCTCTGCATTCTGGCAGCTATTGCATGGAGGATCGTTGTATGTCTGAGATAATCATTGAAAATTTACGATACCGCTATCCTCACGCGAAGAAACTGGCGCTGGATGGTTTGAACTTTTCAGTAGAAAAGGGAGAGTTTATCGGTATTATCGGAGAAAACGGAGCAGGAAAAAGTACGCTGAGCCAGGCGATCATGGGGCTTGTTCCGCAGTTTTACAAGGGAGCTTACGGCGGAAAAGTCATTGTGGACGGCATAGAGGCCGGAAAGACTCCGGTATCACAGCTCTGTGGTCATGTGGGTCTGGTGTTCCAGAATCCGTTTAACCAGCTGTCCGGAGCGAAGGACAATGTATATGAGGAAGTCGCTTTCGGAATGCAGAACCTGGGAATTCCGGCCGAAGAGATGAAGGAGCGGGTGGAGAACGCCCTGAAGCTTCTTGATATCTGGCAGTATCGCGATCGGAATCCGTTTGATCTGTCCGGAGGTCAGATGCAGCGTGTGGCGATCGCCAGCGTGCTGGTCATGCGGCCAGATGTCATGATCCTTGATGAACCGACTTCCCAGCTTGATCCGGAGGGAAGCGACGAGGTATTCCGGGCGGTTGAGACCCTGACAAATTCCGGTATCACGATCTTAATGATCGAGCAGAAGATCGAGAAACTGGCGGCTTACTGCGACCGCATTCTTCTTCTGCATGGTGGCAAGCAGATCGCGTTTGATACGCCGCAGAAGGTATTTTTCATGCCGGATCTTGCGGATTATGGGATTCAGGAACCGGCATTTACCCGGATCTGTAAGGCAGAACATGTGACTCTGCCGGATGGAACGTATCCTGTCACTGTGGAAGAGGCTGCCGGAGTGCTGAAAGAGAGACATGCGGAAAGAGCAGAGGCAAAAGGAGCTGCGAAGGCGGATAAAAAAAAGGATTCAGAAGTTTTAGGCGAGGAACAGTTCCTCATTAAGAACCTGGATTTTTCCTATCTTCCGGATGTGCCGGTCTTAAAGGCGTTGAACATGAGACTGGATAAGCGTCCGACGGCGATCATTGGCCAGAACGGAGCGGGAAAGACTACGTTGGTAAAGCTGCTGAAGGGACTGCTGAAGCCGGTATCCGGAAAAATTTACTTCCGCGGCGAGGACATTTCTGGAAAAACGGTGGCGATGTTAGCTGGAAATGTCGGCTATGTGTTCCAGAATCCGGATGATCAGATCTTCAAATACAATGTGATGGACGAGATCATGTTTGGTCCGATGAATATCGGGATGGATCCAAAACGCGCGGAGGAAGAGGCAAGGCGTGCTTTGGAGTTGACCGGGTTAACAGGCAAGGAGAAGGAAAATCCTTATGACCTTGAGTTATATGAGCGGAAGATGACTGCGATTGCTTCGGTTCTTGCCATGGACACGGATGTTCTGATTTTAGATGAGCCGACGATCGCCCAGGACTGGAAGGGACGCCAGATCATTGGCGGCATTATCCGCAGCCTGTCGGAGAGAGGAAAGCTTGTGATCGCGATCCTTCACGATATGGATTTTGTGGCGGAGAATTTTGAGCGCGTGATCATTATGGCTCATGGACAGGTGCTGGCGGATGGAACGGCCAGGGACGTGTTCATGCAGGATGAAGCGTTGAAAAAGGCAAGACTGCAGAAACCGTATATGATGCAGCTCGGTGAGGTACTGGGGTATGAGAGAGCGTATCTGACGGTGGATGAGATATTGAGAAATCAGGTGTCCTAATTAAAGTGAAAAAGATGTGCAGATCATTGGCCCGGGGAAGATTTGAGCCGATGGGGCACATCTTTTATCAGTTACAAAAATCATAAATGTTTCAATCAGTTCACCATGTTGGTTTTATTTTGTGATATACTGTTTTATATAATTTCGGGTCTCCACTGCCGCTCTTCGTTCCACTACGGTCGGTTCAGAGCCAACGTCCACTGGACGTTGTGAACCGGTCGGCACAGAGCAGAGGTCCGCCGGATCTCTTGTGGTCTTCGCTTCGCTACGGTCGGTGCAAAGCGGACATCCACCGGATGTCCTGCACCCTTGTATTTGTCCGTATCAGAGTTTGTAAACACCGGTGGGTTGATATAGCACAAGGGAAACAATAAGGGAAATTCACTTTTTACATCTGAGTTTACGGTAACGACAGGAGGAAAATTATTATGATCATCAAGAAGGATACATGTAAACTTGCATTGGTGCAGGCGGCACCAGTCATGTTTGATAAGGACAAATGTGTGGAGAAAATCATCACCCTGATCGGGGAGGCGGCTGCTAAGGGAGCGGAACTGATCGTTTTTCCTGAACTTTTTATTCCGGGATACCCGTATGGAATGACTTATGGATTTACCGTCGGAAGCCGCAGCAAGGCGGGACGAGAGGACTGGAAGACTTACTACGACAATTCGATCTTAGTGGATGGACCGGAGATGCAAAGAATCGTGGATTGTGTGAAAGAGCATTCGGTGTATGTGAGTGTCGGATATTCTGAGCGTGATGCTGTTACGGCGACGATTTACAATTCCAATGTCATGATCGCGCCGGATGGACAGACGATGAACCACAGAAAGCTGAAACCGACAGGCAGTGAGCGCGTGGTCTGGGGAGATGCGGATAAGGATTTCTTCCCGGTAATGGAGACACCTTGGGGACCGATGGGCAATCTGATCTGTTGGGAGAGCTACATGCCGCTTGCGAGAGTGGCGCTTTACCAGAAGGGAGTTGCGCTCTATATTTCCCCGAATACGAATGACAATGAGGAGTGGCAGAATACGATCCGCCATATCGCCATCGAGGGACACTGCTTCTTCATCAATGCGGATATGTATTTCACGAAGGATATGTACCCGAAGACCGCCAGCGGGGATGAGGAGATTGCGAAGTTAAATGATATCGTGTGCCGGGGAGGAAGCTGCGTGATCGATCCTTACGGGCATGCGGTGAGTGAGACTGTGTGGGATAAAGAGGAAATCATCTACGCGGACCTCGACATGCAGAAGGTCCCGGCGAGCCGGATGGAGCATGATGTCTGCGGGCATTACGCGAGACCGGATGTTTTGAAGTTGAGTGTGGAGGATAAATAATGAAAGTATTGATGATCAATGGAAGTCCGCGGGCGAATGGAAATACATCGATCGCGTTGAATGAGATGAAGACGGTGTTTGAAAAAGAGGGAGTCGACGCGGAGATCGTGCAGGTCGGCAGTGAGGCGGTAAGAGGATGTATTGCCTGTAATCGATGCGCGGAGCTTGGGAAGTGTGTGTTCGACGATGTGGTGAATAAGCTGGCGGTGAAGCTTTCGGAGGCTGATGGACTGGTGGTCACAAGCCCTGTTTATTATGCGTCTGCAAATGCGACCCTGATCGCGGTTCTGGACCGGCTGTTTTATAGTACATCCTTTGATAAGACAATGAAAGTCGGGGCGAGCGTTGTCTGTGCGAGACGCGGGGGATGTTCGGCGACTTTTGACGAGTTAAATAAGTATTTTACGATCAGCAACATGCCGATCGCATCTAGTCAGTACTGGAACTCCATCCACGGGCGCGGACCGGGAGAAGCTGTGGGGGATGCGGAAGGTCTTCAGACGATGCGGGTTCTTGCGAGAAATATGACATTTCTCATGAAGAGCATTGAGCTTGGAAAAGAGAAGTATGGTCTTCCGGAGAAGGAAGAGGTCGTGCGGACACATTTTATCAGATAGAGAAGAATGATATTGGAAGGAAATTATGCGATGAATCGGCAGAAACTGGTAAGTCAGATCAGAAGGTATGTGCCTTATAATGAGCAGGAAGAGGCGGATAAGGCTTTGATCTTAAACTGGATCGAGAAGAATGATGACGCGTTCCTTCGGGATAATGTGGTGGCGCACATGACGGCTTCGGCCTGGGTGGTGGATAAGGACAGAAGTAAAGTCCTTATGGTGTATCACAATATTTATCATTCCTGGTCATGGCTTGGCGGGCATGCGGATGGGGAGACAGATCTTCTGGCGGTTGCAATCCGGGAGGTGAAGGAAGAAGCAGGAATTTCCGATGTGCGGCCAGTGTCGGAGGAGATTTTTTCGCTGGAATCACTCACCGTTGACGGACATGTGAAAAAAGGACGGTATGTGTCCAGTCATCTGCATCTGAATGTGACGTATCTTCTGGAAGCGGATTCTGAGGAACAGGTGTCTGTGAAGGCGGATGAGAACAGTGGGGTCGCTTGGTTTACGCCGGAGGAGGCGTTAAAGAAATCTACGGAGCCGTGGTTTGTGGAGCGGGTGTATGCGAAGCTGATTGAGAAGACACGGTCACAGAGTGAAGCAAAAATTGGATAGGTGCTTTTTTGCGGTGACGGTCCTGATGGCGTGGATCGCTTGCATAGAGACAGTATTGACGGCATTTCGCGGGCAGGCAGCAGCTAAGAAATGTTTAAGGATGTCACAGAGGGCAAGGTCGTAGATACATTCAAGGCGATGGTGGAAGCAATGTTTAAAGGTGCCGCAACAGCTAAGGGAGCACTTAGTATCACACCGGAGAAGTGATCGTTACAACACCGGGTGCAGATAAAAAAAGAGCTGCAATTGGAAAGTAAAACTCTTATCGGCGCAGCCGATACGGAATGGATTTTTGCATGTAACTATGTTTATCGGTGGACTGGGTGTCCGGAAACTATCCGGAGCGTTTATACAAGGCTCTGATGAATTCGTCCACGGTGCTGACTGTCTGGGATGGAGAGCGGCTTGTGGGGCTGACGCGGGTACTTGATGATACGGAGATGCTGGCGCAGATCCATTATGTGCTGGTAGATCTGGAATATCAGGGACAGGGAATCGCCGGCAGGATGATCGTGTATATCAAGGATAAATATAAGGATTTCCTGTATATCGAAGGCATGCCGGAGGACCGGGAAATCTGCCGTTTTATCTGAAACATGGTTTTACGGAGATGGAACGTGGGTCGGCGATTCAGATCTGCAATTATAATGGGAAAAAGTAAAGAAATGGGATATTGCGTATGTGGTATCCTGTTTGGGTTAGGAAGAGAATATGAAAGCGAATCATTTATCAGCTGAAATGCCGGTTTCGAAAGTCTTTTTACAGCTCGCATTCCCAGCCGCGGCATCGCGAGGTTGTGGGTCGCGCATTGTTAAGCTGTAGTCTGATTTTTGGGGCTGATATGATAGAATGTGGGTGACGACGGAAAGAGTCGGATATTGGAGAGAGTATATTTTAGGAAAATTAAAGATTTATTCAGGAGAGCTTTTAAAGGGGAAAATTATGGCAAATTATAATGTTTATTTTAGTCCGACGGGCACGACAGAAAGAGTCGTAAAACATATGGGAGAAAGTTTTGGCAGTATGGAAAATATTGACCTGTCGAGACGGGATATGAAAAATCATGAAATGGAACAGGGGGATTTTTGTATTGTGGGAGTTCCGTCCTTTGGAGGACGTGTTCCGGGAATTGCGACCGAGAGACTTCGGAAAATGAAGGGTGACCGCACGCCGGCATTTTTACTGGTTACATATGGCGGAAGAGCGTATGAGGATACTCTGGTGGAATTGAAGGATGTGCTTGAGGCTCAGGGCTTTGTCTGTATTGGGGCTGCTGCGATTGTGGCGGAACATTCAATCGCCCATCAGATCGAAGCGGGGCGTCCGTCAGCGCAGGATTACGATGAACTTGATACGTTTGCAGCTGAGGTGAAGGAGCGCCTGAAGGGGAATGTCTGTCCGGTTGAGGTGCCGGGAAACAGGCCTTATAAGGAATACAAGGTTCTGCCGATGGATATCCAGGTGTCAGATGAATGTATGGGATGCGGAAGCTGCGCGGAGAGCTGTCCGGTTGGAGCGATATCGTTTGAGGATCCGAAGATGACGAACGGAGAAGCCTGCATTTCATGTATGAGCTGCGTGGAGATCTGTCCGCAGAGTGCCAGAAGCGGGAATCCTGAAAAGGTCCAGATGATTTCGGAGAAACTGAAAATGATCTGTCAGCCGGATAAGGCGAATGAGTTTTTCTGATTTAGGGATAGTTGGGAGAAATGTTTTGAAGATATATGAATTAAAGGAACGGACGCAATTTCTTCCGGGACCTGTTGAGGCCTGAGAGGACTCGGTCCGGGTGACGCATTTGTTTCTTTCGGATGCGGAGATTTTAAAGATCAAGGAGTATGTTCCGCAGGCGGTTGGATTTTATGAGCATATGGGATTTGAGACGCATAAGCGGACGGAACTTGATGAGGAGGGAAATCCGTATCCGTTGTTATATATGAGACGGTGATGGAGAGCGGAACCGGTGAAATGTTTAGATAGGATATGTGATGCGGAAAAGAAAATAAAGTGGTGTAGATGAAAATAGTTTGATCAAAACTGTACGAAAAATGTGGAGATCTGTTATGAAGATTGCGCTTTGTCAGATGGAAAATAAGGGAAGTGTTCAGGAAAATTTGGAGGGCAGTTTGCGGGCGGTAAGGGAAGCGGCTTCGCAGCATGCGGACCTGATCCTTTTTCCGGAGGTTCAGCTCACGGAGTTTTTTCCACAGTATCCGGGGAAGGATGTGTCGAGATACCGGGTCAGGATAGACTCGGAGATCGTGAAGGCGTTTTGTGATGTGGCCAGGGAACATCAGATCATGGTGGTGCCGAATCTTTATCTGGAGGAACATGGGAAAGCCTATGACGCGAGTCTTCTGATTCGGAAGGATGGGACGATCGCCGGTGTCCAGAAGATGGTACATGTGGCACAGGAGGACAAGTTTTTTGAGCAGGATTATTATACACCTGCCGATGATGGATTTAAGGTATTTGAGACGGAATTCGGGAAGATCGGTCTGGTGATATGTTTTGACAGGCATTATCCGGAGAGTATCCGGACGGAGGCGTTGATGGGAGCGGATCTGATCCTGATTCCGACTGTAAATACGAAGGCGGAGCCGTCTGAAATGTTTGAGTGGGAGCTCCGGGTGCAGGCATTCCACAACAGCGTGTTTATCGCCATGTGCAATCGTGTCGGGATGGAAGGAGAAATGGATTTTTCAGGGGAATCGATCATTGTCGATGCGAATGGAAATACCGTTTTGAAGGCGGATGATAGGGAGCAGATTCTTTATGCGGATATTGATCTGGCGCAGAGCTGTGAGATCAGGGGCAGGAGACCATATACGAATCTGAGACGGAAAGAGCTTTATGTGTGAGGAAAATCGATTCTGAAATTCAGACAGTCTCTTACAGAGGACTCATTGGCGCTGCAGAATGGAGCGAACGGAAACACGGCGATCGCATTGGACGAAATGAAAAAAAGCCATGTACGTCTTTCTGACATTGTGACAAATGAGCAGCTATCACTTACTGCGGCTTCAAAATTGGGAATATCGATTCCTGAAAGTTTTATTATCAATACAGGTGCTGCAAGGGATGACGAGATACTATTTGCCACGAAACGATATGACCGTGTAATTCCAAAGAACGCAGCGTACATCAATGGTCTCATACGACCTTTTCGGCTTCATCAGGAAGATTTCGCTCAGGCACTTGGAATACCAGCGTATGAAAAGTATGAGAATGGGAACAAGCAGTATCTTTTAAAAGCGTTTCAGCTTTTAAGAAATAATGTGGCGGACCCTCTTACAGATCAATTAAAATTGTGGGATATGTTGATCTATGATTATCTGAATTGTATTATCGGATGCATCCGGTGGAGGATGAAAAGGAAACGATATATGTGCCTGTGTCGAATTCGGACTCTGCTTTGAGACCATGCCTGACAGAAGAGAATGCGTGGAAATTGATCGAAAAGATCCCAGAAATTTCGACACCATGGACGGAGAACGAGAAGATGCGGGAGCAGAAGTATAAAGAGGCGATCAAGGCGAATGACCCGAAGGCGTTGGTTGTGATCATAAAGATGATCTACCAGCGGAAGCAGCAGCGACTCGCGCAGGGAAAGAAATGCACAGCGACGGATACGAAATATTTCCAGATCGCGGAAAAGCTCTTGTATGAGGAACTGGGAACAGCCATCGGGAAGCCGAAGCAGGAGATCGTCGACACGATCGTTGAGCATATTGGACAAAATTCTGTTTGATTTTTTCGGAAAACAGGAAATATCATTGTTGATGAACGAGTAGCAGACTGGTGTAAATCCGGTTTTGTTGCTCGTTTTTTATTTCAGTCGAGAAGACTCCCATCTTTTTTAGAAAATGATTCGGTTCTATGACCCGGATTGGTGTTTCTTTTTATCGACTAGTTATAGGTTTTCCCTATATGTAATCATAAAATAGAAAGATTATACAGAACTGCCGTCCGGTGGTAGATTATTATCAAATATCCTATGGGGATAGTAGGAATATGAACTCTCTATTTACAAGAGAAAACAAGACAGGAGTGAAAAGATATGGAGAGAGGAATTAATACACGATGTTTACACTTAGAGGAAACAGAAGGAAAAACAGATAATTACGGAGCACTGAGCTACCCGATCTATCAGACAGCGACTTACGCCCATGCAGGTGTCGGAAAAAGCACCGGATACGATTACAGCAGACTTCAGAATCCGACGAGAGAGCAGCTTGAGAAGGTGGTTGCAAGCCTGGAGGGCGGCATCGATGCTTTCGCCCTTTCGAGCGGAATGGCGGCGATCACACTGCTTATGGAAATCTTCAAGCCGGGTGACCATATTATCGCTGAGGCAGATCTCTACGGCGGAAGTGTCCGTCTGTTCGACAATGTCTCGAAAAAGAACGGATATGAGTTTACATACTTAAACTGTTCCAGGGATGACATCGAAGGTGCCATAAAGGAGAACACGAAGGCGGTCTACATTGAAACGCCGACGAACCCGATGATGAACGTATCTGATATTTCCAAGATCGCGGAGATCGCAAAAAGACACGGACTCTACCTGATCGTCGACAACACATTCCTGTCCCCATATTTTCAGAATCCGTTAAAACTCGGCGCGGATATCGTGATCCACAGCGGAACGAAGTTCCTGGGCGGACACAACGATACCTTAGCCGGATTTATCGTGACAAACAACGAAGAAGTTCAGGAAAAACTTCGGTTTATCATAAAGACGACCGGAGCCGGGCTCGCACCGTTCGACTGCTGGCTGATCTTAAGAGGCATCAAGACTCTCGGAATCCGCATGGAGTGGTCCCAGGAGAATGCCATCAAGATCGCGAACTGGCTGAAGGAACAGCCGGTTGTAAAACATGTATATTATCCGGGACTTCAGGAACACCCGGGATATGAGATCATGAAAAAGCAGGCAAGAGGATTCGGCGCAATGCTGACCTTTGATGTGGACACAGAGGCACATGCGCTGCAGATCCTCGAGAGTGTCAGAATGATCAAATTTGCGGAGAGCCTCGGCGGCGTGGAGACACTGATCACCTACCCGACGACCCAGACCCATGCGGATGTGCCGGAGGAAGTACGGCTGAAAAATGGAATCACGCCGTGCACGCTCCGGGTATCTGTGGGAATCGAGGATATCGAGGACCTTCTCGCGGAGTTAACGGAAGTATTTAAGGGATTGAAATAGGATCAGAAACGCGAAAAGAGGATAGGATTTCGGCATGGCAGAGAGAAATTTGAATTTTGATGAGATCGTCGAGCGGCGCGGAACAGACTGCTTGAAATATGACTTTGCAAAGAGGAGAGGAAAGCCGGCGGACGTCCTCCCGCTCTGGGTGGCAGACATGGATTTCAAAACCTCTTCCTATGTGGAGGACGCGCTGATTGAACGGGCGAAGCATGGGATCTTTGGTTACAGCGATACCCAGGAAGTATATTTTAACGCGGTGGCAGGATGGATGGAACGGCATCATCACTGGAAGATCAAAGAGGACTGGCTGATCAAGACTCCGGGTGTGGTATTTGCCCTGGCAATGGCGGTAAAGGCGTTCACAAAGGTCGGTGACAGCATACTGGTCCAGCAGCCGGTCTACTATCCATTTTCCGAGGTGATCCGGGACAATGACCGTGTGATCGTCAGCAATGACTTGATCCTGGGGGACGATAACCGGTATCATATCGACCTGGCTGATTTTGAAAAGCAGATCGTGGAACATGATGTGAAGCTGTTCCTTCTCTGCAATCCCCACAACCCGTCAGGAAGAGTGTTTACGAAGGAAGAACTGACTGCAATGGGAGATATCTGTGTGAAGCACGGCGTCACGGTGGTCAGCGATGAGATTCACAACGATTTTGTGTTCCGGGGTGAACATACGGTGTTTGCGTCCATCAAGAAGGAGTTCGAGGACATCTGCGTGGTCTGCACGTCTCCGAGCAAAACCTTCAACCTGGCCAGCATGATGATCTCGAATATATTTGTCCCGAATAAGGAGCTGAGACAAAAATTTCAGCATCAGGTCGATGCCGCGGGAATCAGCCAGCTGGGCGTACTGGGACTTGTGGCGACACAGACGGCGTATGAGAAGGGCGACGAGTGGTACGAGAGCATGCTCAAATATGTCTGGGAAAATATCGCCTACGTAAAGAAATATGTGAAGGACAACATGCCGGGAGTGAACGTCATTGACGGCGAGGGAACCTACCTCTTGTGGCTGGATTTCAGAGCGACCGGAATTGATGCCGATGAGCTGGACCGTCGGATCATCTACGACGCGAAGCTGTGGCTGGACAGCGGAAAGATCTTCGGAAAGACAGGAACCGGATTCCAGAGGATCAATGTGGCGGTACCGAGGAAGACGATTGAGGAGTGCATGGAGCGGATTAAAAAAGTGCTGTGACTTAGAGATATGTGCATATGCATATCATAAAGAATTCATTTACGAATTGGAAAGGTGCTGGAGTCCGGAGTGGCAGTTTAAAATGAACCGCCTGCATTTCTCAATAGCGAATTTAGTTGCCGGACAGGGAAAATCGTGATACATTGTAAGCAGGACGTATTTCTGTGAACGGCACATACTGGATCTGCGATGCATACGGAATGTACTGCGGTCCGGAACCGGCAGAAAGGCAGCATCCATATTTTCAGTAGGATAAATTATAAAAATAGAATGGCTGGCCGTATCTCCTTTGAGGCAGGAGGACAGTCAGCCGTTTTTGTGTCTTTACTTCTGCTTTCGTGATGGTCTTCTCAATACACGGAAGCTTTCTGTGATTTTTGCATATGGATAGTTAATTTTGAAAGTGCAGTGCAGGAATCATGTATTTGTTTGCAGCCTATAACATGTGAGTGCTATAATGAGAACTGGCAAGTTTAAGCAGTTTAAAGGTACGCAGGAATGAAAACATCAGAATGTGAAGAAAGAGCTTATTCAGCCGCTCTACGATTCGTAGAGTCATGGAAGATATGACCACATAAACGCTGCGTCGGTTTTCAGTCCTGCATGCGGATGATATGATGGGGATATCATAAAGAGGAGGTGCGGGATATGGAAGCGAAGGAATTGGGAGCGTTTATTGCGGGAATCAGAAAGGAAAAGCAGATCACGCAGGCGGAACTCGCAAAACGGCTGCATGTGACGGACAAGGCGGTGAGCCGCTGGGAGCGGGGCGTTGGATATCCGGATATTAATACGTTAGAGCCGTTGGCGGACGCTCTTGGGGTCACGCTGACGGAGCTTATGAAATGTTCGAGAGATAAGGAGAAGAGCTCTGACGAGGGGATCATTGCCAGTATTGAGATCGCGAAGAGTCAGAGAAAGAAAGTGATCAGGAAGATCATTGGCGGCGGAGCGTTGTGCGTGTTCGGTGTGTGGGCGCTGCTATATGCACTGAAGCTTTTTATGACGCATACATGGACATTTATGGTTCCGGGAAGCGATGGACCGACGGCTGTTTTTGTGGCAGGCCGGATCGGGAATCTTCCGCCGACGGTGACCGGGATCATCGGAGCCGCGGCTTTAGCAGTTGGAATTGTTGCGATTATTCGGACAAATAATCCGGATCAATAGGTAGAGGGCATCGGTATTCCGGTATCGGTGTCTTACTTATATGCTGGAAAGCAAAAACTCTCAAATACAGGTCTTGACATTTCTGCCGTTTGTGCTATCATCTACATATACCCCGTATGGGTATACTGATACAGAAACAACAGAAAGGAACGACAGATATGGAACAGTATACAATAACAGGAATGAGCTGTGCTGCCTGCCAGACCCGCGTGGAGAAGGCAGTTTCCAAAGTGCCGGGCGTTATCTCCTGTTCCGTGAGCCTGCTCACGAACTCGATGGGTGTCGAAGGTACAGCTTCTTCCTCAGAAATTATTGAGGCAGTTCAGGCTGCCGGTTACGGCGCGTCCGTAAAAGGAGTGGAAAAGGCAGACGGATCCGGAAACGGCACTCTCTATGATGAATCTGCTCTGGAAGACCATGAGACCCCGGTCTTAAAGAAGAGACTCATTTCCTCCATCGGCTTCCTCTTAGTCCTCATGTATTTCTCCATGGGACACATGATGTGGAACTGGCCGCTTCCGACTTTCTTCAATGGAAACCATGTGGCGATGGGACTCTTACAGTTCCTTCTTACCGTGATCATTATGGTGATCAACCAGAAATTCTTTATCAGTGGCTTTAAGGGTCTGCTCCACGGTTCTCCCAATATGGATACTCTGGTAGCATTGGGCTCCAGTGCCTCCTTTGCCTGGAGCACCTATGCCTTGTTTATGATGACAGATGCTCAGGTAAAAGGGAACGCGGATGCAGTCATGAGCTATATGCACGAGTTCTACTTTGAGTCCGCGGCGATGATCTTAACCCTTATCACCGTCGGGAAAATGCTGGAAGCGAGATCAAAGGGACGCACCACAGATGCCTTAAAAGGTTTAATGAAGCTGGCCCCGAAGACCGCTGTGATCGAAAAGGATGGCGTTGAGACTACGGTTCCGATCGCCCAGGTTAAAAAAGGCGATATTTTCGTGGTTCGTCCCGGTGAAAATATACCCGTGGATGGTATCGTCTTAGAGGGAAACAGCGCAGTAAATGAATCTGCCCTCACCGGGGAGAGTATTCCGGTGGATAAGGCGGCAGGTGACCCTGTCTCTGCTGCGACATTAAATCAGTCCGGCTTTATCCGCTGCGAGGCATCGAGAGTCGGAGAGGATACCACACTTTCCCAGATCATAAAAATGGTCAGCGATGCAGCGGCAACAAAAGCGCCCATCGCGAAGATCGCCGATAAGGTATCCGGCGTATTTGTACCTGCCGTGATCACGATCGCGATCATCACGACCATCGGCTGGCCCCTCGCAGGCGAGACTATGGCGTTCGCCTTAGCCCGAGGGATCTCCGTTCTCGTCATCAGCTGTCCGTGTGCCTTAGGACTTGCAACGCCGGTAGCCATTATGGTGGGAAACGGAATGGGAGCAAAGAACGGAATCCTCTTTAAGACAGCAGTTTCTCTGGAAGAAACGGGAAAAGTAGAGATCGTTGCCTTAGATAAGACGGGAACCATCACAAGCGGGGAACCCCGCGTGACAGATCTCGTTCCGGCAGAGGGAGTGAGCGAGTCAGAACTTCTTTCCATGGCATACGCTCTCGAGAAGAAGAGCGAGCATCCGCTGGCGAAGGCAGTCCTCTTAAAGGGTGAGGAAATGGGGCTTTCCGCAGCTGATGTGACAGATTTTGCGGCACTTCCCGGAAACGGACTTTCTGCGAAATTAAATGGAAATACGATCTACGGCGGAAACATGAAGTTTGTCGGAACTCATGTGGCTGTTCCGGAAGATATGAAGAAGAAATCCGAAGCTCTCGCGGAGAGCGGAAAGACTCCGTTATTCTTTGCGGAGAATGAGAAGCTTGTGGGCATCATCGCTGTTGCGGATATGATCAAGGAAGACAGCCCACAGGCGATCCGGGAGCTCCAGAACATGGGAATCCATGTAGTCATGCTGACCGGTGATAATGAGCGCACCGCAAAGGCTGTCGGAAAAGAAGCCGGTGTCGATGAGGTCATCGCCGGAGTCCTCCCGGATGGTAAGGAGAGTGTGATCAGAAAGCTCAAGGAAAAAGGCAAGGTTGCCATGGTCGGCGACGGGATCAATGATGCTCCGGCCCTCACAAGAGCCGATATGGGAATCGCCATCGGAGCCGGAACCGACGTCGCTATCGATGCGGCGGACGTGGTCCTCATGAAGAGCCGCTTATCCGATGTCCCGGCAGCGATCCGCTTAAGCCGTGCGACGCTTACGAATATCCACGAGAATCTGTTCTGGGCATTTTTCTACAATGTGATCGGGATCCCGCTTGCCATGGGACTCTGGATCCCGGTATTCGGCTGGAAACTGAATCCGATGTTTGGTGCCGCAGCCATGAGCTTATCCAGCTTCTGCGTTGTATCCAACGCCCTGCGCTTAAATTTCTTTGATATCCGGCGTTCCGACAGGGACAAAAAGATAAAAACAAAAATCCATAACAATAAAGAAAAGGAGAGTAACATGATGGAAAAGACATTAAAAGTTGAAGGTATGATGTGTCCGCACTGCGAGGCAACTGTAAAAAAAGCACTTGAGGCCATTGACGGCGTATCCGTTGCAGAGGCAGATCACGTAAAAGGAACCGCAACGGTGACACTCACAAAAGATGTTCCGACCGAAGTGCTTAAAAAAGCCATCGAGGATAAGGATTACAAGGTGATCGGTTGAGAGTTGACTGCAAAAAATGATTGAATATCAGCTGCCCCGGGATGAAAGATTCCCGGGGTGGCTTTCCTGCTATATAGGCAAATGCCTGTGAGGCAGATCAGAGAAGAAAACATGATATCGTAGGAACGTAAAATTGGGGAGGTTGTGCATGGAGAAAAAATCATGTTGCTGTGCCGGAGAAGCGGAGACAGTAAATGTAAATATGGAGACAACAGGGGTAATAGGAGCAGAAGCAACAGCAAATACGGTGACTGCCGAAACAGAAACACCGTCCGATGATGCTGTCTGCCACTGCCGCCACAAACATAGAACAGAAAAGGAAGAGAAAGATCTTCTGACCCGCTTAAACCGCATTGAGGGGCAGGTCCGTGGCATCAAAGCTATGGTTCAGGACGAACGCTACTGCCCGGATATTCTGGTTCAGGTATCTGCCGTCCAGTCTGCCTTAAACGGCTTCTGCAAAGTTCTCTTATCCAACCACATCAAAACCTGCGTGGTGGAAGATATCAAGAACGGAAACGAGGAGACCGCTGTAGCGGAACTCTGCGAGACGATCAAGAAGATGATGTAGAGATGGGAGGTAACAGTGAAATTTGAAATATATAAAGTTTTACCCGGAATGTGTTATAATTACCGCAGTTGTATTGTATATAAAACATTTACTCTATCCTTATGATTTTCGTGAAAAATTCCCTTATGGCGATCCGCCGCCGAAGTTTTTTGGCTCTTTCTCATTGGGGGAATTAGTACAATATATAATCCAGGTATTAACGTTACCTATTATAGGATTTGCTATGATTCCTTTGCAATTTTTAGGGAAGGTAGTGGATGTAATACTGATAATTTTATTAGTTACGTGGTGGTTCATACCAACAGGACTCGCTAGAAAAATAGATGACTGGTAATAGAAAAGCGTCCCTGCTATAAAAGCAGAGGACGATTTTCTATTGCAGTATGATATGTTTTAGAAAGAGCGAAAAACATTTGTGTAGATGGGATAAATTTTTTTCATCAGATGCGAAGGGCGCATTTTAAAAGGATTAATGGATATAATGTTAGATATAGGAAAAAGTGATCTTATATAGAACAATCGCAGGTATGGATTTTGATTTTCCAGCCTGCGATTATATCTCGTAAATCTATCCGATCGTGCGGTAAGTAAAGAATGCGAAGCCGAGGATACAGAGGGACGCGATGATCTCGCTGATGATCCGGATGATGGTATTTGGGGCGCCGTTGCCGGCGATCCGGTGGATGATCCGGATACTCACAGTGATCGCCACAAGAATGATCAGTGTGAAGTACGCAGTTCGCAACGGAATTACATTGAAAGCGCCGAGACCGGCAGCGATCAGCATGGCAATGGAAAGAAGGATTCTGATTGCTTTCATAAAAACGCCCCCTCTGGATATAAAATTACGGAAAATTTAAGTTGAACGCACATGAACTCTGATGTGTGAACACGGTCAGTACAGGCTGACAAATTCTTTTCAGGATCACAGCATATCTTCGCAGAGTGCTTCTCCCAGATGGAGATGATATTCCCACTCGGAAAGGCTGTTATGATCCGGCGTTTAAAGAAGTGGGACCTCATGAGTGAGATAAGCAGATGCGATGAGTTCTCTTTCGGATATTATAACACTATTCTGTTTAAAAAGAAAACTTTTCTGTTAATTTCTTTTCAAAAATTTGATCCGTCAGGCATGTGTGACGGATTAAAAATGGGAAGAAGAGTAGAAAATGTAGATAATGTAGATAAAATGCAAAAAATAGAAAAAAATCAAAAAAAGCTGTTGACATTTCCGCAAATCTATATTATACTTACGTACGTAATCGAGACGAGGCGTGGCTCAGTTTGGTAGAGCGCTGCGTTCGGGACGCAGAGGTCGCAAGTTCGAATCTTGTCGCCTCGATTCCGGCCTGTTGGTCAAGCGGTCAAGACGACGCCCTCTCACGGCGTAAACCCGGGTTCGATTCCCGGACAGGTCACTTGCTGTTGCGTAAGCAGCAGCATTTTTTAAAGGTGCTTCCGTGGCTCAGTTGGTAGAGCAACGCATTCGTAATGCGTAGGTCGCCGGTTCGAGTCCGGCCGGGAGCTTACTGATGAAACCCTTGTGAATCAAGGGTTTTTTTGTTGTTCTGTGTGAAGATGAAAACTGTTTGGAATGGACGGCTTTTTGCGTTTTTATAAAAAGAACCCGAATCCATCTCTGGAGAAGTACCAGATAGATTCGGGTCTTTTTACTATTTTGTAAGTTTTTTCAACTCCTCATAAAACGCCGGATAAGAGATATCCACGCAGTCCGCATCAATGATCTCAGTCTCCCCGTCCGCAGCGAGAGCAGCTACGGCGAAGGTCATGGCGATGCGGTGATCCTTGTGACTGTCGACGACGGCACCGTGGAGCGGTTTTCCGCCGTGGATGATCATGCCATCCTCAGTCTCCTCCACATCGGCGCCCATGGCGCGCAGGTTTTCGACCATGATGGCGATACGGTTGGATTCTTTGACTTTTAACTCAGCGGCATCGCGGATGACCGTGGTCCCCTCGGCGAAACATGCCATCA
>OBVG01000790.1_pt1 | contig 18640 bp, 23 predicted proteins | sample 1501271 | NCBI WGS metagenome assembly OBVG01 (sample SAMEA2579934, study PRJEB22360) | human gut metagenome | biome: human gut; feature: human-associated habitat; material: faeces | place: Denmark | collected 2008/2010 | reverse complement strand
TAAGAACAAACTTACAACTGAATCCTGTTTCCATTTACACAAAATTTTGGACAGTACCTTTTTCTCAATCCCCTGTTCTGTTATATGTAAACGTATAATAACTTGAAATGTTATATTCCTTTTCAAAGGTTAAGATTTCAGTTATTATAATTCAGACAAACTTATTTAGGGTATTGTCGTAAATAACCACCAAAAGCCACCCACGTAAATTCTACGCAGATGGCTATGTGTATCAAGTATAATAATTAGTTATTCTGTTTGAGATAAATCCAATTTAATGGTTTCTGTAGCTTTCTCTTTCTTTTCATCTACAACCTTTGCATACACTTGGGTAGTTCTAACGTTTGTATGCCCCAACATTTTGCTGACTGTATAAATATCAGTTCCTCCAGCCAGTTGTAGGGTCGCATACGAGTGCCTAAAGCAATGGAACAGAACCCACAAAGCAACCGTCAGCAAACAAGTAACGACAAAACGCAACCCGTTTGAAATGAGCGGATTTTCACTATTCTGCCAAATGCCGGAAATGCAAGGAAGTGCGGAATATTGAGCCATTTCAGTTACCAAACCGTTAGCCGCCTGTTACCGAAGCAAGGATAGGTAACACACTAAAAATGAAATTGTTATACAGCTGTTTCTTTTGCACTGATACGCAGTGTTCTGCAAATCAACGAACGCTTACATAGAAAGTAAATTTGCAAACAAAAAAATGTGAGCGTATGAAAATTGAAAAATTCAAGGTATTGCTCTACCTGAAAAAGAGTGGAACGGACAAGTTGGGCAAAGCCCCGATAATGGGACGAATTACGGTAAACCGCACGATGGCGCAGTTCGGATGCAAGCTGTCGTGCAAGCCGGAGTTGTGGAATGCACGGGAGAGCCGACTGGACGGCAAAAGCCGTGAGTCAGTAGAAACCAATGCCAAGCTAGACAAGTTGCTACTTGCCGTAAATCATGCTTTCGACACCCTGGTGGAACGCGGACAGGACTTTGACGCTACGGCGGTCAAGGAACTGTTCCAAGGCAGCATGGAAACACAGATGACACTGCTTAGAATGACTGACCGTATCTGTGAGGACTTGAAGGCACGTATCGGCATCGACCGTGCCAAAGGGACATATCCCGGCTATTACTACATGAAACGGAGGTTAGGCGAGTTCATCCAGTGGCAGTTCAAGACGAAAGATATAGCTTTCGGTCAGCTTACCGAGCAGTTCATCCATGACTATCAGAATTATGTGATGGACGTGAAGGGTCTGGCGGTAGATACCGTGCGCCATTATCTTGCCATCTTGAAAAAGGTATGCCGTATTGCCTACAAGGAGGGATATGCAGACAGATGTTTCTTCACCAATTTCACTCTTCCACAAAAGACAGAACGAACACCAAGAACATTGAGCCGTGAAGATTTCGAGAAGATACGTGACGTGGAGATACCAGCATGGCGTACCACTCACATCCTCGCCCGTGACCTTTTCCTGTTTGCCTGTTATACGGGAACCGCTTATGCAGATGCGGTGAGCGTCACCCGTGAGAACCTCTACACGGACGATGAGGGAAACCTCTGGCTGAAGTACCGCCGCAAGAAAAACGAGTTACGGGCAAGTGTCAAGCTGCTTCCCGAAGCACTCGCATTGATAGAGAAGTATCGTGATGATAACCGACCAACGTTGTTCCCGATGGTACATCACCCCAACATGAAGCGGCACATGAAAGCCCTTGCCGTCCTTGCCGGAGTGAATGGTGGCTTGTGCTATCATCAGGCAAGACACTCATTTGCCTCACTGATTACGCTGGAGGCGGGGGTGCCTATCGAAACCATCAGCCGGATGCTCGGTCATTCCGACATTCAGACCACGCAAGTGTATGCCCGTGTCACCCCGAAAAAGCTCTTTGAAGACATGGACAAGTATATCGAGGCAACCAAAGACTTGAAGCTTATTCTTTAACCCTAAAACACTACAACCATGCGCAGTACATTTTCCGTATTACCATATATCAACAGAAGTAAAGTAAAGGCTGACGGCACGACCGCCGTCCTGTGCCGCATTACCATAGACGGCAAGAGCACCACAATGGCGACAGGCATCTATTGCAGACCTGAAGACTGGAACAGCAAGACAGGCTCAATCCGCACAGCCCGTGAGAACAACCGCTTGCTGGAGTTCCGCAAGTCCGCGGAGTCGGCATACGATGAAATATTGAAGAAACAAAACGTGGTGAGTGCCGAACTGCTCAAAAACACGCTGGCGAAAAGGGCGGTCATTCCCACCAAGCTGTTGCAGATGGGCGAAAGGGAGCGTGAGCGGCTGCTTTCCCGTTCAAAGGAGATAAACTCCACGTCCACCTACCGCAATTCGGGATATTATCAGAAATACCTGAAAGACTATCTTACGTCATTGGGCAAGGAGGACATTGACTTCACCGACATCACGGAAGATTTCGGCAGTTCCTACAAGGCGTTCATGAAGCGCAATAAGAACTTTAGCGCACAGCAAATCAACAAGTGCCTATGCTGGCTGAGCAAGCTGGTGTATCTTGCAGTGGACTATGAAATACTCCGTGCCAACCCGTTGGAGGACATGGAGTATGAGAAGAAACCAGCTCCAAAACACAGGCATATCAGTCGTATGGAACTGAAAGCCATCCTTGAAACGCCTATGCTCGACCCGTTGCAGGAACTGGGACGGAGGGCATTCTTGTTTTCAAGCTTCACAGGATTGGCGTATGTGGACATCATGCTGCTCCATCCGCACCATATCGGCATGACCTCCGACGGCAGGCGTTATATCCGCATCAACCGCAAGAAAACCAATGTGGAGGCGTTCATTCCCCTGCACCCGATAGCGGAACAGATACTTGACCTCTACAACACCACGGATGATACCAAGCCCGTATTTCCGCTTCCGAGCCGTGACGAGATGTGGTTTGAGATACACGAGATGGGTGTGGCGATAGGACGAAAAGAAAACTTGTCCTACCATCAAAGTCGGCACTCCTTCGGAACTTTTTTGATTTCGGAGGGCATACCGATCGAGAGTATCGCTAAGATGATGGGGCACTCAGGGATAAGAACTACCCAGCGATATGCGGAAGTTACTGACAAGAAGATTTCAAGGGATATGGACAATCTGATAGCAATCAGGCGTACCTATGGAATAGGTATGTCAAGAGAAAAGAAAACACAGAAAAATGTAACGGATAAGGAAGTATGACAATGGAACGAGGTATAATTACAATTAGTGAAAACGGGACGGTCTTCATGCCGACCGCTCCCGTATGGATGACGTTGGAGGAAATGGCAGACCTGTTTATGGTATTCTGCTTCGACATCCGCAAGACAGTACGTGCCATTTATAAAAATCACGAGTTATTGGAAGAGGAGACGAAACGATACATCAGACAAGACGACAGAACACGTTATGAGGTGTACAGCCTTGAAATGGTCATGGCACTTGCATTCAGATTACGCAGCCGGGAATGTATGGCTTTCAGAGAATTTGTCATGGACAGACTGGACACAAGCCATAACAGAAAACCGCTTCACCTTTTCTTTTCGCTCTCCCCGTATAATGGACGGAGAGCGGATTGCTGAAAAAGGTGAAAAGAAAAAACAGAAGCCGACAACAGACAGGAAACGTATTCCTGCGCTGTCGGCTTTCATCTTATCATGCTGTTCAGATACTCGCTTTTCTGAACGCTTCACGGTAATTGCTAAGAAGCATCCTTTCTATATCCGATTCTTTGTAGAGAATCTTGCCGCCCAACTGGTAATAAGCGACTGTTCCGTTATTGCGGTAGTCTTGCAAAGTGCGGCGGCTCACTTTGAGCCGTGCCGACACCTCCCTGTCCGTCAAAAAGTATTCATTGCCGAATGAAGTCCGGCTTTTTTCACTCATGTTTTCAATGCCGTCAAGCATGAAGTCCAATTCCTTCATAAAACCGACAGCCCATTCATCATTAGTCTTAATCGTTCCGTTCATTTGTTACTGTGGATTTAGTGGTACAATAAGCTTAATTCCTTTCAAGTGGTCTTTCCTCGTTTTTGTCTGTCCTCCACGAGCCGGACGATACGCAGCACGTCCTCCGGCTTGTAGAAAATCTTATGCCCAATCTGGGAGTAAGCCAACGTGCCGTTATCACGAAGCGTCTGTAAGGTTCTCGGACTGATGCGCAACTGCTGGCAGACATCCTGATTGTCCATCCAGCGGCTTAGCCGCCCTTCATCTTGCTTCCCGAGGAGTTCATTCACCCGGTCGGAGAAGCGGCTGAACTTCCCGACCATTTCTTCAAATACGTCTTTCGAGATAATCACAAATTCATTCATTGCATATACTGTTTTTTTTTTGTTGATAATTCGGCTTGCCTGCAAAGTAAAACCAACATCTGCATCGAGCAATGGCTTTACGGCTGACTGGCAGCTTATGATTGGGAGTGGCGTTATTGCATATTCCACACAGCCCTTCCGACTACCGATGTACAAAGAAAAGTCAACTCCGTCAGATTCCAACCACCTTGCAACACCGTGGCAGCATTTGGCACCGATGTGGTAGTCTGTGGCGTTTTTGGAATTCTTCAAAGAAAGGAAATATTCTTAAGATACAAATAACGCATAATAACTTAGTGTTCAATCATTTAATTAAACTATCAGAATATAGAGAAAGTCAAAGTATTAAATTATAAAACACAATCAATTACATTTGCATATGTTTGCCATTACGGATATTCTTGCAATATTCAGAAGGGGTAATGTTCTCAATATTCTTGAACATTCGGCTAAGATGCTGAGGAAATTCAAATCCTAATTCATACGCCGTTTGCGATATTCCCAATCCGGAGGAGAGTTTGTTCTTGGCTAAAGAAATGATATACCTATGAATATAGTTGCCTGCTGTACAGCCTGTTGTTTTCTTTATCAAATCCCCGAAATAATTGGAGGACATACATAATTTATCCGCACAATATTGCACGGTAGGCAGACCGTATGTAAACTGCAGACCATTTTCGTAATAACTATGTAACAACGTTTCGAATTTCATCAGAATATCCGAGTTCTCCAATCGGCGGGTAATGAACTGGCGGTTATAAAAACGCTGGCAGAAATTAAGCAGTAATTCTATATAGTTCACGAGGATAACATTCTGTAATTCATCGTGACGCTTCTGTAGCTCATCATCAATCTGGCGCATCAATGATACAAGCGTGTCATGTTCCTCATCAGTCATGTGCAGAGCTTCATTGACACGATAGTCAAAGAAAGAGTAATTTTTTATCGTTTTTTCCAGCAAAGTGCCGTGCAGCAGGTCGGGATGGAACAGCAGTGCCCATCCAGTCAGCATGACTTGTTCGCCATTATCCTCTTTGCCACCAATTTGTCCGGGAGCCACACAAATAACGGTTCCTTTCTTGTAGTCATACTTGCCACATCCGTATGACAAGTCAAATTCTGCCTCGTCATGAAAAAAAATACCATAAACACTGTAATCGTTCAGTGTATGTCGAACCGGAGACACTTTTTCATAGTTGATGATACTCACTAGCAGATGGCTGTCTGTGTGTCCCAACCAACTGCTGTAGTCTTTTACGTTTTTCACTTTCAGAATCTTTGTCATAGCATCCTCCAATATCCTATGCAAAAGTAGTAAATTTCAATCAATCAATAAGATTAACAGACTGAATAATCTGTAAAATAGGTACAAACACACCACTTATCGTTACATTTTTGTTTGCCATACCCGGTAATTTTGTATTGTCGAATAAAAGATGATAATAATGGATAAACAGATTACCATTCCAAATGAATTGTATGAAGATGAAGCAATATGTTTCATCGCGGATCGTCATCATGTAAATCCGCAGAAACTTTTGCAGTACTTTCTCTTGTTTGAAGGTCTGTCTGTTGATGGAAAGGAGGAAGTACAGATGTGCGGACTGGAAGATAACGAGATTGAGATTCTGCGTGGATTGATAGGTATTAATCATTAAAAACTTAGAAGCTATGGACAGAAGAAATTTTTTGAAGATGTCATCAATGGCTGCATTGTCGGCAGCAGGGGCATTAACCGGAGTATCGAAAATAATTGCGCAATCTTCTTCAGTGCCAAAAAGTGGATTAAGCAGTGAAAAGAACAACCTGCCTATAAATAATATGGAATATCGTAAACTCGGAAATTTGGGCGTGTCGGCAATAGGTCTTGGCTGTCTTCCGATGGTAGGATATTACGGCGGAAAATACGACGAAAAAGATATGATAGCCTTGATTCAGCGGGCATACGACAAAGGCGTCACTTTTTTCGATACAGCGGAAGTGTATGGTCCTTATACCAGTGAAACGTGGGTGGGCGAAGCCCTCGCTCCTTTTCGCGACAAAGTGAAAATCGGAACAAAATTCGGTTTTGGTGTAGAGGAAGGGCAACCTACGGCTTTGAACAGCCGTCCTGACCATATCCGGCGAGCCGTGGAAGGTTCATTGAAACGTCTGCGTACTGACCATATCGACCTTTTGTATCAGCACCGTGTTGATCCGAATGTTCCTATGGAAGATGTTGCAGGGACGGTAAAAGACTTAATGCAGGAAGGAAAAGTCTTGCATTGGGGTATGTCCGAAGCCAGTGCCCGCTCTATACGTAAGGCACATGCTGTTTGTCCGCTGTCTGCCGTACAAAGCGAATATGCCATCTGGTGGCGTGAACCGGAAACCAAAATATTTCCAACACTTGAAGAATTGGGAATCGGTTTTGTGCCTTACTGCCCGTTAGGACGAGCCTTTCTAACCGGGATAATCGACGAAAACAGCCGCTTTCAGAAAGGCGACCGCCGTTGGAATCTACCACAGTTCACTCCTGAAGCTTTGGAGCATAATATGCCGCTTGTTGCATTGGTACGCAAATGGGCTGAACGTAAAGGTATAACGCCTGCACAGTTCGCCCTTGTATGGATGCTTTCACGTAAATTTTGGATTGCTCCAATACCCGGAACGACCAATCCCGACCATTTGGATGATTTTCTCGGTGCAGCCACTGTCCGGCTGACTCCTTACGAGATGGAGGAATTTGACAAAGAGTATTCAAAAATCAACTTGATGGGGCATCGGGCAGATCCATTTACTGAATGTCAAATTGATAAATGACAATGAATATGGAATCTGCAGTATTAAATAATGGGATAAAGATGCCGATGCAAGGCTTCGGCGTCTTTCAGATACCTGATTTTGAGCAATGCAGACAGGCAGTAAGCGATGCTCTAAATGTCGGCTATCGACTTATAGATACCGCTTCAGTATATGGGAATGAAAAGGCTGTGGGCTGTGCAATACGTAAAAGTGGAATTTCACGAGAAGATTTGTTTATCACAACAAAGGCTTGGATTTCCGAAATGGGATATGAACAGACCTTAAAGGCTTTTGAAGCCTCACTTGAACGATTGGGGCTGGATTATCTTGACCTGTATCTGATTCACATGCCTTTTGGTGACTATTATGGAGCGTGGAAGGCAATGGAAGAACTTTATTCAACGGGACGTGTACGGGCGATAGGTGTCTGCAATTTCGAGCCTGACCGTCTGATAGACTTATGCCATAATGTAAAAGTTATTCCTGCTGTAAACCAAGTAGAAATACATCCTTACATCCAGCAACCGGATATTATTCGTATTATGCACGATTTCGGTGTGAAACCCGAAGCATGGGGACCACTGGCAGAAGGTAAGGACCGATTATTTTACAACCCTGTCTTATCAGCTATTGGAAACAAGTATGGTAAGTCCGTTGCTCAAGTCATATTGCGCTGGCACTTGCAACGGGGAATAATTGCCATACCAAAATCCATTCACAAAGAAAGAATGGAAGAGAATTTTGCGGTTTACGATTTCAGATTGACGGAAGATGATATGATGTTCATTTCTTTTTTAGCAACAGAACACAACCGGATTCTTGACCTCCATGCACCTTCTGAAGTAGAACGATTGTATCAAATTGAATGTAAAAATTGAATAGCATGAAAAAATTAGTATTGATTCCTTTATTATTGTTGGTCATCTTATCCATGGCGGCTTGTGGAGGCGGTTCCGGCGAACCGTTAACTCCTGAACAACCTGAACAGCCGGAGAATCCGGGTGATGGTGATGATTCCGACGATAATCCCGACACGCCTATTCCCGGAGGGAACGGTCGCTACCTTGTTATTTATGCTTCCCGCACGAATAATACCGAACGAGTGGCGCAACAGATTCGGACGACACTCGACTGCGACATTCTCGAAGTGGAGCCGGAAACGGCATACGACAATGACTACAACACCATGTTGGAACGGTCGCAAGAAGAACTGGCAGCCATCCGTCAGGGCAATTATCCGCCTGTCAAAACCTCGATGGAGAGTTTTGACGATTACGACATCGTATTCATCGGTTACCCGATTTGGTACGGTAGCATGGCGACACCGATGCAAACATTCCTGCATTCCCATGCCTCGAAACTTGCCGGAAAACGAATCGCACTGTTCGCCACCAGCGGCAGCAGCGGCATTTCCACTTCTGTCAATGAAGCCCGCACTCTTTGCCCTGATGCGACGATCATCGACAGAACCCTATTACTGACCTCTTCAAGTCTTTCGCAAATGGAGACACGTGTCCCGGCATGGCTGGAAGAAATCGGAGCGAGCCGTGAAGAATCGGAAACACCGGACGAAACATCTCTGAAAATGAACATTACGGTCGGCGACCGCACGGTTACCGCCACGATGGAAGACAATGCGGCCGGCAGGGATTTCCTCTCCCGTCTGCCGTTGGAGGTTACGTTGAACGACTACAACAACACGACCGAGAAAATATTTTATCCCGATCCGTCTCTGACGACCGAAGGCGTGACACGCGGCTGTGCGCCCATGCCCGGCGACATCACGATTTATGCGCCGTGGGGCAACGTGGCGATTTTCTGCAAAAACTGGTCGCATAGCAACGACTTGATTAAAATAGGCCGTATCGACGGTGACGGCATCGAGACTCTGAATATCGGAGGCGATATAACGGTAAAATTCGAAAGGCAATAAATATGACGATAGAAGATTTCAAGACATACGTAAAGACACGGAAGCCTCTCGATACGGAGGAAATTCACCGTTTTATGGACGAGATGAGCAACGAGGCCCGTCGCGTCACGTTCCGCCTGAATACGGCTTATCATACGCCAGACGAAGTGCGCGAATTGCTTTCCGAGTTGTTCGGTTATGAAGTACCGCAATCGTTGCGCGTTTTCCCACCCCTCTATGCGGATTTCGGGAAAAACATCGCCGTAGGCGAAAATGTGTTTATCAACGCCTGCTGTCATTTTCAAGACCACGGTGGAGTCTCGATAGGCGATGGATGTCAGATAGGTCATAATGTGGTCTTTGCCACGCTCAACCACGGTCTTGCACCAGAAGAACGAAAGTCCACTTATCCTGCACCTATCGTATTAGGCAGGAATGTGTGGGTCGGCTCGAACGCTACCATTCTGCAAGGCGTGACCATCGGCGACAATGCTGTTGTTGCGGCAGGCGCGGTCGTTACGAAAGACATAGCGGCCAATACGGTCGTGGGCGGCGTCCCGGCACGGTTCATCAAGAATATTAACAACAAGTAATAACTTAAAAACAAGTCGATTATGTTAGGCAATTTCACTTTTCACAATCCCACGAAACTATACTTCGGGGAAAACTCATTGGAGAATTTGAGTAAAGAATTAGGCAAGTACGGAGAAAAAGTCATGTTAGTGTACGGCGGCGGCTCCATCCGCAAGAACGGCATCTACGACGCGGTGCTGGCGGAGCTGCGCAAAGCGGGCAAGCAGACGGTCGAACTGTCGGGTGTCATGCCCAACCCCACCATCGAGAAGGTGATGGAGGGCGTGGCACTCGCAAGGAAAGAGGCGGTGGATTTTATCCTTGCCGTCGGCGGTGGGTCTGTCTGCGACTATTGCAAGGCGGTGGCAGGCTCCGCGTACTGCGAACATGACCCGTGGGAATATTATTTCAACAACTGGGGCGAAATGACCTGCCGGTGGATTCCTGTCGGCTGCGTGCTCACGATGGCTGGAACGGGGTCGGAAATGGACAGTTGTTCCGTTATTTCCAAACACAGCGAAAACCGGAAGAAGTTCTATTATTTCCGCAATCCGGATTTCTCCATTCTCAATCCCGCTTACACTTATACCGTGCCCAAGCACTATACGGTGGCAGGCATTTACGACATCATGTCGCACATATTGGAACAATATCTTTCGGGAACGGACGACAACACGACCGACTACATCGCCGAAGGGCTGATGCGCTCCCTCATTGTCAGTTCACGGAAAGTGCTCAGCAATCCGGAGGATTACGAGGCACGCAGTAACATCATGTGGACTGCGACATGGGCTTTGAACGGGCTTCTCGCCTGCGGTAAGCCCACCGACTGGATGGTACACATGCTGGGACAGGCCGTAGCCGCCTATACCGACGCTACCCACGGGCATACGCTCTCGGCTGTCAGCGGGGCTTACTACCGCCTGCTCATCGGGCGTTCCGAAGAGGCGGTGAAGAAATTCCGCCAGCTGGCGACCGCCGTGTGGGATATTGTCCCGACCGGAAAGATGGACAAGGAAATCGCGTTAGAAGGACTCGCACGGATGGAGGCATGGATGCGGGAACTGGGACTGGCGATGAATATCACGGCTTGCGGTGCCGATGCGTCGCAGCTCGAAGGAATGGCCGATGCGTGCCCCATCAATGAAAGCGGCTACGTTGTTCTTACCCGTGAGGATGTGATCGAAGTGTTGCGTCAAAGCCTTTAATACCATTTTGAGGATGAGAAAATCAATAGGAATCATCTTGTTTCTCTCCCTTTTGTTATCGTGCAATACGCAACCGGCAAAGGAGGGAAACAAACAAAACAGTACGGAAATGGAAAAGAAAAATATCGGAAATCTGCTTGCCCTCTATCCCAAACCGCTGACCGTTGTCGGTGCGGAGGTTGAGGGCAAAGTGAACTGGCTCGTTGTAGGGCATACGGGCATCATCGGCCACGACCGGATTCTCGTGAGCATGAGCAAAAACCATCATACCAATCAAGGGATAAGGAAGTCGAAGAAGCTCTCGATCAACCTTGTCAGTCGTGAAATGCTGCCGAAAACCGACTACGTGGGCAGCGTGAGCGGTGCATCGGTCGATAAATCCGAAGTGTTTGACTTCCATTGGGGCGAGAACGGCACGCCGGTAATCGACGCCTCGCCGCTGACGATGGAGTGCGACGTGGTGGACATCTACGAAACCGAAGGCTTCGACAATTTTATCTGCTCGATTGCCAACACTTACGCTGCACCCGAAGTGCTTGACGGCAACGGGAAACTCGATTATACACGGTTGAAACCCGTGCTGTTCGAGTTTCCGACCTATTCTTACATCGCCACCGGAGAGATTATCGGCAAATGCCTGAACTTGGACAAGCAGCCGGGAATGTGCGCCAAGGAGCCGATGACCGCCGACGGTATCGTGCGCCTGTCGAAAATCGAGGTTTACCCGCAGCATCTCGGCGAGTACATGAAATACTCGACCGAGGTGGGCGAAGTCTCCCTGCGTACCGAACCGGGCGTATTGACGATGTACGCAGTCAGCGAAAAGGAGAATCCCTGCAAGGTAACCATCCTCGAAACTTATGCGAGCCGTGAAGCCTACGAGAAGCATATCGCTTCCGAACATTTCCAAAAATACAAGCAGGGGACGCTGCACATGGTCAAGTCGCTGGTGTTGTCTGACCAGACGCCGCTCAATCCCGCGAACCGAATCAATAACTTCATTCAATAAAGAATCATGAACCGAATTATTTTAATTTCAGTATTCACCGTTTTAACATTTAATGTTATGGCACAGGAAAAGATAGTACAGACAGCAGGGCGCGATCAGTTAGGCGGGTTCGCCCCGAAATTCGCAGAACTCAACGACGACGTCCTTTTCGGCGAGGTATGGAGCCGCACCGACAAACTCGGTCTTCGCGACCGCAGCTTAGTGACGATTACCTCGCTCATCAGTCAAGGTGTCACAGACAACTCGCTGACATATCATTTGCAGTCGGCGAAGAACAACGGTATCACCCGCACCGAAATCGCCGAAATTATCACGCATATCGGTTTTTACGCGGGTTGGCCGAAGGCATGGGCGGCATTTCGTCTGGCGAAAGAGGTATGGGCGGAAGAGACGACCGGAGAGGATGCAAAAGCTGCATTCCAACGCAAAATGATTTTCCCCATCGGCGAACCCAACACGGCGTATGCCCAATATTTCACCGGCAACAGTTACCTCGCACCGGTTTCGCGTGAGCAGGTGAATATTTCCAACGTGACTTTCGAGCCTCGCTGCCGCAACAACTGGCACATCCATAAAGCCACGAAAGGCGGCGGACAGATGCTTATCGGTGTGGCCGGGCGCGGCTGGTATCAGGAAGAGGGCAAACCGGCGATAGAGATTTTGCCCGGAACGGTCATCCACATTCCGGCCAATGTAAAGCACTGGCATGGTGCGGCAGCCGACAGCTGGTTCGCGCATCTGGCGTTCGAGATTGCAGGCGAAAATGCTTCCAATGAATGGCTGGAACCCGTTACCGACGAAGAGTATGACAAACTTAAATAATCAGCCGCATGTATAGATTTTTATTGATATTGCTGTCGGTGGTCGGCATGGCTACCGCCACCGGCGCACAACAAAGACAGGATATGAACAAAGGAGGATCAAACCATAAAATATTGGTAGCCTATTTCTCGGCGACGGGAACGACGGCACGAGCGGCCGAAAAACTGGCGAATGTTACGGGCGGAGAGCTTTATGCGATTGTGCCTGCACAACCCTATACGAGTGCCGACCTCGACTGGAATGACAAGCGGTCGCGCAGTTCGGTAGAGATGAACGACCCTAAATCGCGTCCGGCAATCAAAGACAGAAAGGAAAACATCGCCGATTACGATGTCATCTTCATCGGTTATCCCATCTGGTGGGACCTCGCGCCGCGCATTATCAATACGTTCATCGAAAGCCACGACCTGAAAGAAAAGACAGTCATCCCGTTTGCCACATCTGGCGGCAGCAGCATCACAGGCAGTGTGGCGGCGTTGAAGAAAACCTATCCCTCGCTGGACTGGAAAGAGGGGCGTCTGCTTAATCGTGCCGATGAGAAAAGCATTCGTGCATGGCTCGACAAGTTGGGGTATTAGCGGTTTCCATTACACAAATTTCGGATTGTTTCACTTGCTCTGTAAGGCCGTTATGAATTGATATTTAAGGTTATGTCATTTTGATGAGAAAGACAGCAAACAATGAAAACAAGAAAAATTCGCAGTTTAAGCGTCAGTGAAATAGGCATGGGCTGTATGGGATTCTCCCACGGATACGGCCAAGTACCGGACGCAGGATATGCCGAAGAAGCCATTCGGGAAGCGTTCGGCTATGGATGCAATTTTTTCGATACGGCAGAAGGATACGGGAAGGAGCTTTATTATCCCGGACATAACGAGGAGATTGTCGGGCGTGCGGTCAGAGGCTTTCGCAATGAGGTTGTGATTGCCACAAAACTGCATATCCAGCCTGAAGCGGTTGAAGATTGCGGCTCCGTTTATGCTGCCGTCCGCCGCCACCTTGAACGCTCGTTAAAGAATTTGCAGACCGATTACGTGGACTTGTACTATCTGCACCGCATCAACATGGAGGTGGACTATCTGGAGGTCGCCCATGCGATGGGCAGGCTCATTCAGGAGGGACTTGTCCGCGAATGGGGCATTTCGGCGGTGGACAAGGCTCAACTTGAAGCGGCGCATGCCGTAACGCCCGTAGGTGCCGTGCAGAATATCTACTCTATGGTGGAGCGCACTTCTGAAAAAGATGTCATTCCTTTTTGCGTGGGAAACGGGATTGCTTTTGTACCGTTCTCACCTGTCGCCAGCGGACTTTTATCCGGAAAAATTACACCGGATACGGAGTTCGGCCGGGTCGATGACGTGCGTGTATGGGTTCCACAACTGAAGCGGGAGAACATAACCGGCAATATGCCCATTGTCGAAATGCTCAGGAGTTTTGCCGCAGAAAAGCAGGCGACTCCGGCGCAGGTCTCTTTGGCTTGGATGCTCCGTAAATATACCAATGTCGTGCCCATTCCCGGCTCGAAGAACAAAGAGCGCATCATGGAGAATCTGCGGGCGTGCGAAATGCAACTGACAGATGAAGAGTTCGACAGGCTGGATTCCGAACTCGACAGATTGCCGGTATATGGCATACGCGGTCATGCGGAGACCGAACAGACTTCATTCGGAAACAACTGGTTAAAACGAAAATAATTCAAGCATGAAAAGAATACTGATTTTAGGAGCATCCGGGACATTCGGGAAGGCTCTTGTTGAGAAGCTGAGCAATGACGAAGAGTGTCATCTAACGCTTGCGTCCCGTCATGCCTCGGCTTGCTATCACGAAAGTGAGCGATGTCATGTCGTCGATTGTGACGCCATGAAAGCGGATGATTTGCAGCAGGCGATGGCGGGTTGCCATGTGGTGTATTGTGCCATTTCGGGCGACGATTTGCCCGTTATCGCTGAAAAAACGGTATCAGCCATGAAGAAAGCCGGTTTACGCCGTATTATCTTTATGGGAGCCGTGGGAATCTACGATGAAATTCCGGCGGACATGGACGATGAAGACAACGTGAAAAACAATCCCGACCAAATACCCAACCGCAAAGCGGCGGATATTGTGGAAAACAGCGGTCTGGATTACACGGTACTTCGTCCGGGGTATTTACGGGACGGGGATAAGGATGATTTCACATTGACTTTCAAAGGCGAACAAGCGAAAGGATATGTTTCGACCATCCCCTCCGTTGTCGGGCTTGCCGTTCGTCTTATACATGATGACACGCTCTATGTCCGTCAAAGCGTGAGTATTACCCGTGATATGTCTGATACGGAAAAACTTTGATTCACTATGGAAATACGTTTTGAAAATAAAGTGGCATTTATTACGGGTGCGGCTGGCGGTATCGGTTATGCCGCCGCACGGATGTTTGCCGAAGCCGGTGCGTCGGTTGTCATGGCCGATTTGGATAGTCGGGTAACAGACCGTGCCAAGGAACTGGAAGCGGAAGGACACAACGCCATCAGTATCAGGTGCGACGTATCGGACGAGGCACAAGTGAAAGCGGCTGTCGAAAAGGCGGTCACTGTTTTCGGCAAGTTGGATATAGCCTATAATAACGTGGGCATACATGCCGCCGTGCGGGAAGATCTGGCGGAAACCGAAGGCTGGGATTTCGACCGGGTAATTTCGGTCAATCTGCGTGGCGTGTGGAACTGTATGAAGTACGAACTTGTCGAGATGAAAAAGCACGGCAAGGGAGCCATCGTGAACTGCTCGTCGCAGGGCGGTCTGGTAGGCATCCCCTGCATCGGGGCTTACAACGCCTCGAAGCACGGTGTACTGGGACTGACCAAATCGGCGGCGTTGGAGTATGCCCGGCAGGGAATCCGCATCAACGCTATCTGCCCCGGCACCTGCGAGACACCGATGGTACGTCAGGCCATCGAGCAGTCGCCCGACCACATGGCACGTGTCATCGACGCCATCCCGTTGGGGCGTGTCGGCAAGGCGGAAGAAATCGCTTCGATGGTGCTGCTCCTTTGCAGCGACTATGCCGGCTTTGCCATCGGACAGACTTGGGCAATGGACGGAGGATATACGGCGATGTGATAAACAATAAATAGAATGAGAAACAGATTGAAAACAATCCTTGCCATTACCCTTGTATGGGGGATGGCAATTCAAACAAACGCACAGGAAATGAATAAAGTACCAACTGTAAAACTGAACAACGGCATGGAAATGCCGCAATTGGGAATCGGCACGTTCTTGGTCAAGGATGATGCCGCAGAAAGAGTATGCCATGCAATCAAGGTCGGGTTCCGCCTGATCGACACGGCACAGGGCTACGGAAACGAGAAAGAGGTGGGCGAAGGCATACGCCGGAACGGAATAGACCGCCGAGAGCTGTTCATTACCACGAAAGTGAACACTACGGAAATGCGAGGCGGCACCGTGCGGCAGTCGCTTGACAAAAGTCTTGCCGACCTCGGAACGGACTACATCGACCTCGTACTCATCCACTGGCCCGTAAAAGAACATATCAAGGAGACTTGGCAGATATTGGAGGAATACGTGGACAGGGGGAAAATCCGCAGTATCGGCGTGAGCAACTTCAACCCGCACCATCTCGACGAGTTGCTGGAGTATGCACGCATACGTCCCGTCGTCAATCAAATCGAGATCGAGCCGTACATGACCCAGCACGATGTCGTGGGCTATACGTTCCGCAAGGGTATTCAGGTGGAAGCATGGGGACCGTTGGGACAGGGCGTTACCGGCGTGCTCGATGACCCTGCAATCGGCGAGATTGCCGCCCGGCACGGTAAATCTGCCGCACAGGTCATCCTGCGTTGGCACATGCAGCGCGGGCTAGTCGCCATTCCCCGCTGCGACAACGATGCGTACACGGACGAGAATATCCGCATCTTCGACTTCGAGCTTTCGCCTTCCGAAATGGAGATTATTACCGGTCTGAACCGCAACCAACGCGCGTATGAACAGAACGACCCAGATAATTTCCCGTGGTAACCGATAAATCGTATCGGGGTATCAGTTGGCGGAAACAGAACTATGCGTCACACGCATTTCCTGTTGCCTGACTTGAATAATATCAGAAGTGGCAGACCATCTATCAAAGTGGTTAAATGAAAAATGATTCGCTTTATTGCAGTCGTTTTTTCGCCTCGGCATAGTCTGAACAGCGTTCGGCTCAGCCCTCGGCTTATCAAAAACATTGGACTGATATGGACAGAAGAAAATTCATAAAGACTGTCGGTGCTGCAGCCGGAGCAACCCTGCTTTCCGGGGCAGGGATAGCGAAAGCCACCGAATTGTTGAACGATAAAACGGATAAGAAAATGAAAATAGTAGTATTGACAGGAAGTCCGCGCCAGAACGGGAATACCAACCATTTGGCCGGGCAATTCATCAAGGGTGCGGAAGAAGCCGGACACGAGGTGTACCGCTTCGATTGTGCCCAGCGCAAGGTGTCACCATGCATCGCCTGCAACCGTTGCGGTATGAACGGTCAGTGTATATTCAGTGACGATTTCGAAGAACTCCGACCTCACCTCGTGGCTGCCGACATGGTGGTATTCGCCACGCCGATGTATTACTTCGGATTCTCTTCGCAGCTCAAAGCCGTGATAGACCGCTTCTATGCGCTCAACGGACAAATTAAAGGAAACATGAAACAATCGGTCTTGCTGATGGCATACACTGATACAGCTGCGGAGGAAGCCGAACCGATGCTTTCGCATTACCATACGTTGCTCAGATATTTAGGCTGGAAAGACAGTGGAACGGTCGTGGCGGCGGGAATGTGGCCGGCGGGTGCGGTGAATGGCACCGAATACAGTTGGCAGGCTTATGAATTAGGATGTAAATGTTTCGGGTAATCGTGTTGTGTATTTACGTAATGATGCAATACGTTGGTTATAGGAACAAGTATATTATATTAAAACAAAACCATTATGATGACACCATTATTTATCGGCGGTCTGGGTATGCAGGAAGTGCTGCTGATCGCATTGGTCGTGCTGCTGTTCTTCGGTGGCAAGAAGATTCCCGAACTGATGAAAGGTCTCGGCAAGGGAATACGTTCGTTCAAGGAAGGGATGAACAATATGGAGAAAGAAATCGAGGAAGAACCGGTGAAAAAAAAATAAGCGGATGGCGGCTGATACGGACAAACAATCTTTCTGGGAGCACCTCGACGTGCTGCGTGCAGCCATCGTGAAGAGCCTGCTCGTGGCCGTCGTGTTCGGCGTGGCGGCATTCTGCTTCAAAGAAGAGCTGTTCGCGGTCATTCTCGCACCCAAAGATGCAGACTTTATTACCTACCGCTTGCTCTATTCGCTTAGCGGTCTGGTGACGGAGGCCGATGCACCGGATTTTCTCGTGAAGCTCATCAACACGGGACTGGCCGAGCAGTTCATCATCCACATGAAAGCCGCATTATGCGCCGGAATCCTCTGCGCGTCGCCATACATCCTCTACCAGTTGTTCCGGTTCGTGTCGCCGGCCTTGTACGTCAATGAGCGGAAATATGTGGTACGGGTAGTCGGAGGCGGCTATGCCATGTTCGCCTTGGGTGTGGCGGTCAGCTACTTTCTGATTTTCCCGCTGACGTTCCGTTTCTTGGGAACCTATCAGGTCAGCGGTGAAGTGGAGAACATGATTGCCTTGCAATCCTACATTTCCACGCTGATGACCATGTCGTTGGCAATGGGGCTTGTTTTTGAGATACCAATTCTATCGTGGCTGTTCGCCAAACTGGGATTCCTGTCGGCCGGTTTTATGCGCTGTTATAGGAAACATGCCGTTACAATCATTCTTATCATTGCAGCCATTATTACACCAACTTCCGATATTTTCACCCTGTCGCTTGTCGCTCTTCCGATGTGTTTTCTATATGAACTAAGTATCTATATCGTAAAAATGACAACAATACATAAAAATGTGTAGATACTAATTGAAAAGTGCGCCAATATTCCAGTTGAAAAGTGCGCCACCAT